>Ga0116190_1004344_pt1 | contig 9989 bp, 9 predicted proteins | sample AD_JPNTR4_MetaG_FD_89808 | JGI IMG/M metagenome (GOLD analysis project Ga0116190, IMG submission 89808) | Active sludge microbial communities of municipal wastewater-treating anaerobic digesters from Japan - AD_JPNTR4_MetaG | ecosystem: Engineered > Bioreactor > Anaerobic > Digestate | place... | reverse complement strand
TTTAAAATGTTCAAAATTAGTCATCAACAGATCATATTCTTGAATATTATCTATGGTTTCTTTCTTTAAAAAATTAGTTCGAGTAAAACGTGACATTTTATCTAGTTCCTGTTGTATTTAAATTATCAGCAGTAAAAACTCTTTTTTGTGTATGAAATTGAAATCCATCCTCACCAATTGATAATGCTTCTTTGGAAGACATCTGTAGACTGATATCAACATAGAGAGGACCTAATTTTGTCATCTCCTTTGAAAATTTAATGTTGACATCCTCAATGATCATATTTTCATTATAAAACCAATTTCCAATGCTGACAGAAACAGGTGTTGGTGATGAGGTTAAAACAAAACCATTATCAACAGCATCTCCAAGAGCTTTAGTCGCTGTGCTACCTATATTAGCGTTGTTTGTGATGGGATTGGTTAACGAATTAATAGTCGAACTGGCAATATCAGAAACAGCATTAACCAAAGCACCACCTATTTCAACAGCTGTTTCAACACCAGAGATCTTAGCTTTATCAGCAAATTGTTGGGCTGCATCTATTAATCTTTGTTTAACATCTGTTAAAGATTGCTCTCTCTGTGGCAAACAATAAGAGATTAAGGCAAGAGCAGCCTTTAGTGGCATATTATTACCCACCCAGTCAACAACTTTAAATGTTGGATTTATCTTTAAATAACCTGACTTGACATAGAATTTTTCTGTCACTATACCTGCGTTGTCTAAATTTCTACCTTGATATCTTAAAGGCATCATAAGAGATTTATATGCCAATTCTAACCATTTAGAGTTTGAAATCAATCCACCAAAGCCAAAGGTATCATACTCAGCTTGGAAGTTAAAGCTCACTTCTTCCGTCAATACACCCTTCACCTTAACATCCACCATTCCACTTTGTCTTAAAGAGGTGGGTGTGATGACAATTTTATACTGACCATTAAAGTCATTAACCATCTTAGAGTAAGATTCTTGATTAAAGACATTTTTATCGAAGATTGATCCTATAGCCATTTTTATTTCCTTGAATTAATATCTAACACTATTGGTGAATTGGTAACTCTTGGCATATTTTTATCAATTTCGGCACCAAGTTTTTTAATTGATGCATCACTTAAGGTAACACCAGACGAAAATAATCCTCTAAGTTCACTTAGGGCTGCAGAAATAGAAGAATCTGGATTTACATTATTAAATTCAAGTCCCTCAGTGGCACTTTTTTGATTTACTTTTCCTGTTTGAAATTTAGATCTAAAACCTAAAATTCTATTTAGATAATTTTTATCTACAGGATCTGTAATCTCATTCTCTCTTCCTTCAAGCATCAGTTTGACATTTCGAGCTCCATAATTGTGATCTAAAATTGCCAAATAGTTTGCTTCTTCATCACTATAGCCTTGGGATTTATAACGATCATAAGCATTTCGATATAAAAATGCAATCCCTTCAATTGCATCTTCAGGATTGAAAACATCTATATTCCTTTTAAGTCTTTTTTCAATCAATCTTTCTGTTGGTTTAGTAATCTGTCCTAACCCACGAGCTGTAGATTTAGGATCCAAACTTTTTCTTGAAGCAACTCCTGATGATTCTTGTGCAATAATTGATTTAATAGTATCTGGATCAACATTATATTTTTCTGCCATTTTTTGAACAATAGAATCATATTCATTTACTCTTTCAATAACAGTTTTTTCACCTTCAATAACAGTTTTTTCACCTTCAATAACAGTTTTTTCACCTTTAGATAATTTTTTGGCACTATTTAAAAATGTATTATTTAATAACCAAGCCTCAATTTCTTCAGGGATTGGAACACCTATTTTCTGAAGTGTTTCAATAAATTTCTTTTTTCCTGAATCATCTAAATCTCTAAAGATGGATATTAAAACAAATCCCCATCCTGCAACAGGAATAACAGTTAACAGTTCTAATAATGCTCCTTCCATATCTCCTTGTTTAAGTTCTTTAATGATAAATGGAATGGCAACAGCAATATTTAAAACAGGAATTCCTTTTAATATTTTAGTTAATTTACCAGCTTTAGGTGCTATCTTTGTTAAGGTTTTCTTTAATAATTCACCACCAGCCTTCTTTGCTGCTCTTTCAGCAAGTTCCTTTTCTGCCTGTTCAGCTACTTCTCTGGTGATAAATCTTCCTGTTCCTTTTTCAATCCATCGTCCTGCTGCATTTTTAATTAATTTTTTACCACCTATTTCAACAACATCATCAGCTGTATAAGATAATGTTTTCAGAAATGCTTTACCACCAGCTTCTGTTGCTTCAGCACCAACCTTTTTAATTACCTTTTCGCCTGTTTCAGCACCAACCTTTTTAATTACCTTTTCGCCTGTTTCAGCACTAATTTTTGGAATAAATTTTTTACCTATATCAACAGCAAATTCAGCTTCTTTTTGTAAAAATTTATTCAAAGCTGTTGAATTTCCAGTTAATGCAGCCAAAGCACCTGCAAGACCTAAAGGTAATAATGATTTTAAATCAAAATCACCATCACCTCCTCTTCCCTTTCCTTCTTTTAAAGCCTTAAGAATATCTTGAAGCAAAATATTTGAGGTACCAATCTTAGATGAAATTTCTTCTAATGGATCTTTAACCTTAACATAAACCCTTTTATTGAGAAGTTTTTGTTCTTGTTTTTGTTTTTCATCTTCAAGCTCAAAAAAATCTTCCATACGTTTCAGAAGCTTTTCTGTCGTTGAAATATGACGACCAGTTGACTCTACAAACTGATCCATCTTTTTTAAGAATATTTCACCATTGATTGGCATTTTATAGTCCTAATAGTTGACTTAAAAAATTATTACCACCATTTTGTTTATTTGTTTGAGACATTTGAATAATCTTTTCATACATCCACTTAAACTCAGAAAAATTCTTATAATCATAATCAATGTGTAAAAATCTCTTAATCTTAAAATCCATCTCTAAAATTTTATCCAATTCTATATTCGGGAACAAGAAACGATTTTCGAAACGTAATGCCCACTGGGCTATCACCTCCACATAAAGGACATTTAACATTGATAAATGGTCTTATTCCAAAATCATACTTTTTCATTATGGCTTCGATTTTAAGATATTCTGTGACATCAAGCTTTGTCAAATATTCGTATTTATTGATTAAAGGTAGATTTTCGCCATTAATCAACTTAATTTGCTGTGCCAGTTCTAAGATATCATCATTCAGATTCATCTTAGCAAATTCTATCTTAAATTTATCTATAATCTCTTCATCCTTAACGGTTAAGAAATTTAATCTTAATGTATCACCGCTTTTAAGTTTAATTTCATTATTTTTAAAAAATTCTTCATCAAGATATTTAACATCCAATTTATTTAACGTAAAATCATATGTAGAATCCTTGTCACAATGGATGCAATGATAATCTATGGAATAACCCGGTTCGTTAAATGTATTGGCTCTAAGCCAAAGTAATAAATAAAGCTTGTCTGCTTGATAAATCTTATTAATATCTATTCCTTTAATGGTAGATTTTAAGATTTCTGTAATGACAAAATCAGATGTAATGTCATTCATTAGACCAAGCTTTTTTACCTCTATGACATTTAATTTTCTACCTAAGATCTTTGTTCCTTCAGGATATAATTTAAACTTTGAAGGAAGATCAGTAATTGGCCAATACTCTAAAGTATCTTTAGGTTGTTCTTGGACTTCAATTTCTTGAACTTGTTTCATCTCTTCATTTGGATCGACCATCTTCATCATTATAAACTCCATTTTTAAAATTTAAACACATTTTAGTATCTCTAATTACCTCAGCTAACATATATTCTTCAATTTGATTAATCACATGATAAATAGTTGGAAATGTTTCAATATTAATTTTTAAATTTTTTTCCTCACCATCTATATATAAAACTATGTATTTACCTTCTTCAAACCTTAATTCCAACTCAGAAAATATCTTCTTGAAACGTTCATTAACGTAATTATAAAATTCAACGTTTTGCATTTTTCTTCTGTATCTTTTGTTTTAATTCTTGCCAATCTTTTTCAAGTTGAATAATCTCTTTCTTCAAGTTCATAATTTTCCCGGTATAATCTAAGATCTTTCCTCTGATTTTTATATCAGGGTGATCTTGAAGTTTTCTAATGACCTTTTCATAATAGAGAATTTTATCATTATAATATTCTTTTAAGTTATTAACATCACTTTCAGTAAATCGATTCCAATCCCCCGGAAGATCAGGTTTTACTGGTTTTTCAATTCCAAAGTTGAAAGGATCATAACCTGGTGACTCATTATCATTTGATTTTTCACTATCTTTTTTCTGTGACTCATTATCATTAGATTTTTCGCTATCTTTTTTCTGTGATTCAGCTTCACGTTTTCTCTGTGCCTCTTCCCTTGCTCTTTGAAGAGAGTCATTATGTCGATCAATAAGATCTTGCCTTGTCTTTAATAATCTTGTCGCTTCCATCTTTAAAACTTTCAACTGCTGATTGTATCCTTCAATCTGTCTCTTTAAACCTTCTTTTTGAGAAATAGATTTTGTCTCAGCCATTTGCTCTTTCAACTGACCAATCTTATCCTCAAGTTGAACTATTTTTTCCCTAATCATATCAAGTCTCTGAATGGTATTGGCGATCTGACCTTCCATTCCAGACTTTACATTTTTATCTCTGGCCACATATCCTTTGGTTTTAATTTTTTCCTTAGGTTTAAAGCTTGATATTTTTCCTTTTAAAGGACTGGTGATAGGATCAATATAAGTCCCTTTTAGATTACTCAATTCACGTTCAAAACTACCACCCCAACCGGTAAGATCTTCAGCAATTAAAAAACTTTTAAATCTCATTTATCTTTCCTTTTATAATAACCCCAGTACACCTTGATTTGTAAGTGGAGCATCTTGAATAGCTTTAATTCCAGCACCTTGTAGATTACTCAAAACTCCTGCTTTTGGTGTAATTTGACTCATCCAATCTGCATTAAAATGTAATGTATATGACAAAGCTTGATTTCCTGTATAATCATATGTTATATTATCACACCCAAAGAACATGATGTTGTTAAATGTCAGAAAATAGACAGGTAAACCATAAAGATCTTCTACCTGTATCATAATTTTATCTAATTTTGACTGTTCTGGTGGTGTATATGTTCCATCTTGATCAACCACTCGCCTTTGAAGCCATTGAATAAAATAAGCTATAGTTCCAAGTGAATCTTCCTCGAGCTCTAAAACAATTTCTAATCCATCCTCATCCATATATGGAAAAGATCTTGAGAGTGGGCCATATTTTTGAGTTTGTTTAAGAACTCTATAGCTCATCGGAATATTAACATTTTTAACGTGCCAATGGGCTATAGGTGGCATAGGACCTATTCTTTTAAAGAGCTCTCTATTTTGAATCATAAAGATCTCTTTGTCATAAAAGGTCACATAAAATCTATAATTTGGCAATATAGATTTAGTGTTATAAAAAGCCTGAAGTTCTAAATTATTAACAAATTTTGGCATCTTTAGACCTGTTCTTTAAAAATATTTATAAAAACATAAAAAATATTTATTACCTAAGGAAATTTTTTATTATATTATTACATGTAGATTGAAAAACACAATAACCAAAAGGAGATAGTATGTCAGCAACACAGAAACAGGTCGAGTTTTTGGACAGTTCAGCAATTTCTAAAATTGCTGGAAGTTTAAAAAGATCTTCATTTGGTTCCGGCGAGATGATTGCCGAAATAATATCCGATCCAGAATTTGAAATGCCGTGTGAAAACGGCATTTGGGATATTATTGAAGAAGAAGATAGGGATGAGGATGGAAAATATTATTATTATTATTGTTATAACCGTAGGAGGGACTCCTATATGGGGAGTCCCACTTGGAAGGAAAAAAGAAGTTTTACAATATCTATTGAGGACGATACCGTAGAATTTGTATTGGGATGCGGAGTTCATGGCGCATCCTGTATTTTTAGTAGAAAAACCGGTGACCTCTTGGAGGTAATCCCAGATGGATCACCGTCGGATTGGTTTTGGGGTGACGGGGATCACCCCGATCTCTCTCTCCGAGCGAAGAGAGAATTTTCACGGATGAGTAATGCTCCGAATGTACTGGAGCATGCCTAAACATATATGTGGAATTTTTTTATTTAAATTAAAATAAATTTATTTTTTAATCTTAAAAAAAATATATTTATTAATGTTCTTTGAAAAATAAAAGAGTGGTAGTGTAGAAAAGAGTTACTTCAATTTCTAATCGAGAGGTCGCAGGTTCGAGTCCTGCCTGTGGAGAGTATAATAACTCTCCACGGTAGCTCAGTGGGTAGAGCGCTTATGTTACTCTTTTCGCCTGTTCTCCACTCTTTTTTAAATTTTAGCAGTGGTGAAGATAAGAGTTACTTCTATAACCGGAGCAGACATACGTAGGTTCGAATCCTGCCAGATTCATCATATTGAATCTGTGGTGAAGTGGTTACACATCTGCATATTAAAAGCCTCTTATCGCCTATTCCCTGCTAATTTCTTTTAAGGATCAGTAGTGAAGATAACAGTTACTTCTACTCAACCATGAAAAACACTGTTATCGCTTATTCTCTGATCCTTTTATTTAGAAAACTTGAACAGGCCGGTAGTGAAGGTAACAGTTACTTCAATGGGTGAAACTATACTGTTATCACTTATTCTCCGGCCATTTTTATTTAAAGGAGTGTGTTTATATGGCATCCATCAATTCAAAGGCAAGATCAAAGGTAGCTTACACCCATGAAGGGGCTAAGACCATTGAGGTTAATGCTCTTGAACAGTTAAAAAGATCTGTCATGGCTTGTATGTTGTGGGAGGATAATTTTTATGAAGATGGAATTTCCATTACAGATAGAATAACAAGTCTAATTTCAAAGGTAAAACCTGATGAAGTTTATCAGATTGCTTTAAAAGCCAGAAATGAAAGTAAGTTGAGACATGTTCCACTTTTGATTGCCAGAGAGATGGCAAGACTTCCTGAATATAAAGGGCTTGTTTCAAATCTTCTTTATCATATTATTCAGAGACCAGACGAACTGACTGAATTTCTCTCTATTTACTGGAAGGATAAAAGACAGCCTCTTTCAGCTCAGGTAAAGAAAGGCCTTGCAAGTGCATTCACTAAATTTGATGAATATGCTTTGGCAAAATATAATAGAAATAATGCAGTCAAACTTAGGGATGTTTTGTTTTTGACTCATCCTGTTCCAAAGAATCAAGAACAGCAAGATCTTTGGAATCGTTTGGTTAAGGATGAATTAAAAACTCCTGATACCTGGGAAGTTGAAATTTCAGCCAAAGGTAATAATAAAGAATCTTGGGAGAGACTGTTGAGAGAAAAGAAGCTTGGTGCTTTGGCTTTAATTAGAAATTTGAGGAATATGATTTCTGTAGGTGTTTCAAAGTCATTAATTAAAGGCTCTTTAAGATCAGTCAAAACAGATAGAGTATTGCCTTTTAGATTTATTGCATCAGCAAGATATGCACCTGATTTTGAACCTGAGCTTGAAGAGGCAATGTATAAGTGTTTAACAGATAAGGAAAAGCTTTCTGGTAAGACTATTCTCTTGGTTGATGTGTCAGGTTCTATGGATGATAAGATTTCAGATAAATCAGAGATGACACGACTTGATGCAGCTGATGGACTTGGAATTTTAGCCAGAGAACTTTGTGAAGATGTTGAAATCTTTTCATTTTCAGATCATATTATTAAGATTCCACCAAGAAGAGGATTTGCTTTAAGAGATGCTATTAATAATAGTCAGTCTCATCGTGGAACAGAACTTGGAGAGGCTGTAAGTTATATCAATAAAAATTGTCAATATGATAGGATAATTATCATTACGGATGAGCAGTCAAGTTCTCCAATATCAAATCCTAAGGCAAAAGGATATATTATCAATGTAGCCTCTTATCAGAATGGCATCGGATATAATTCAGGTTGGACTCATATTAATGGTTGGTCTGAGGCTGTTTTGGATTATATCAGAGAAAGTGAGAAATAAATAAAAAAACGGTTCTTTATGTTCACCTCTGACATAAAGAACCGGTTGATGTAAAATTTACCTAAAATATTTTTTTAGATAAGATTCCAATAGTCAAATGAGAATGTTACATTGTATTTGACTGAATCTCCACCTGCATAATCTAATGATACATCAGAAACATCCTGTGGAAAAGCATTGAAAAACCTATATGCCTTTTCTAATTTAGACTTATCATATTTGTACATATAAAGATAAAGGTCTGTAGCATATCCAGTCCCACCAATGTTTCTCTTCATTATTGCCTTAGAACCACCAGATTCAAGTGAAGTCTTATCTACATCAAAAATTTTATTATTCCACTCATATAATGCCTTAGAGATTAATTGATCTTCAAACTCCTCAAACATTACAGATAAGGTCTGAGAGAAGGTTGGCTTCATGGCAAATTTCTGTTTCATTCCCATAAAGTTACTTTCCATAGTTTCATTACCACGAGATGGAATAGAAACTGACCTACAACGAATGGTAAGCTGTTCAGGGTCAGTGATTGAAGTGATAATGCCATTAATATTTGGAATCTTCAGTTCCCATAAAAATGTTTTCTGTGGATCTGGAAGTTTTCCAAGTCTGTTGTCTATGTGAAAATCTGCCATTGTTTAAGCTCCTTTAAAATTATTTATAAATTTCCTTTTAAACTATTGCCTCTGAGAAACTTACTCCAGTTCTGGTGATGATTACACTGAGTTCGATGTTTTCAATTGTCTTTGTGGGCTGTATATAGATATCTAATTTCAGTGTATTATTATCAATCACAATTGGTGTATTATTTGTTTCATCACAAACAACTGAATATGCATTTAATCCACCACCAGCCTTCACTGTAGCCAAGAAAGAATCTACAATATTTGAAATTCTCAATCTTGTACTTTCGTTGTTTGGCTGAAAGAGAAAATCAACAAGAGAGGGTTCAATAGAATTTTCTATATAAAGCAGAAGCCTACGAACATTGATTCTATCAAGTGCTGATTTCTTTAACTGACAGGTTTTCTGCCCCCACATCACATCACCAGTACCTCTCATATTTCTCACTGCATTGATGTTTGCGTCATAGAGTTGGCCTATCTGATTAAAGGAAAATCTGACATTTTGATCAAGTCCACCGATGATACCTCTCTGAGTTCCAGCAGGAGCATCCCAAGTGTTTGCAACTCTGTCAGTTCTTGCCATTAATTTGGCTCCAAAGATTGCATTTGGAACATAGACCTTTTTATCATTATAGGAATCGTAGATCTGTGTCCAACCTGCATATGTCGCTACATATGATGGATTATCATAACCATAGGCTTCAGCAGCTAAGACCTGAGCTACAGTATTATGAGTCCTCTGTCCTGTCTGAACAACAGCAATGCAATCCTGACGGGCTGCAGCAATATTTCCTACATGCTGTTTGACAGAAGTTGTATAGTCTGGACATAAGAGAATATTGACAGAAACCTTTTCACGATCTGTAAAGTAGCTCCAACCGTCAGTAGATCCTATGTTTGTTCCATATTCAAATGCCCCACCAGAAAGAGCGGTAACTGCTGTCGGTACAGCTGAAAGTGAACAACCGGATGTAAAATTTGCCGTTCCAGGAACTACATAGATATATTTTGAGATTCCATTGACGACCTCAGAAATTAAAAGTTGTCTCTTATTAGAATCCAGTTGGGCTGTTCGTGTTCCATAAAAAGTTTCTACAGGAGATGCTGAATAATCTGCAAATGCTAAGGTGCTCCAAGATTCATTGTCAGCTTTTCTATAGACATTAATCTTAAAAACCTCTCTGGCTATAGGATGATTTGTCCAGTCAGTTGCAGGATTAACAGCAGATGCATAAGTATCATAAGAGTTAAACCAATCACAGGCTGAGCTAAAGGTCTGGATGGTGACGGCTGTATTGTTTCCATCTTCACCAGGAGCAATTGAACCTATCAGCAA
>Ga0116190_1004331_pt1 | contig 10016 bp, 12 predicted proteins | sample AD_JPNTR4_MetaG_FD_89808 | JGI IMG/M metagenome (GOLD analysis project Ga0116190, IMG submission 89808) | Active sludge microbial communities of municipal wastewater-treating anaerobic digesters from Japan - AD_JPNTR4_MetaG | ecosystem: Engineered > Bioreactor > Anaerobic > Digestate | place... | reverse complement strand
TTCCGGTGCCGAATAACACGAAGCTTGCTAGCGGCTGATTGGTAGTCACTCGGATGTATCCCCCCAGCATGTCGCGGCCCACGAGTTCCGGGAAATACTCAGTCAACAGCTGTGATCGACGCTCCTTCGGGGGGATAACGAACGTCCCAGAGCTTACTATTGCACCATCGGGGGCAAAGATCTGGACCTTTGCGTCCGCATTCGTTGATCCTGGATTCAGGAGCGCAAGCCCAGTGAACCAGGAGGGGGATGATCCCTCCGCTGACCCAACCTGGGCGAAAATCATGTCGCTGTGCAGATTTGCCACCAGAGCGAGTGCCGACGAGAAAGTGCTCCGGGCCCGATCGCCAAAGACCACGCTTCCGGCAAGGCGCGGACCGTTCGAAATGACTTCCACATAGCCTGCCATCTGGACACTTGAAGTCGGCTGGAAGCTTTGGTCAGCGACAAGAAGCTTCCCACGTGGTGAAATCGGCTGTTGTTGCGTGCTAATTACGCTACCATCGTCGCCGATGAAGCGAAGGGTGACAACGCCGCTCGCATCGTCCAGGTTCACCACCGAGAGAGTCGAGCTCAAGATCGGTACACCAACCACGTACTGTGGGCTATAGAGCGTGGTCGCACCGGATGCTGTGTCCTGCCCGTTGAGCCCCTGAACGAACCGGCCGTTACGGCCCAGGAACTCAAAGGCCACGACTCCGAGAGTCGCCGTCGGCCGGATGTAATCTGATGATTGGGGAGTGATCCCGGGAAAGAGCTCCGCTACCAGTTCCGCCACCCAACCGTTCGCCGCGATCGCGCGGTCCGCCCGGGCGCGCACGTGACCGTCGGCGCTGACGAGCTCCAGAGTGGTCTGGTTCGGACTCGCTTGGGGATTGACGATGTGCAGTTGCGTGAAACCGTCCTCGCTAGTCTCAATTTCGGGAAACACAAAGGAAGTTAGAGTTCGCGAAGAGACATCAGCCCCATCCAGGAGTGTTACAGCAGGGTCGAGCGCGAGGAAGATACCCGCAACTTTGCGGGCCGTGCTCTCGACTTTCAACCAACTCGCCGGCTGGCTGGATGTCGATCCTCCTTCCAAGACGTCAACAGCCCAGCGCGAGTTGCGAGCCGGCATTCAGGTTTCTCGTGGCGGGGTTCGTGATATTTGGACCCTGAACGGTGGCGCCGTTTCCATCAATCGCTGTAAACCGTAGCGTCGCGGCTTCACTGTCAGCGTTGACGAGTGCAATCCCCGTAGACTGATTCGCATCTGAGACGAAGCGGGGGAAGAAGAGGCTCGTGACACAGGCGGAGGAGGGGGCTATGCCGCAGGTATTCATGAGGATGCCAACGTTTCCAGTGCCGAGGGGGATTACCAGGTCGATCTTCCCATCTTTATATTCATATCGCCGAGCGTCACGGAAGAGGGGTTACCGCCCGGGAAGTAGTTGGTTCCCCTCCCAAAGGCCCCTGTCCCGTTATTCAGCAGCACCGTGGCACCGGTGTCATCCTGATTGGTCACTACAAGATCAGCCCACCCGTCCCCGTCAAAGTCTCCGCTGCTGATCTCGATCGGAACAGCCCCCAGCGCGTATTCAGCGGAAACCCCAAATCCGCCGTTGCCATCATTCTTCAGGATTATTAGCGAGTTAGGGTCTTCACAGGTTACCGCCAAGTCGAGCGTCCCATTCCGGTCAAAATCGGCGGCGGTCAGCGAAGTGAATTTGCCGCCGGCAGTGAAGGTCAGTGGCGCTCCGAAGCGTCCGGTGCCGTCTCCAGGCAGGAGCAAGACCGAGGTAGAGCCCCAGTTGGTGACTGCCAGATCGAGGTTGCCGTCTCGCTTGAAATCTCCGGCAGCCAGCCAGCCGGTGTCATTCCCCGCGGGCGATGTTATTGGCGGAGCGAAGCCGCCGACGCCGTCGCCGAGCAAAACCGAAACGGTATGGTTGACACGGCTGCTGACGGCAAGATCCAGCTTGCCATCAGCATTAAAGTCCCCGGTGACAATGGATGAAGGGTCCGGGTCCACAGGATAGCTCGGCCCGGCACCGAACGATCCGGTACCTTGTCCCCAGAGAAGTCTAACGGTACCTTCACCCCGACTTGTTGCCGCCAGGTCGAGCAGCGGCGAATGCAAGGTCTGGCCTGCCGTCCCGGTTGAAATCAGCAGCAAGTAGAAAATCTGCACGCTCCCCCACCTTTACCTCGGCCGCCAGATCGAACTCGCCCTCACCCCTCACGAGCAAAATAGAGACTGTGCCGAGAATGTGATTCGTGACGGCCAAATCGAGTTTGCCGTCACCGTTGAAGTCCGACGCTGCGATTTTTCGTGGCCAGTCCATCGGGAACTGGGCACCGGGACTGAAATGGCCCGTACCGTCACCCAGAAGCAGGCCAACGGCCCAATAGTGGATACTCTCGTTGGCCATGGTGATCCCGGCCAGATCCAGGACGCCATCGTTGTTGAAATCACCGACGACAATTTCGAACAGCCCGATCGGGAGCGGGATTCGGGGCCGAACCGGCCCGTGCCGTCACCCAGGAGAACTGCGGCGTCCCCGTAGGCGCCTATAGCCAAATCAGGAATGCCATCGCCGTTGAAGTTTCCCACCGCTCCTCCCAGGTCGCTTTTCCCGGAGGCAAAACTCATGGCGGCTTCGAAACTCGGCTCGAAGCACGTCCCGCAAGCGGAACTCAGCGGAACGGCGCCTGTGGCAATGGGTGTGAACAGACTTAATAGCAGTAGAACTTGACCCCGCTTCATAACCTCCCCCAGATAAATCGCCCGCATCCGTGGCGTCATCTGAGCGTTTTTCGATCACGTCCTGCTCTGACTGCTTCAGCTAACGTGCGTTCCCGGAAACAAAAAAAGGGAGCGCTGTGCGTGCACCTACTTCTTCCGTGCGACCACAAATTTCAGAGAATCCGCAGCCTTACCATCTTTATAGCTTTCCCACTCGCTTTCGATGTGATCGTCATCAACCACGCGGAAAACGACCCCGTGAATGTGCATATCCTTCGTGACATCCATGTTCGAACCCCTCACAAAGGTGAACACGAAGAGATCCGGCTTGGAAGCGGAGGGATCGAACCTTAGGTGCGGCTGATTCCCAGCGGCACAGTAGTGCGTCATCACAAGATCGGGCCCGTTCATGTGGTACATGCTGACCATCTCGTGCGGAGTCCCTGGAGCAAGAGTCTCCATCAAGGCCGATCCAGCTCCAGTCAGCCGGTAAATGACCCGTCCCTTCTCGCCTCCGGTGGTTTCGCCCTCCCATTCACCCGCCCATTTCTTCATGGTTTCAAAGGCGCTCTGAGCTGCAGAAGGGCCGGCCACCTGCTTCTCCTGCCCGACGGCTAGCGGCGGAACGAGGATCAGTAGCACGGAAAGTACGGTGAGAATCGTTTGTCGCTTCACTTGCTTTTCCTCGCTTCGGTTTGACACAGATTAACTTGCTCACCTTTCTCGTTCAACTTTAGACTGTGGAAGAGTTTCGAAGCAGGGCGGAGGAGGCTGGTTGCGGATACCAGACGATGGTCAAACTCGGGAAGGAAGCACATGAAAGCTCGCTCGCATTCAACAGTCTTTCTTGCTGGTTTGTTTTTCGGCGTTGCCGTCGCGGGATCGTCCCTGCTGTCAGCCGGGGAACTGCGTCTTCGGCTCATCAACGAGGAGGGCCAGCCGGTACTCGGTGCTGAAGCTGAAGTGCTTCTGACCGTCTGGGGAGACATCCACCGGCAACCCCTCGTTGTCGAAGATGAGTTCGTGCGGGTTTCGACTGACGTGAGCGCCGCCGATGGCTGGTGGCCTGACCTCGCGGGCCGCGATTGGCCCGAAGTTCAGATCCTAATCAAGGCCCCCGGATACGCCCCCATTGAATCGGACCGCGCACGCTGGTTCAAAATCGCGGATAGGGAATTGGATTGTGTGCGACGGACAAGCATGCGGTTCCCCCGCCATGACCCCCTCGAGATTGAGATCGGCGAATCGGTCGTACACGACTTGCGGCTTCGCCGCCCGCAACAACGTGCCATCCGGGTTGTGACCGAGGACGGCGAACCAATAAGCGACTGGCCGGTCGAGGCCTTCATGTTCTGGTCCCGCCAGAACCATTGTGGATTTGCGAGCGGGATCGACCCGCTGACAAAGGGATTCACAGACAAAAACGGCGTAATCCAACTCCCGGACGGGGAGTTCGAGTACCTGCTCAGATTTCCTGAGCTTCGCGATGCCGAGATTGTAGGCAACTCTTCGCAGGACAATCTTCAAAACCAAATCATCAGGGTCCTGAAGGATCCGATCGTGCCGATCGTTATTCGTCGTTGGCAGCCAGTGACGATCGGCCTTCGCTTTACCGTGGACGGGAGACCGATGGCGGGCCAGCAGCTCGCGGGGTTCCTGCGCGGTTGTCCTTGTGGCGCCTGTTCCGGCACAGTTGGCGAAACGGATGCGGACGGGACCGTCAAGCTGGAGCTTTATCGTGAGCGATATGAGTCGCTGACGATCTACGGCCCGGGGGGCGAAATCTACTGGCAGATCGACCCCCTGATGTTTCGATCATCTCAGCTGGTGGATGTCAAGCTGCGAACCAGCCCGCTCGGATTGCAGGGACTTTGGAAAGCAGCGCAATCCTTCACAGGACCCTTAGACTTCGCTGATCCGGCGAGGCAGGTCGACGAGGTGGATGCATCGGTCAGGCTGACCAGAAATCGGTACTTCAACGGAGGCCCGGCCGGGAAAATCTTGGAAAATCCGTCTCAGTTCGTCGTCGAGCCGAGCGCCTGGCCGGAAGCTATTCCGGCAGTCTCCATCGATGCCAGCGATGTGGTGGTCCTGGCATCGGTCAACGGATTCTCGACATTTCTGTCCGAGGACCAGACTCGAATCTACCGGGAGTATTCGCTGAATGTCCGCGAAACAATCGGGACTGCGCGCCGCCCCGGGATCACTCCCGGCTCGGTGCTGACTGCGTTGCGGGCCGGCGGCTGGCTGAAAGGGGCAGAGGAGCCGGGCTCGCGATTTCAGGTCCTGGGTCAGGGGTTCCCGCGCCTGAGGGAGTCGTACCTCTTCTTTCTCAAGTGGGATAGCTCGCTCTCGGCTTTCATGATCCTGACCGTATACGCATTCCAGCAGGGCGTGGTAGTCCCCGTCGACATCCGCCCCGATTTCGCGTACGCCGGACTGGCGAAAGACGAATTCCTCAGCCTTTGCAGGATTCGAGAGTGAAGCGGGCGGTTCAGCGACCGCTTTCGGGAGTTCCGAACGGGGTACCACCGTTTAACCACTGCACAAAGGAGCCGCCGATGACAGACATCCAGGTTGAATGTTACGCCGGCTATCGAGGCGACGAGGAGCCCAGAGTACTCGTTCGAGACGGACACAGGCTGCCAGTGCTAGTAATCCTGCGTCGCTGGCGGGACACAAACGGACGCGGGTTCCGGGTACGCTGCGTCGACGGTTGTGAGTATGAGATATTTTACGATGAGGCGGCCGGCAGTTGGTTCGAACTTGGTCGGGCTTAGAGATGGCTGATAGACAGGCGGTGATCGACATGATCAGAAGGGCGTTCGGCGCGAATGTCCACTCAGGCGCCCGCTTCCTGCAGGGAAGCTTCGAGGGCTGCGAGCCGAGCGAGGAAACCAGCCCGTTCGCTGATAAGACGTGGCAGGGACTTGAAGCGAGCTTTCTCGACGCGCACTACTCGGCGCTCAGTTTCTTTTCGGAAGCGGCCTTCCGCTACTTCCTGCCGGCCTATCTAATCGCGGATCTGAATGACGAACTTCAGGCGGCCGACCCGGTCTTTCACCTCATTCACGGCTTCTACGAGTTCAGCGTTGATTACCCGTTCAAGACTCGCACGGTTACCGTCACCAGAAAGAGACTCGCATTCGTCAACCCGAGGCGCTACGGCGCAGTTACCTGGTACGACTATGCGCGATACAGGCTTTCGGTCTTCACGCGCGAAGAGGCGGAAGCGATCGTCGCGTATCTTGCCTGATCGGCGGTCAGTGGAGCGAGCCACGGGAAGCTAACCTGCCCGAAGGCATCGCAATCGCGCCGCTATGCTTCTCACCGGATGGGCGCAAGCTGTTCTACACCCGAGACAGGGAGGCGAACGGCCACGCGAGACTGTGGGTGGCCGAAAAGGAGGGCGACGGATGGAAAAACGCTCGACCGCTCGGGGGAGTGTTTGAGAACTGGGAAGGAGACCAGGCATCACCTTCGGTGACCGCTGACGGAACGCTTTACTTCACGTCCAACCGGGCGGCCGGAGTAGGCGGCTGGGATCCCGCCACCGATCAGTGGGCCGATGTGGCAGAGATGGACATGCCCCGCGGGGAGTCGGCCGTGGTGGTCCACGGGGATGAAATCTGGCTGATCGGCGGTCACAGCGCTCGAGCTCCCGAAATCGACGGCGATATCTGTCCGACGGTGCTTCGATTCAACCCGCGTCTGAATACCCTCTCGCGCGGACCAGCCCTGCCCTGGATGCGAGCCGCTTCCGCGGCAGCGAACGTGAACGGCCGCCTGTTCGTCCTCGGCGGCCTACGGGCAGGACCTTCATTCTCCCACGACCTGTCGGTGCTCGAATATGTGCCCTCCGCGAGCCGTTGCCCCGCTCGATGAGGGACTGCGGCTCTCGACCGGCTCCGAGTGATTCTCGGACCGGTGCACGCCTAAAAACGCTTTATCTCCGAGGAATTCGGGGAGAGTCACCTTTGTCCACCAGTCTACTCTTTCATCTTCCAGCCAGCAGCATCAAATTCAAGGTGGTTCTCGCGGTAGAATGTCAATCACAGTACAGCATCATCTGGATTCGCTTCGGTTTCCAAATGCTCGTACGACTGAATGGCGGCTTGGACGGACAACCATGAACAAACCCAAAGTGAAGCTTGAAGACATCGTTGCAGCCCTCGAATTGCCGGAGGAGACTCAGGCATATTTGAACAAGGTTACAGGCGAGGTCTCTTGGTTTACAGACCAAATACTCTCAGCCGCGCGGGACGAGGACCTCGTGATTGAAGACTATCCCGAGTGGGAACGCGGTCCCATCCAGGAGGCGAAACGCCTGCTTGATTCGGACGATTTCCTGGCGCTTCCTAGCCGATTTGACTTGCATGAGTTTCGGATCATGGAACGGTTCTGCCAGTCAATCGAAGACGAGAAGATTCGGCACGAGCTGCTCGACGCGATTCGCGGTTCGGGAGCCTTTCGTCGCTTCAGAAATAAGGTGCGCAGGTATGGGATTGCGAATCAGTGGTACGAATTTCGCCGTCGCACAATCGAAGGCTTTGCTATTCAGTGGCTCCAGGAAAATGGGTTCGAGTGGCAACAAGGTGGCCAGGAGGTGCCTGAAACCGACTCCAACGAACCGCCGAGCAGTCAATTTCCGCGCTCACGCGCGAGAGGACGCGTTTTGTTCTTGGAACGTCTGAATCGGCGTCAGTTGCTCGCCGCCGAAGTCTTCTCGTACAGCTATGCACACTACGCAGACCACCTCGATAAGCCGCGGTTCCACAGCGTGATGCCCAAAATCGTGGACATTCTGGAGCGGGCAGTCGAGCAGCGGTGGCCTATTGAGAAGCTTGCAAAGAAGCTGGAAGTCAACCGTGAGGAGGCGGAGGGTTATCTCGAATCCTACCATCGTGCCCTTGAGGTAGTCGATGCTGAAAACCCGGCAGAGGCTTTTCGCAACGGGGTGCGCCAGTCGATCCAGTTCGCAATCGAAAAAGGGCTTTCGGACGACGAAGCGGTGGAGGATCTCGTAACGCAGATCTGCTATCGAGCCGCCGATCTGGCTTACCTCCTCAATTTGGAAGGGTCCGAACTGTCGCGCTATTCGCGCCACCTCCGCCACGAACCGGACGTCGGGTACTACGACGGATACTTCGACGATGAAGAGCGGGCACGTTGAGGCTTTTGTAGAGGCACCCATGACGGAAGCAAAGAAGTGTCCAGATGAGATCCTCGAGCCTTTGGACCCTCTTGGGGCGAGCATATTGCGCCGACGCAATCCCCTGTCTTGGCCGCTGGGGTCTTTTCGCGTATTTTCATACCATGATGCCAGATCACCCAGTTGAAGCCGTCTCCTTGTCCTTAACCCGTCGGTCGTTTCTCAGAGGGATCTCGATGCTCACCGCTGGTTCGCTCGTGGAGGGAGTCAGCAATACAGAGCCGACCGCACAACGCTTACCGCTGATGGCCTATGTGGGAACCTTCAGTTCTCCGCTGCGCGATGTGCTTCCAACTCAGGTGGATTTACCGCCAGGAAATGGACGGGGAATTCATCTTTTTCAGGTTGATCGCGCCACGGGAGCGCTGACGCCGGACGGAGTTTTCGAATCGGGAACGAGTCCAAATTGCCTGGCCGTGAATGCGGCAGGGAATCGACTTTACTCAACTAATGAGACGGATCGTGTCGGCGAAAACAAGGAAGGCACGGTCAGCGCTTTCGCCATCAACCGGACGGACGGACAGTTGACACTTTTGAACACCGTCCCATCCGGCGGTGCCGGACCTACCTATGCGAGCATTCATCCCTCGGGTAAGTTCCTCCTGGTGGCCAACTACTTCGGAGGCTCAGTCGCCGTGCTTCCCATTCTGCCCGACGGGCGTCTTGCTGAGGCCTCTGACGTTAAAGTGGACTCGGGAACAATAGGACCTCGAAAAGCTACCAACGCGCCGGCGGGAAGCTTTGCCTTCAGCGGCCATGACCGCACCCATGCACACATGATTGAAGCCGACGCTACTGGACGGTTTGTGCTGCATGTCGATTTGGGTCTGGATCAGATTTTTGTGTGGAGATTCGACGAGGCGCACGGCGTTTTGGTCCCGAACGATCCTCACAGCATCTCGCTTCCACCCGGGGATGGGCCGCGACACTTTGATTTCCACCCGAATGGGCGATGGTGCTACTCCATCCAGGAAGAAGCGTCAACCATCGTCCTGTTTGATTATGATGCGAGGAAGGGAAGCCTTTCGCCGCGCCAGACAATATCTACGCTGCCGCCCGGATTCGTCGGCAGCAACTTTTGCTCTGGGATTAAGGTTTCTAGCGACGGGCGGTTTGTTTATGCGGGCAATCGTCTCCACGACAGCATCGGCATCTTCTCGGTGGGTTCCGATGGGGAACTGACGTACGTCGGAGAAGAATGGACCCGCGGCAACTACCCGCGGAGCTTCAACTTCGATCCCACCGGTGGGTTCCTCTACGTTTGCAACCAGCGCGCCGACAATGTCACGGTTTTCCGGGTGGATCGGAATACCGGCCGATTGGTGTTCACCGGACAGTATGCGGCGGTCGGCAACCCCTCCGCCATCGTGTTTGTTGATCTCGCGTCGACTCAGTCTCACTGAAATCGCTCGGCTGGAAGACGCTTCGCTCCAAGCTTGTTGACCTCGCCGTCGCGACCTCGGCGCCCCATTTTCGGAAAACGCCACTGTGCGTTGGTCGGCGCCAACGCTCCCCGGCGGGGTAAAATAAACGATGCGTTACCTTGTTCGGGCGCGGGTCAAGCAGGGAAAAGCCCTGGCCCTCCTGCGCGCCATCAAAGACCGTGTGCTGGGCCGCGGATCCATCGCGGGAGACGAGTATCTCCGCGATATGGAAAACGCCCGACAGGATGAGAACGGGCAGGTTTCGTGGATCGAGGTCTGCTACTGCCCCACTCCACTGGAAGAGGAACGGCCTTACTGGGAAGAGTATTTCGAACTGAGCCGGATCAAGGATGCTCACAGCCGCCGCCGTTGCAAGGATTGGAACGGGAGTTCACCCTGGGCCTGTTCTGAGTGCGACTGCACCGCTCGCCTCGAGGCGAGGATGGAGAGTTGGGGGAAACCATTTCTCCTGGAGTTGGAGAAAACGTTTGGCGACTGAGAGACTCGGCCATTGAGCCCCAAGCGTAACAACGCTGTGTCGAGTCAACGGGCGGGTGCCCTCGGACTTTGCCTGAAGGCCATGTTTTTGAGACCATGCCGCTATGGAAGAGATTCGAGACCTCTTTATCGATTTCTCGGTTCGCAAACTCAACCT
>Ga0116190_1004317_pt1 | contig 10036 bp, 5 predicted proteins | sample AD_JPNTR4_MetaG_FD_89808 | JGI IMG/M metagenome (GOLD analysis project Ga0116190, IMG submission 89808) | Active sludge microbial communities of municipal wastewater-treating anaerobic digesters from Japan - AD_JPNTR4_MetaG | ecosystem: Engineered > Bioreactor > Anaerobic > Digestate | place... | reverse complement strand
TATTTTGTTATTCCGCGTTTAATTGGTGTTATATCCGGAACCATTTCTTTAACAGTTTATTTAGTCATTGGCGCCCTTCTCAGCGGTTATTTATTCGCTTTTATACAGGATGTCCCGCTTGAACCGTGGGAGTATTTAAAGCAAATTGGCGACGCTTTAATCTGGTCTGATTTTTTATTAATATTTTTAAAAGCCTGTGGTTTTGGTTTAATAATTTCGGTCACGGCTTGTTATTACGGTCTTGCTAAACCACTTAATTTGAATATGATTTCAAAAACCGCAACTTCGGCTATTATGCAGTCAATCATTGGCTGTGTGTTGTTAGATGGAATTTTAATTTTTATTTATTTTGTTATGTTGAGTTAAATTATGTCAAACGAAGAGTCATTAGCGGTGATAGAGTTAAGGGATGTGTCAATCTTATCACCAAGAACAACTGATGAAATTATCGCAAGAGGGATTAACTGGTCGATTTATGAAAATGACTTTTGGGTGGTTTGCGGGCTTAGCGGTGCTGGTAAGACAGCTTTGATGTTGACAGCGGCAGGCATTCAAAAACCAGCCGAAGGCGATCTTTTTATCTTTGGTAAAAATATTAAATATCTATCAGAAGACGAACTTGCAGGTTTGCGTTTAAAGATTGGTTTTGTATTCGAGGGACGCGGGAACCTTTTTCACGACCTTACGATTGGTCAAAATATCGTCCTGCCGCTTCGGTATCACCTTGAATGTTCGGCTAAAGTCGCCAAGGAAAAAGCGATGGTCTTTGCTGAATTTCTCGGAATTGAACAGTATATAGATTCTTATCCTAATGAAATCCCGCCGTATTTATTATCAAGAGTCACGCTTGCAAGGGCTTTAATAACAGAACCGAAAATCCTTTTTGTTGATAACCCGATGAGAAGTCTTGATGTCTCGCAGGAACGGTGGTGGATTGAGAAACTTTTGATATTGTTGAAAGACAATAAAAATTCACCTGCAAAACAACTTACGACATTGATTGTTGCAGTCTCAGACTTAAGATTATGGATAAATCATATTCATAAAATTGCAGTTTTATCGTCAAATGGTTATAAATATTTTAGTAGAGATGAGATAAAAGAAGATGTTGATTCAACATTGAAAGAGTTATTAGTTGGAGTTTTTAAAAACTATTAAGAGTTAAAATGCCTTTACAAGATTTAACACCACAGTTGAGAACCCGAATGAGCAGGCTTGAACGGGTTGTAGGGATATTTGTATTGCTGGCATTTGTATTGCTGATAGCCGGCTTTTTATATTACACCTGGCACACTGCGCAAAGAAGGGGATGGTTTGTCCAGAAAGTTGTATATGTAACCTGTTTGAGAAATGCGACCGGCTTGAAACCGGGCGACCCGGTTAAATTGATGGGGTTCAATATTGGCGAGGTTTTAAAAGTAGTGCCTAACAATCCATGGGTTGACCCAAAATATAATGTAACCGTCTATTTTGATGTGCGTCGGGATACAAACGGATATTGTGGCTATATCTGGAGTGATTCAAAGGTAAAAGTAACTGCCGCGGACTTTCTTGGTAATAGAACCATTGAAGTAACAAAAGGACAGTTTGGCGTCCCTACGCTTTATGAGAAAGATGGCAAAATCATAGGATATTTAAAAAAGAAAGAACAATATGAAAAATATTTGCCAACAGTACTGAGTCATCCTTATGAATTGCAGGAGATTTGCAAGACGAATAAAGAATTGTTTTACAACATACCCTATACAAATAGAGTGTCAATCTATCTTGAAGCTGAGGAATCGCCTGCGTTAACCGAGCAGCTTGATTGGATTACCCGCCAGATAACAAATAGCCTTCCAAACATATTAAGTCTCACAAATCAAATAACACTTGTTCTTAGTAATGTTGTTGACCTCACAAGCAATATGAACTCGCTCGTTACCCACGTTTACCCCGCTGTGGATAGAACCGAACTTGTGCTTAGCAACACCCAAACCTTGTTAGCAGATGTTCGTCCTGCAATTTCAAACATAACCGTCATTACAATGAACCTGACAAATCCAGCAGGAACTTTGGGCGATTGGTTAATTCCGACAAATATTAATTTGCAGATTTTGAATTCTTTGAAAGTCGTAACTAACACAATAAGCAATACAGATAGCAATTTGACAGATTTAGCAGAAAATATCCAGAGAACACTTAATAACCTCGCCGATATTACAAGCAACCTAAATATGCAGGTACAGGTGAACACTAATATTTTGTCGGAAATATCAACGCTGATTACCAACACGGATAATTTTGTTCAAGGGCTGAAACGTCATTGGCTTTTACGCTCAGCATTTAAGCCGCCAAAAACCCCTAAAAAGTAGAACGTACAATCCAATTTTTACCGTAAAAAATAAGATTGTACCATCCAGGCATTAACGGATGCATTTGATAGATATTGCAAAATAAGTTATTTAGTCATACATTTTAATTGATGAAAAAAATTATTTCCCTTGTTTTTTTGGTTGCTATAAACGCAATCTGTTCTGATGTCAGTTTTTTCGGGGTTGCAAAAATTTATAGTTATCTTCAAACATCCTCAACATCTGTGGCAATATTGCCGACAAATGGCTATTGTTTTGCCTCTTTTGTTGTTGCATCTGATGGCGGTTTGGTAACTAATGCAACCGTAAAACCATCAAATACAACTCCATTGAGACAACTTTCACAAACATCAGACGACACGGTTTGGTTATATATGGAGTTTTTTAACACCCAATCTGCCCTTGACACTACTTATCCAGTGGGAACGTTGTTAAGCCCTATAAATTACACTATGACAATGTATACTCTGAACGATGGAGTAAAAACTTCTAATTTAAAGTTTTTCTTTTTAGTTTCTCCAATATCTACGCCAACAACACCGCAAGTCCAAAATTATGATGATGCTCAGGCTATTGAACCAACGAGTGATTTTACCTTGCAATGGAACGATCTTGGCGGTAATTCGCTTGACATTGTTGAGGTGTTAATTATGGATTCGGCAAGCAACATCGTTTTTTCATCTCCGCTTCCTTTTTCGGATGGCGCATTAAACGGGGCGTCAAGGAGTATAACAATACCAGCAAATACACTCCCTTACGGAACAACCCTTCAAAGCCATATTATTATCGCAAAACTCGGCAATCCTGACACAGGTTATAGTGGGGCTTATGGTATTCCAGCAATGGCAAAGGACACATCATTTTCAATTACCACAGTGCCTTTTAAGCCAACGATAAAATATTCAAAATCACAATCATTCCTGACATTACAATGGTCTGGCGAAGGGTTTAAACTACAAAAAAGCAGTGATTTAAGAGATTGGACAGATATCACCCCAATTCCTCAAAATTCATATCAAGTCTCAATCCCTAAGGTGAGCTACAAATTGTTCTTTAGGTTAATAAATGCCCAATAATTATAGGTATTTTTCACAATATTTAAAACAGTTATAGATTCATTTTCCTATGTTAAAATAAATAATCTAAAGGAATATTTATCAACACAAAAGGCTTTTATATCTGCCAGCCGTTTCTATATGGAACACTCAAATATTTATTGGCTTGTGTATTATTCACAAACTGGCATTTAATACCATCCCATTGCAACTTTTCTCCAAGAAACCTGATTGCAATTATTCCTAATAAGGCAAGTTCTGTTAAATAACCGCCGTAGCTAAAATTCGAACCAGCCTGTGTTTTGTTCTTAATTGAATCAATCCAATCCGCATAATGATTTCTTACACGCGGCAATGTTTTTGGTGGTTTTTGATAAGCCTGCATTTTAGAATCAGGAATGATTCTAACGCCGCCAGCCCCGTGTGAACCGTGAATAATTGTACCTTTATCGCCCATAATCACAGCCCCGGTGTCGGGTAAACGGTCGTCAGGTTCAACATCTGTTGGTCGCGGCGGTTTTTCTGTTCCATCAAACCAAATTAATTTAATTGCTCCTCGTGTAGCCGTAGATGGAAATTCGAAAGTTATTTTTGAACCATAAGGGAATGTCTCAAAATGTTTTTGAGGATCATAATTTTTTGCTTCCGCTTGAATTGAGACAGGAGAACCTAAATTGAAAGCCCAGAACGACGGGTCAACAACATGACATAACCAATCCCCTATCATACCGGTGCCAAACGCACTCCATCCGCGCCATTTGCCGGGCAAGTAAGCCGGGTTATATGGACGGTAATTAACAGGACCAAGCCATAAATCCCAATCGAGATATTCAGGCACAGCGTGTTGTTCTTTTAAAACAGAGAGTTGGTCAATTCTTGAATATTTGGCGCTGGTAAAAGCATGAATTGTATGAACTTTCCCTACCGCGCCATCTTTAATCCACTCGCAAAAAGTTCTTATACTGTCGGCTGAATGCCCCTGATTTCCAAGCTGAGTTATAACATTATACTTTGTTGCCGCGTCCATCAATGTCCGCACCTCATTAATATTATGAGCGAGTGGCTTTTCACAATAAACATGTTTTCTCCTTTTTATTGCAGCCATTGCAGCGACAGTATGAGTATGGTCGGGTGTTGAAACGACTACGCCATCAATGGATTTTTCCATTTCATCAAACATCCTGCGAAAATCTTTATAAGATTTTGCCTGCTGATACTTTTTTCGAGTGGCTTCTAAACGTTGTGAATCAACATCGCACAAAGCCACTACATTTTGATTAGCTAAACCATCAAGGTTAGCCCCTCCCCTACCACTAACACCAATAAATGCGAGGTTCAACTTTTCACTCGGCGGTAAGCCAGCCCCAAAAATTACTGAAGATGGTAGCAAAGCAAATGTTCCAACAGCACCTACTCTTCGCACAAAAGCCCTGCGGCTAATGTCCGGGATTTCCTTTTTAACCAAAATATTTTTCATAAAAAATAAAAACCTTTAATGGATTTATTGACACTATATTAAGACATTTAAAAATCAAATTGCCACAAATATTTTAAACGGCGACGGTTTTATCAATTGAAAAATAATGCAACCATTTTTTGGTAACAGGACGATTGTAAATACTCTTCAACGAATAAGCATATAATTCAATTTGCGGAGCATATTCTTTATTTTTAGTTTCTATTTCCTCAGGCTTCATTTCATCTGTTTTATAATCCAATATCCAGATTTCATTTTCAGAAATCATACACAAATCAATCACCCCCTGAACAACCACGAACTCGTCTTCTGTTCCATCCGAAAGCATAATTTTTAATCCCGATTCCTTTGAATTCATTCGGATTGTAAAAGGGAGTTCACGACGAAGGTTTCTAATTTTTGAAAGAAACATCTTGCCAATTTCTGAACTCCAAAAATTAAATATTTTTTCTGGAACAATTGCCACAGCATAATCTGATGATATTGAACCTTCTGCAACAAGTCGGTTTAATTCGTTCACCACACCATCAATAGTTGCGCATTTATTGTAATCAATTAACTCCAAAAACTTATGATAAGCCTCGCCTCTAACAACTGCGGGTAATTTCTTTTGGTCTTCAGTTGGCTTTAATATTATTTTCCTTATTAGCGGGGTAAAAATTTTCAAACTATCATCCTCATCAACAATCCTTCTTCTGATTTCCGAGACGGAAGTTTTTGCCGGTTCTTTTGTTGCATTTATAAATGGATAAACCCAGGAGAACCGCTTCTCCAATTCTTCTAATTTGCTTGAATCCTGCGGTTTAATTTCATCAGCGCTTCTTTCCGCTGACTGTTTCTGTGCTGATGCCGCAGAATAGTCAAATTTATTTTTTCTCCACACTAACGAATTTGCAACTCCACCTTCCGAATCATACCATTCCTCATTTTTATTTTTATAATAAGACCACAACCACAGGCATATCCATTGAAGATAATTTTTAGCTTTTAAAATTGCTTCGGGCGAAATACGCCTATCAATGATTCCATCTTTTAATTTTTCAATCATTGATGAAGGAGCGACTCCAGAAATTAAAAGCATATCGCGAGCGCGAGTCATTGCCACGTATAATAGCCGTATCTCTTCAAGGATTAATTCACAAAGGTTTCTTCTTCTTGCAACCCAGTAAATAGGACTTGGATAATTTTGAATATACTTACCTTGATGAACCTTTGGGCATATACCAAGACTATCATCAAGAATTATATCGGAATATACATCCATCAAATTGAATTTTTTAGCTGTATCGGCAATACAAACCACTGGAAATTCAAGGCCCTTAGACTGATGAATACTCATAAGCCGCACTGCGTTTTCGCCCTCAACCGAAGCTGGTTCAATCTCTATTTCAGCCTCTTTATTGGCATCAATATACCGTAAAAACCGGGCAAGCCCTTGACGTTGAAGCGGGTCAAATTGCCTTGTTATTTCAAGTAATAATTGGATATTTGAATGTTTTTGCGCGCCACCAACTTGCGCCTGACACCATATACAATATTGCGTATCATCAATAATTGTTTCTATACAATGCGAAAGAGAAACCTGGCGCGATAACCCGCGCCATTTGTTGAACAATTCAATAAAACCAATAGCTTTTCTATGCGCCGAATTAAGAATTTCCAAAACTTGTTGATATTCTTCGGTATCTATACTAATTGATTCGCCTATTTTATTTTTGATATTCTGAGTTGAGTTAATAAATATATTCAATGCTGTCCAAAGTCTTCCGCCTTTTGATGCAACCCTTATTAAAGTTAATTCTTTATTAGTAAAACCTACAAGAGGTGAACGCAACACTGCGGCAAGTGGTAAATCTTGAAGCGGATTATCAAGCAGCCTCAGGAGATTTACGATATCTTGCACTTCAATGGCTTTAAAGACATCTCCGCAGGGAATAATTAATGGAATGCCGCGATCGTTAAATTCCTGGACATAAATTTCAGAATGCGTTGACGGCGAACGAAGAAGGACAACCATATGTTTCCAGTCCACGTCTCGCATCTCGCCTGATTTTTTATCTTTAATCTTAAATTTTGATTCTTTTAGCGACTTTAATCTTTCCGCAATCATTGCGGCCTCTTTTTGAATATCGGTGGGATCCTCTTCTTCTCCGCCTTTATCGCCGTTTGCATTATTTTCATCGCCGCTTAAGTCTTCACTTTCTTCTTTCTTTTTTAAAAGCAGATTCAATTCCACGCGATTTATGGAATCATTATCAAATTCAAGCCCGGGTATCAAAACCGCCTCGTTATCATATTCAATCTTTCCCTTTTCAACTGTCATTATTTTTGAAAACAAATCATTCACAAAAGAAATAATTTGTTTGTGAGAACGAAAATTCTTCGATAAATGCACTACCGACTTAAATTCGTGCTCGCCGCTCCAATCAGCGCGAAGTTTCTGAAATATATATGGATTTGCTCGGCGAAATCTGTAAATACTCTGTTTTACGTCTCCAACAATGAATCGGTTAGATTGGGCACCAGCCCTGCAAATTGAATTTATTATTGTATGCTGAGCAGCGTTAATATCCTGATACTCGTCTACGAAAATTAAATCAAATCTGGATCGTAATTCCTCAGCAATCGGCGTTGGCTTGTCATTGTCATCAACAAGCAATTTTATTGTCATCTGTTCAAGGTCGTTAAAATCAACGCCGCCGCTTTCTCGTTTTGCCTCAGAAAATTTTTTATCCAGTTCGATAGCAAGTTCAATCAATGTTTTGATTTGATGCCTCGTCAATTCCCAATCGCTAAGAATTGGATCTTCTATGGCGCCATCCTCGTATCTGGTTGGTTGAAGGGAAACAAAAAAATTAATGTCATTTATAAATTCGCTAAAATATTTGTCGCGAATTTTTTTCGTGCCACGTTTCCAATTTCCAAAATAATCCTGAATTTGTTTAAGTTGTTCAAATGCCTGATCAATAGGCGTATTCGGAGAAATCTTTTCTAACGCTGTTATACAATTTGCGATAACTTCAATGTGGCACCAATGCGGCAGTTGTTCTTTCCAGTGATTTACCCAATCCGCAAATTCGGAATTCAAAGCCTCTTTCCAATTTATTGGCTGCGGATTGTTATAAATATCATATTGAGACTTAAGCCACATCTGCGCCTTCGGCAAAGAACGGGCGAAATGATATATACTTACAATATCGTTTTTGATTATAAAATCATTGCCTCTGGCTCTATCGATAACTAATTGTTTTACGCGCACACTATATTCATCACTTTCTTTATAGTGTTGCATAAAAATTTCATCTAACGTCTTTTGCTCCAATATCTTTGTCTGTCCTTCATCGAGGACATAAATTTGAGGATCAAGTTCCAGCAAATGAAAATAAGTTTTTATCAATTGAAGACAAAAACTGTGTAGCGTTGAAATATTTGCAATAGGCAAGCGCGCCAATTGCTCTTCGGCATTTTTATTATCCTTTGATTTAAACAACGCATCTTCAAGGGTTTTCCTTATTCTGAGGCGCATTTCAGCAGCGGCAGCCTCAGTAAAAGTTACCATCAAAATCCTATCAAGATTGATTGGGTTTGCTTCATTAAAAATGAATCGCTGACAACGACTGGTTAATGTTGAAGTCTTGCCTGTACCAGCGCTGGCAACCACAAGGACATCTCCGTTGGCATTCACTGCAGCAAGTTGTTCATCTGTTAATGAAATCGCGCTGTTTTGGCTCATTTTAAAATCCTCCAATTATGATTCATAATATCTATACGACAAATAGTTTGATAAGAACAATTATCGCAAGCCTTTGTATCACCCTGTTTTCTCCATGGATCAACTTTAAAATCGCCATTGAAAATTGATTCCCCATATTTAATTAAAAAATTTTCGGTATCCTTAATTAAACCTTCGAACGCCTCACTTTTCATTCCTTCCTTATATTTTGCGTTGATTTGCTTATCTTTCGTCAAACGATAATTAAATTGACCGCTATTTTCACCATCTTCGGACTTATCAAGATACTTCAAAAAATCTGCATTAAATCGCCCATGATACTGATACGCCTTTATTCTTGCGATTGAAGAATTTTGTATCAACTCCGTTCTATTTTTCACGGGTTGATAATTCCCGGACAAATTTACATAAAATACTCCAACAGGTTTAATTGAAATTTCGGTTGCTTGTTCTTCTGTAATCTTTTCTTTAGGTATTTTTTTTATTTTATATAATAACAAAAGATATGCTGGCAACTGCAATTCTATGCCATATCTTAATAAATTATCGTCAATTTTTCTTAAACTTGATTTATAATCAACCACGACACAGGGGCAATCTTCTTCATCTCCAAAGAATATATCAAGTCTATCAATTTTGCCTGATACCTGCATCTTGCGCGATTTATCTATCTGAATTTCAAGCGGCGGAATTTTAGAATTTTCCAAGCCAAAACTTAATTCCACATAAGTTGGGTCAAAACAATAACTTTCTTTTAACCATTTAACATTTATAAAAATAAAGTCTTTTAATCTATCAACTATAACATTAGCCTGAAAAATATTTGATGGGTTTGAAGCAAACAACTTATTGTTGTAATTATCAATTACCTTATCGGCAATAATACCTATGCGTTCAGCAGCTTCCTCAGGATCTAAATCCCTCCATTTCTTATCTTCTCTTTCTAATGATTTATGAAATTCTTCCAGAATTGAGTGTCTTAAAAGTCCTGTATGTTTTGAATCAACTTTATACAAATTTCTCTCCTCTGCCCTTAAAATATGTTTTACAAAACATTTAAATGGACAGTCTGCATAATCTTCAAGACTACTTACCGAGATTTTCAGCAAATCTCCAATTAAAATTTTTAACGCTGATTTCGACGCCAATTCTACGTCAACATCGCAACTTTGTTGAGAAAGCCTGCTAATTATCGGCCCAAGAGATTTAAGGGCTGCAAATATTCCAGCAAATTTTTTATTAGCAATAAAACTTGCCATTTCTTTTGGATGTTCAGCCTCATTCCACTCCATAATCCCCGAAAAAGATACGGGCTCAATCTTTGGAAACAACTTCTGGATATGCGTTATAAATGGCGACGAATTCAAAGGTTTACCAGACCAATCAGCGACAGGATAACTGAGATATAAATACTTCG
>Ga0116190_1004315_pt1 | contig 10038 bp, 8 predicted proteins | sample AD_JPNTR4_MetaG_FD_89808 | JGI IMG/M metagenome (GOLD analysis project Ga0116190, IMG submission 89808) | Active sludge microbial communities of municipal wastewater-treating anaerobic digesters from Japan - AD_JPNTR4_MetaG | ecosystem: Engineered > Bioreactor > Anaerobic > Digestate | place... | reverse complement strand
GCGTTTCGCTTTCCCAACTGAATTTGCCCGATCCTATTGTCGAGGGGAGGTTTCCTGTGCTATTGGCCGGAACGCGATTGCCGCCCAAGGGTTCCCCTATGTTGCCAAAGGGAGAAAACCGAGCCTTTCGCGTGTCTTCCTCAAATATGGCTTCGTGTTTTATGACTTGGCACGCATCAAACAATTCACCGGCCAGAAAGGATCCTCTTTGAGGTGCGGTAAACATGATAGCGTTTCTTACCAAGCCATCTTCGATGATTCCCATCTCGAGTCCGGCTCGAAAAACCAGGCCGGATATCCCATATGCCGCAATATCGATCTCAGCCCCTTTAGTGAGCGTCAAGATTCTGTTTAACTCGTTTCTGATGGTCCTGGCTCCCGAATCAAGATCTTCATAAACGGTATCAGGAGTGAATACGAAAAGGTCCTCCCCGGTATGGTAACCTGAAGATGACAGCCTCGACACCATACCTGATTTCACCCATATGCATTCTTTTTCGTTCGAAAGGCCTCCCTTTTTGGGCTCAGATATGAGGAGAAGCGGTACCCGCCTTTCTTTATCCATTGCAGCGCTCGCAGTCCTTAGAGGAAATACGGCAAATAAGATGGAGAAAACTAGCGCCAGGGAAATAACCTTATTGGCCGTCCTCATCCTATCGCATGCCATAGACATGTACTTAGTCCCCGCAGACGGAAAACCTGCACCGGATAGTCTTGGCACCTCTCTTTGCTTTCTTGACAAAATCATGGGTACATCCCTACCTCAACCTTGGACTTAGGCCACAACCCTCTGTTAGCAATGGCAAGCCTGGTGACTGGATATCCCATGCTCAAACACGTGTCAATTTCTTCTTCCCAATCCTTGGGAGAAATAACCCTTACTCCTTCAGGTCCCAAAACAAGCATCTCCGCCCATGACTCACCCGGTTTAAGAACGATTTCGTGATCCCCGTATTGTATTTCTACCGTTCCATTGCGATGGGTTTTCTTCACTTTCAAATTGCCCTTGAGTATCCTCGCATTGTTATCTACAAGTTCGGTTAGATTCCCCTCCATATCCGAAACCATGAAAGATAAAGGTGCGAGTAGGTCGAGCGACGCTTTCCCTGTGCGGGAAAAAAGTAGTTTCTCATCGAACTCAATACCTTGGGATACTGCGGTGTAATAAACACCTAAGATAACGCCTGCGAGGTTTCTGTCTTCGTGAAGTATAAGTGATTGATCGTGTGCATCAATGAAGACGCCAGGCACGTCTGAAAAACTCATTGGCCAACCGTTGAGGGCGTTGAGCGAAGACTCCTCTATAGTGAGGAAAAGATAGTTGTCCTTGAATCCGAACCATTTGACTACGAATGGGCACGCAACTAATCCGACCGCAAGACAAATAATCAGTCCTTTCGGCAGGAAAGATCTTTTATTGCCCAAGCGAAATACCTCCTTTGATGTGCAGATCTCAAAGATACTCGCCGGGCCCTTCGCAGCACCTATTATATCACATTAATTCCAAGTCATGGAATCTTGTTTTGTTCATACAGTGCAAGAATCTCGGTGATGATATGGTTGAGGTTGGAATAGGTGTTTAGCTTTTGGATATCGTCTTCGTCAACCCAGAGCGCATCCGCTATTTCCCCTATCCTAGGAGTCACTGTACCTGAAAGTGGTTCCATCAAGTAGTACGCTACGCGTTTTTCTACCGGCCTGCCGTGGTCACCAAAAAATCTGTATTTGTGGGACGCGCCGTAAGACAGTATTTTGCACTCAATGCCGGTTTCTTCTAATACTTCTCTAAGAGCCGCTTGTTCTGCTGTTTCTCCGGGATCTATGTGTCCTTTAGGCAAAGCGAATACGCCGAACCTGTCTTTTATTACAAGGACTTGCCTTTTTCCTTCAATCTCCCTAACAACCACTCCGCCGGCAGAGTCTTGACTCTCTACAGGGTTAAATAGTGCGGAAACTCTAGATAGCCTAGCAATTTGTTCAGCTACGAAAGGCAGAGTTGTCCCAGACATGGAAAGCGCCTGGTCTAATCCTAATGGTCTTACTGTGGAATCAAAAAGAGCCGAAAACTCACATGGATAGTCGGGTATGACGGATTCGTCGAGACTTCCCCCCAAGACGATCACGGGAACGCTTCGGTTTAAGCCTGCTTTTCCTACCGCATAAGGTACCTTACCCTTCTTTGTTTGGGCATCGACTTTACCTTCTCCCGTTATGATCATGTCCGCATCTTCGAGCAAATCAAAAAAACCGGTCTCTTTCATTACGAACGTCGCACCGTCTAAGAGCTTTGCTCCGAAATAGCTCCAGAGCGCACCGCCCAAGCCACCTCCTGCTCCAGCCATAGGAACATATCTGGGATCGCGGGATAAGTCCCTTCCAAGGATGGCGCCATACCGATTCATGGCTTCGTCGACAAGAGAAAGGCATTCGGCTTTCAGCCCCTTCTGCGGAGCATATGTATATGTGGCCCCTTCTTCTCCTACTAGTATGTTCCTTACGTCGGAAATGCCGATTATCTCAATACCTTGGAAAATCTCTGGTATATCGCCCAGGTCCACCTTACGGACTTGCATAAGCCCTTCAATTCCGGGGTCAACCTCACGGCCCAGAGCATCTCGTATTTTGGCTCCTGCTGCCTGCGCCATACCTATTCCGCCGTCGTTTGTGGCGGTTCCGCCTATGCCGACGATGATCCTTTTCACGCCTAAACCTGCCGCCCATCTCATGGCTTCTCCCACGCCACGGCTGGTAGCGTGAAACACGTCGGGCGCTCTCTGCCCTGCTAGGGCTAGTCCACAGCACTGGGCGCTCTCTATTATCGCAGTATCGTCGCCTAGGAAACCCACCTGAGCTGCCACTTTCTCGCCCCAGGGGCCCGTTACCTGAATAGTTTCAACGTGTCCGGATAGCGCCTGAACCAAAACGTCGATGGTCCCGTCGCCCCCATCGGCAAGCGGATTGACACAAACTTGGGCTTCAGGAAAACCACGAGAAAAAGCCGAAGCGACCATAGAACACGCTTCTTTGCTTGAGATGTTGCCTTTGAAGGCATTCATTGCAACGATGACTTTCAAAGTTCCGAACCACCTTCTACCGCAGTTTCTTCGCCGTTCTTAGGCGTCTATCCAATGACGGCTCTGAGCACGCGCAACCAGTTGCCGCCCAAAATACCTGATATAACTCCTCCGGATAATCCTCGTTCCAAAAGTTCATAGGTCACAAGAGACAGATGTCCTATGTGATCAAGAGGTTCCGGACCACTTCCGCTAAAACTGTCAAAGTCTGTTCCCAAGCCTACGTGCTCTTCTCCCGCAAACTCTATGGCGTGCATAATATGGTCAACCACCTGGGTAAGAGTCGGCGATTCATCCGAACCGGTGATATACTCTGGATTGAACGATATTCCTACTAATCCTCCTGCCTGCCCTATCGCTGCCAACTGCCCATCAGTAAGGTTTCGCGGGTGAGGAAAAAGAGCGTGACAGTTTGAGTGACTTGCTACGAAAGGAGCTTCGGCTAGGTCCACAACATCCCAAAAACCCGCCTCTGAAAGATGGGACACATCTATCAATATGCCCAGTTTCGCTGCTTCCTCAAGCGCTTTGACGCCCAGAGGAGTAAGCCCGCCTCTTGAAGCTGAAAAAGCTGCACCATCGGCTAGGAGATTTCGTTCGTCCCAGGTCAAAGTGAGCATCCGAAGACCAAGGCGATAGTACATATGCAGGGCTTCAATGCTGCTCTCGATGAACTCGCCGCCGCCGAAGCTGAGCATCAGGCCAACTTCCCCTCTTTTGTTGGCTTCTTCGATGTCGGACGTCGTCAAGACTTGCCTGACGCCGGGTGTTTTGACAACTTCCTCGAACAAATCTATGTACTCGAGGCCTTGTTTGACCCCACGTGTAGGCCAAATCCTGTCGTAAGGAAATGCTGTAAGGATAGCACAATCCACCCTGCCCTGGCGGAGCCTTGGTAAATCCGAGTGCCCTATCGGAGACTCTTCGTCAAACTTTCTTATCCCTCTTGCTATATCAAAAAGTGTTCCTTGATGTCCGTCTATGACAATAGACTCTTCTTGGATTTCTTCGGCTCGCTCTTGCCTTAGCTTCATTTCCTCCGCCTCGTCGGTTTTCTTAGTGAAAACTGATCTAACATCCATGGTATTCTGCCCCTCTCTTAGCCCCTTGAGTGTTTCAATATGCATCTGCGTCTGAGCCGGCGAATGCTATGAAGTGCGCTTCGTGTAACTACGCACATTTTAGCAATTGCATCGGTCTTGGCGCCTAGGCATTTATTGTGTTGTTCTATTCTAGCATACGGTTTCCCTCTTTTGCTTTTTGGATGAAAAGCATGCGTAAGCATCTTCGTTTTTGAATCTGCAAAGCCCGCTGACAGCTTCCGTGGGATCTTTTTTGACTTGAAGGCAGACGTTCTCATACTACATTGCGTTACTTAGCGGTCAAAATCACAAGGCAGAATCCTTCTGCTATGGAAACTGCTGCTTCATCCTGCGTCATCTCGTTGGATACCCCTAAGGTTGCGCCTCTTTCAAGGATTGCATCGTAAAGAGGGAACCTGAGGCCCTCAGTTGTCACTCCGCATAATTGCGAGGTCATAGGAATGATGGTGGCCCAGTCGCCCGGCTTGCCTCTAAACCACCTTCTTCTTTTGTGCGCTAAGTACTCGGAGTCGGCGCCTGAGAGTCCGAAGATGACGCTATTTCTTGAGGAGAGGATCACATCAAGGCCCATCTTTGCATAGCGTTCTATGAGAAATACATTTGCAATTTCGTGATCTATGCGCGTGCCTCCTAGAGCCCCTATGACAATGGCCGTGGAGAACCCCCTATCCAGTACAATGTCAAGAGCTACTTCCGTATCAGTCTTGTCCTTATCGCATGGTAGGGTGACTATCTCGACACGCTCATCGGTTCTAGATAAGTTACTGGCCAAGCATTCGCCGGGGTGCAACTCATCTTGGGTGAGTGTCTTTTCTGGGCGCGAACCTTTCCCAAGGTTTCTAAAGTACTCTAGGGTGTCCGCATCGAGGGAATCAAAATCCCCGACAATGACGTCGGGGACTAGACCGTGGCTCTTCAAAAACCAGGCTCCCGAGTCAGCTGCTACTATGAAGGCGCTGTCTCTGACATGCAAGAGGTCTGATTCGTCCCAGGAGCCACCGGCCACGATACAAGAATAGCCCGGATCGTGCTCGACTTTCAGTCTTTGTGCCACGAACTCTATGGGCGTCTTTAGGGCGCCTTTTACCGTTGGCTCAGTTTTTGTACCTGCTTTCCTTGTGGCTATTTTGGGTATACCTCTCTTTCGCAGGTCACTCCTTACGGTGCGGCCTGCTTTTCGTCTTAGGAACCTTTTTTGCTTCCCAGTGCTTGTTTCTACTTTTCCGCATATCAAAATAGACGTTGCCAAATCGTCATCGGTTACGATCCATAATTGCCGCAGCTTAAACCTTAAACTGTTGCTACACTTGCCTGGGAGTAGTCTTCTCATTCAGAAACGGTTTCAGGACATAGTTTACGATGAGCACAGATATTATGAGTTCGGGTAGAAGATATGTCCCGTTATATACCAGTGAGTACAGCCACACGTTCATGCCTTCATAGGCAAACGCTCCCCACCATACTACACCTGAAATGAAGTGACTGACAAACCTCGCCCCTACAGCGACAGCGGTCCCCAGGGCCGGCCTATCTTGAAAGAGGCCCGCCAATCCCAATACGCCAAAGGCCAGAATATAGTCTAGGAGAACTTGGACCGGATGAACTATCACAGGCTCTGCGATCATCTGCAACAAACCATGGACTGTGCCGACAAGAAGTCCCGGACCTACCCCGTGCCTAAGAGCAAACACAATGATGGGAATCATGCTTCCCAGGGTTACAGAACCCCCATAGGCTCCGGTAGGTATCTTGACGAGGCTCAGAACAAGAGCCAAGGCAACCATCAAAGCCCCTTCAACAACTATCCTCACTCGCTCATTACCCATAAAAAATACCCTCCGTTTCACCGGGGGGGCATTACAGCCGCTATTTCTGCGGCAAGTCTGACTCAGATTTCCCTACGCAGGCATTATCCTGGACAGGTTCGATGGGTCAGGCGCTATTAGCCCTTTCTCAGCCGTTTATGAACAGCTCCCCGCTTTGCTTCATTTATTGTATACGATTGCGGTGAATAATGAAAGCGTGATAACGGTTCCGGTCTGGGGAACTTTGGCTCTATCCACATAATCTAAGTCGAATGAAGCAAAAAGAACCGTCCCCGCTGCTTCAGAAGAACGATATCTGACGCTCGGTGGTATAATTGATATATGAAGATAAAGAATATTCTTGCTATAGAGGATGTTGATTTCTTGTGTCGTGAGATACAGGGTTCAATAGTTGATTGTGTAGATGATCGTGGAAAGAACGGCTGTGCTTTGGGGATAAGCGGTGGTTTGGATTCGGCTGTGGTTGCGTATTTGGCTGCCCGGGCAGTAGGTGCAGATAAAGTAAAAGGTCTGTTTATGCCAGAGCGCGATACCGATCCGCAAAGCTACCAAGACGCGAGGCTTGTGGCCCAGACACTGGATCTGGATTTTGAAGAGATAGACATCATGCCTATCTTAAAGACTATCGGGATCTACGATCTGGAACCGCCGATTAGTTTCATACCTCGGTTCATTCAAAACTATTATGTGCTGTGGGAATACAGCAAGTACACTACTAAGGACGAGTCCACGTTCTTGAAAACCCTCAAAGGCGGTGAGGACCTCGAGAATCTGCGAAGACATATCGGATATTTTAGGGCCAAACACCGGGTGCGCATGATAGTCACATATCTACACGCCGAGCTCAATAATGACTTGGTACTCGGATGTTGTAACAAGAGCGAGAAGATGATCGGTCTTTTCGTTCTCTACGGAGATAGTGCCTGTGACATGGAACCCATAGCAGGTCTTTACAAGACGCAAGTTATAGATCTCGCAGGATATCTCGGCGTACCTCGACAGATAATCGATAAGGCACCTACTCCTGACTTGTTCCCGGGACTCAACGACGAAAAAACCATAATGATGCGTTACGGAAGGCTAGACCCTATACTCGTAGGTCTGGAAATGTCACTGACAGATGAAGAAATACGTTCAGAAACCGGATCTAGCCTCGAAGAGATAGATTATGTAAAGCGCCTCAGCAAACTTTCCGAGCCAATGCGAAATCCTCCTCGTACTGTGTAACATCCGGCGTACAAGTAAACGGCTGAAAATGACCCATAGATCAGAAAAGGGCCCATCGGCCCTTTTTTCTGAGTTAGCTGCGGTAATGTGCTGCGTCCCTGTGTGCTGCTTTCCTATCTGCAAATCCTAGTTCTTCTTGTGTTTTGACTCTTGCTCCATTTTCTGTTGCTTTTGTGCTACGTTTCTCGCTGTATTCCTAGTAAAGTCTTTGCCATGTTTTTGCTGCGACTGTGCTATGTCACCTGCTGTGTATTCTTCTACAGTTTTTTCTTCATCTGTGCTTCGTATATGCTCTATATGCTAGTGCGTAATCTCCTGTGTTGTAAGCTTCTTATGTTGCTATGTCCTTTAGATACCGCAACCAGCCTGCTATGAGATCGTAGGGAACGTTCTTAGTCGACTCCTCGATACTCATAACAGAAATCTATAGGAAAATCCCTCTGAGTTTCTGAGTTGCAATCAAGCGCTGAAGCGCTACGATGTAAGCAGCCATTCTCATAGGAATCTTCTTGTCATGAGCTACTGAGTATACATCTTCAAATGCCTTGACCATTATCTTTTCGAGATTACCGTTTACGGTCTCGAGGTCCCACGCAAGGTGCTGAAGGTTCTGGACCCACTCAAAATATGACACGGTTACTCCGCCTGCGTTGGTAAGGATATCGGGACATACTACGATATTTCTTTGCTCGAGTACCTTGTCTCCTTCGAAAGTAGTTGGTCCATTGGCGCCTTCTACGACTACCTTTGCTTGGACCTCTTTCGCAACTTCTCCTGTGATCTGATTCTCAAGAGCAGCCAAGACCAAGAAATCAACTTTCGATGTAAGGATACCGTGGTTGTCGGTAGTCCTGATACCGTCTTGCTTGTACCCTTCTATGATATGTTTCGGGTGCTTAGCGACATAATCAAGAAGCGCTGGGATATTCAAACCATCTTCGCAATAAAGGCCACCTGATACGTCGCTTACGGCTACAACCTTCGTTCCTGCTTCGTAAAGGTACCTGGCAGCGTTGCTTCCGACATTTCCAAACCCTTGTACTGCCGCAGTCGATTTCGATAGATCCATGCCCAGCTTGTTCGCTAGTTCTCTAGTTGTAATGAACACTCCAAGTCCCGTAGCCTCTTTTCGGCCAATGGAACCGCCAGCCTCTACAGGCTTGCTTGTCACTACTGCCGGGGAGTAGACGCCTTTGAGCGTGCTATAGGTGTCCATAATCCAGCACATCATCTGCTGTGTGGTGTTTACGTCTGTTGCCGGAATGTCTTTTTCGGGTCCGATAAAATCTGCAATTTTTGCTGTGTATGCTCTAGTTATGCGTTCAATTTCGCCCTGAGAAAGATTAGCAGGATCTACAGTAACTCCACCCTTGGCGCCGCCGTATGGGATATCCACTACAGCGCACTTGAAGGTCATCCATGCTGCCAGAGCTCTTACTTCATCCATATCTACGTCGGGATGAAATCGAATTCCGCCTTTTGCAGGTCCTCTGACAGTGTTGTGCTGAACACGATAGCCGGTAAATACTCGAACACTGCCATCATCCATTTTAACGGGAAAATTGACTGTTAGTTCTCTTTCTGGGTAGCGAAGTGTAATGTAGTCGTTCTTGTCAAACCCCGCTATCTCGGCAGCCGCATCCAATTGTTCGAGCATGGTTTGGAACGGATTAGTCTTTTCAGCCATGTCATCACCCTTCTTGCTTGATCATTGGTAATTACTGAGCCCTACTGCATATTATGGGCCAGAATTGCTTCGGTCCATCGGTCGATTGTTATATTTGTCACCAATAGACCACCAAGTTACACTATACAATTTGAGCGTCAATTAAGCAACCCTAATTTCACCAAAAATTACGGATTCGAAAGATCAAAAAAAGGGCGCATTCCAAAGAAGAAGCGCCCCCTTTCTCAATTTCAAATCTCGAGGCCAAATGTTTACAGGCCCAGAAGCTGGTCTATTCTCCTTTTGTCAAATCCTACAACAGGATTGCCGTCTATCACTATGACCGGTACGCCCATCTGCTTGGTTAGCTCGACCATCTCTTTGGCGGCTTTGACGTCAACAGACACATCTTTTTCTTCAAAGTCAACCCCTGCTTGCTTCAAGTATTGCTTTGCCCTGGTGCACCATGGGCAAGTAGGAGTTGAGTATACTATGACTTTTCTATCAGCCATGATTCTTCACCTCATCTCGCGTTCATAGTCCGAATGGCCTTCGTAAGACAAGACTCATTGGGACCTGTCTATATGGTGCATGAAAGCGTTGGATATTTCAAGATTGCGTGACAAATTTACACGATTGACCGCAAAGAGGTTTTTAATTGGTCTTTTATGCCCATATGTTACAATTATCTCAACCTGCACGTATGTGTATCAGCATATATGCACGTTAGGAGGGATATTATGTCACTTAAGTTTGAAGTTGTTGGCATAAAGAAGCCAAAGGACCTCAACATGATTCTAGGCCAGTGTCATTTCATAAAGTCAGTAGAAGACCTTCACGAAGCCATCGTAAACGCCGGCGGCGGTATCAGATTCGGAATAGCCTTCCTTGAAGCAAGCGGTCCGTGTTTGGTTCGCACTACAGGTAACGATCCTGAACTGGTGCGACTTGCCGGTGAAAACGCTCTCCTTTTGGGAACGGGGCACGCGTTTATAGTGTTTATGAAAGACGGCTTCCCCATAAACGTGCTAAACAACATCAAAATGCTCCCTGAGGTCGTCAACATATTTTGCGCCACAGCAAACGACGTAGAAGTGGTCGTTGCTGAAACAGACCAGGGCCGGGGGATTATGGGGGTTATC
>Ga0116190_1004308_pt1 | contig 10052 bp, 6 predicted proteins | sample AD_JPNTR4_MetaG_FD_89808 | JGI IMG/M metagenome (GOLD analysis project Ga0116190, IMG submission 89808) | Active sludge microbial communities of municipal wastewater-treating anaerobic digesters from Japan - AD_JPNTR4_MetaG | ecosystem: Engineered > Bioreactor > Anaerobic > Digestate | place... | reverse complement strand
GGTTTTTGTCCGATATCATGGAGTGGAGCCTTGGAGAGTCTGAGTTCATCGGCACCCTGGAATTTTCCTCAAACTCACCGTTTCATATAATGGGACTGCGGCAGAGAGAGACTCTCTCGCTGGCTGCTCTTCCGGCTGCAGTAAATAGCGGGCCGGTCGTCGGATCTCAACTCTTGTATTACCTCGACACCGGAATCGACCTCATCAAGGCCGGCCACCCAACAGAAAAGCTGGAATCCCAGACCGTCTTCGATCTCACAGGATTCGACAAGCCTTTGAAACCTTCGAGGTTAAAGATCACGAACAACAGCCGGACTAATGCGGTCACCTTGCACTTCTATTACCTGAACGACCAGGGTCGGGACTACCTCGATTTTCTGGTGGTGCTGCTGTGCGGCGAGACCCTGGTCTTTGACCCGTTCGACTTTGAAATCCCCGGAACTGGCTTGCGGACGTCCCACTTCTTGTTTGGCAAGGACCTGGAGGGTCTGTCGCCCAAAGAGGCGGAGAGATTCAGGGCTATTCATTTTGGGACAGGGCGCTTTCTCCTTTCGGTGGTCGCAGTAGGCGCCCCGCTGGACGCCGATCTCAAGGCGGATCTTCTGCATCCTAACGAGATTACCAACATCGATATGGGGTGCGGGATTACCACTCGCAACACGGGGTCTGAGAGTGGTTACGAGACAAAGGCAAACCTGCATTCTCTGAATGCACTTCCAATCGCCTTTGACTATCTTTCGGGAAGCTTTGTGGACCCCGCCACCGGAAGGGAGGGTCCGAGTTTTGCGGCCGACGATGCCCTTAAACAGCTTTCTCGTTTCACTCGTACCCGGATTCCCATAAAGGACGGTTTTGTACTGCAGACGCCTCCCGACGCCAGTCTTCTTGACTACATGGCCGGGCGGCAAATAACGACGGCAGCAGGTTCTGCCGTTCCTGAAACAGCGATCTTCTGCTGGGGGAGTGAACCCTTTACCTTTCTCGCACCATGAGCAAGATGATGTCTCCGGCTGAGCTACGGCTGACCCAAAAACTGGCCCAGTCTTCTCACCCCCCTCGAAGCCTGGTCAGTTAGAAGCTGATCAGCTTGGCTTGGCCGGAGATGTCATCTTGCTCCCCGTCTTGTTGCACGGAGTCCCGACAATCTGCAAGAGGTTGATGAGGTGTGGGTGAGAGCGCCGAAATCCTCACTTGAGGTTCGTAAAGTCGCTCAATCGATCAAGACTATGCCAGACGGTTTGTGTCCAGCGAGTCCGGGTTTGCTCTGGAATGGTGGGACCCAGTTTCGGCAGTTCGTCAAGGAAGGTAATCAGGTTTAGTGCTGCCGCCCGATATTGATTCGTGCGCAGGTCTTGAAGAGCACTGTCGAGCAGCTGTTTCAAAGCCTGCTCCTTCTCCCCGGCGGGGATCTCAGAAAGAATTTCGGCGATTGCCTTTTCCATCTTGGGGAATCGCAATTCCCAAATCACCGCTCGAACTTCGCTCTCAGCGACATTTACCAAATTGCCGGCGATCTGGCCCCGGCGGTTCATCTTAATCGGCTGAGCTACCACTTGGGGTTCCTGCTTTGAGGCAAAACTGACCTTGGACAGATCCTCCGCGAGATTAGCCGAAGGGAGATTTGAGCCGATCAGGGAGATGGACGAAGTCGCGCTCGAGAGTTGTTCCCAGTCTACATGAGGCCGTAGCGCATCGGGGACGGAGACCGCTCGAACTTCCTGACCTCGCCGCCAGGTGAACACCTGCTCCTCGCCTTTCTCATCAACCGCCAGCGCCATCACTTCTCCCGCATCGTCAATTTGAACCGCGCAACTGGCGACAGTATTGACAGGAAAGTCCAACAGGACCAGTCCATCGGAAGGATTCCAATAAAACGCTTGCGGCCGGCTGTCCTTTACAAATTGCGCCGAACCAACGACCTCAGCGTGGTCGTTCATGTCGGTGGGCCTGGCTCGGACGTCGAGTTCCCCAATCCGCCGGAAATTGTTAGTCTCCGGATCCCAGAAGAAAGAATATGCACCCGCCCAGGCGACGACTTGGCCCCGGTTGTTCAAGGCTACGACTGTTGAACCTCCCAGATCAATCATTCCGGTTTCAGGGCTCCAAACAAAAGCGCTCTGTGTGCCGAAGGAGGTCTGACTGGCGCCGGCCACCTGGCCCCGGTCATTCAGTTGAAGCGCCCGGGTCGATTCGCCGCCTAAGGTGCCAATATTCAGGATCGTGTCTTCGTCCGGAGACCAGAGGTAATTGGCCTTGTCGCCCGCCGCAATCAGGACCTGTCCCGGGTTATTGATCTTGGTTGCCTGGCAGTCCTCGGACGGACAGGGAAGAGTGCTGAAACCCTTCGATTTATCCCAGATGAAAGGCTGGCTTTCACCACCCGCATCTATGCTGGCGCCGACGACGCTCCCATCCTGATTGATGTCGGCCGCGACGCTCTGGACGCCATCGGCTGTTTCAATATCCAGCCGCTCCATAACGAGATCGGGGACCTCGGTGTCGGGCGACTCGCCCTGAGGTGGCGGATCGCCGTTCGGGTCAGCGGCCGGACCGGATGAAAGGATCGCGCCTCGCGCGTAGAAGGGCGAGGCTGGATTGGTCGGATCCCACTGAAAGCTTCCTGAACCGGAGACAAATCCGGAGCGAGAAGATCTTTCGGCATTAATCGGCAACGCGCCCGCTTCTCCAACAGTGCTCGCGCTCCCAGGCCGCGGCTCGGATGGAGCCGTCCTCCTTTCGCTATCCTGTCCGCCGCCCTCGAACCCCAGGAACGATCCGGCCGAAAGACCCGAATTACCCTGAAATACCGAGCGCCACCAATTGGATAAGTCGGATGCAAGGCGAGAATTGGTGGATTCAATACGGCTCACCTCTCCTCCAATCCCGGCCCGGAAAGGAGGGATAATCCAAGGCTCCAGGGCCGCCAACGACGCAAGCATGCCGGCCGTCAGCGCCAGGCAGGTGGCAGTGTGCACGGGCTGCACTTTCCGGCGGTTCACTTCGGGGTCGAGAATCGTCAGAACGCGCTTCTTCAAAGCGGAAATCTGCGACAGCACTATTGACAGGGGATTCGTTCCCTGAGGTGAAGAAGCCTGAAGAAGGTAGGCGACATAGCGGGATGGCCGAGTGCCTGATTCCAGGACCAGATCGTCACAGGCCGCCTCCCGGCATATCCGCAGGCGATCCGCTGCCCACCACACCAGGGGATTGAACCAGTAAACGGCGCACACCACCAGAGCGAGCACGTTGGTAATGTTGTCGTGCCTCTTGATGTGCCCGATCTCATGGCGAAGAATCGTATCTCTCTGCTCGTCCGGCCAGTCAAGGGCCGAAACGGGCAGGAGGATTGCAGCACGCACCGTTCCCACGCAAATAGCAGCGCCCAGCCGGTGATTCGTCAATAGCCGGATCGGGCGATTAAGGCCAACCTCTCGCGAACACTTTGCGACTGCCCGAGACCATGAGATATCATCGACTGGTACCGACTCCCTGATCAGGCTCCGAACAATCCATAGGCCGGCGAGAAGACGCAGGATAACGATGGCAAAGCCGATAAACCAGATTCCGGCCAGTCCCAGGGCCAAGGTTTCGGATGACAGGGGACCGGAGGACGCGTTCGAGCCGCTCCTCATCAGGAAGGGAGTATGAAGAAAAGGAACTGACCACGTCGGTCCCAGAAGCAGGGCGCCCGGCAGAAGAAAGAGCCACCCCAGGCCGGCGCTCAGCAACAGGTGCCGGAAGGCGGACGGGAAGCGGCGAAAAGCGTGATACAAAAGACAAACGACGAGGAGGAAGACAAAACTCTTAAGCGCAACATCGTAAGAGAGTCGCAGCCAAAGATTGCCGGCGTTCTGAAAGAAATCGGGATATGTCAGCCAGCTCACGGCGATCCCTCCCCTCTGCGCATAATTTAACAGCAGTGTGACCAACGGTCAAACTAAAAAAAGACTACCGGAGAATAGACCGGGACGCAACTTCAGGACGCTTCTTCGAGCGAGTTGCTAGTTCGGAACGTCGGCAGAAAAGCGTGGTCCGAGTCACCTTGGAAATGGGTTGACTTCTGATAGGAGTAATTATAGAAAGGACAATCACTTTTAAGGGAGATAATACGATGTGGAAGAAAAGCGATATGCAGTACCCTCAGCCTGAACCCCATCAGCCGAGCGTTCCTGTCCACAACCCCAGCCCGGTCGAACAGCTCAGGGAGCGCGCCATCATAGGATCGTCGATTACAGTAATAGGAGAGATTTCGGGTGACGAAGATCTGGTCATCCAGGGCCGGGTAGAAGGTCGGATCGAGCTGCGCCAGCACAATGTGACAGTGGGCAAGAATGGCCGCGTCAAGGCGGACATCAGGGGTAAGATCATCAGCGTTGAAGGTGAAGTTCACGGTAATATCTTTGGCGAGGAAAAGATTGTCATCCGGTCTACGGGTGTTCTGTACGGGAATATCACGGCTCCTCGAGTGACGCTGGAAGACGGATCGAAGTTTAAGGGGAGCATTGACATGGATTCGACCCCGACCGAAAAACCGGCGCCTCACCGGGATAAGGCCGCGGCAGAATCGCAGAAGGCGCTGGTAGAGACGAAGGCGGAACCGAAAAAGGAAGATGATCTAAAGAGACCCGACTTGGGATTCAAGACCAATCCTCCGGTTGCAAGGTCGTAAATGCGTTGGTTTCGGCGCTTTTCGGGCCCGAGCGATGAAGCGGAAACGGTTGCAAGCAGCCAGACGGAGATTCGACCATCTCTGGCGCTTAGCACTCTGTTTCGCCAGCTTCGTAGAGATCGCAAGTACCATATTCTGGAACTCGGGCCTCCAGTCGGCCAAAACATCGAGTTTCTAGGGCGGTATCCCTGTCGAATCCGGGTAGAGGACCTTTACCGCACTCTCAGCTCATTTGATTACGTCTCTGGCAGCGATTCAGTCGATTTCGAAGCGGTTTTTCAGTACCTGCTGCCCTTCGAGAAAGACACTCGTTTCGATATCCTGATGGCCTGGGATATTTTCAATTATCTGGAGCGGGAAGAATTCCTCTACCTGATGCGGCATTTGTCGCGTTTTTGCCACACCGGTTCGGTTTTGTACGCGCTGATAGCGACCGGCAAGCACATCCCTGACCGGCCGGCTATTTATCGGATACTGGATGAGAACAACGTCGAATGCGAGATCACCACGACCGTGCTGCGTGCCTGTCCCCGCTACCACGACGTCGATCTGCGTCAGTTGATGCCTTCTTTTCGTGTCTACAACTCATATCTGCTGCGCAACGGGATGAAGGAGTACCTGTTCGTGAGCAACTGAGTTCGGTTTTTCCCTTTGCGAACGATGCCAGATATTAGGACCGTTTTGCTTGACGTGGGACAAGTGCTGGTGGCGCTCGACTATCCGACAGCACTTCGTCGCGTGAAGCCGTATAGCCGCCTGGCGGGGGAGGAGATTACCCAAAGGATGGCGAATCATCCGGGAGTGCCTCTTTATGAAAGCGGCCGACTGCCGACTCAGGCCTTTTACGAGATGACCTGCAAGCTGTTGGAGATGGAGGTCAGTCTGGCAGACTTCAAGAGCGGGTGGGCCAGCATATTCGCCTTCGACACTCCGGAGGGTCAGTGCATCTCGCCGCAGCTGTTCAGAGAGCTTAAGTGCAGATATCAGATGGTGGCTGTATCGAACACCAATGAGATGCACTGGGAGTATCTTGAAACCACTTTTCCCCTGATTCACGAGTTTGACGAGCAGGTTCTGTCCTTTCGTGTAGGAGCTATGAAGCCGGACCCGGTGATCTACCGGGAGGCTCTTGCCAGAGCGAGATGCAGTCCCAGCGAGGCGATTTTTATCGACGATCTGCCGGTGAACATCGAGGCAGCCGAGCAGCTGGGAATCAAAGGAATCTTGTACCAGGGAGAAGCCAAGCTGCGCGCCGAACTGACTCGCCTCGGCCTGCTTGATTAGAGCAGCATGCTCTCTTTGCCATCCGGGCATTGGATCATTCGCGTTATCCGCGCCATCCGTTCTATCTGCGGGCTCTTCACTTCCGGGTGACTCCAGCGAAGTTTAAGCTACTCAAGCGACCGTTCAACTGTTAATGCGACGGTTCGACGTGAAGCCCGGCTGCCTGTATGCTATACTTCGCCTCTGTTCGAGACCCATTCCAAGCCGGAGTGGCGGAACTGGCAGACGCACCAGACTCAAAATCTGGCGAGCCTCACAGCTCGTGGGGGTTCGACTCCCCCCTCCGGCACCAAGAGAATCAACGCTTTAGCGTGACCGCTGGTATTGCTCTTCCTTGAGCTTGTTCCTGATGCCGGCGTCGTTATCGGGTTTTGGCCTGGTAATGATACAGCCGGTATCAATCGGCCTAAGGGGCGGTACCCGACCTTCCACTCCCTTTGCACCCCTATCATGGGACCCTATAGTGCTTCGCAGAATTCTAGACAACTTGGGCGGACTAAGGTAGAAGAGGCATCGGATTGCGAAGGCCTACTTGGCGGTCATACGGGTCCTCCGCAGAACCTCAAATGACAAGGAGCTAAGAAATGGTCGCGGGGTCAATAATTGCTTTGCTCGTAATAGGGAGTCTGCTTTTTCTTCTCGTCAGATTCCTTGACCGGACGCTCCCTTCGAAACCTTCGATGACTGGCCACTCCCCGGCCCGAGACTCCGGCGCAACTAGCCTTCAACACACTCATTACAGCGCCAGGAAGGAAACGCCTTCAAGAATGGGAGCAAGTCACCAGACGGCGATCACGGCCACTAAGCCAACGTCTGCCCGGTTGGGTCTGTTAAACGGAAAGCATTACACCGGATACGTCGAGGTTGTTAAAGATCTGAAAAGGCGCGGCGAGTACTCGGAAGTTGAAGAATTGCTCCTCTCCCTGCTGGACGTCATTGAGGCGGAAAGTCACGCGAAGGGTTGGGGCGTGGCTCCTTGGTACTACGAACAGCTTGCCATCGTGTATCGAAGTCAGGGTGAATACGCCAAAGAGGTGAGTGTCCTTGAGAGATACGCCAGACAGCATCGGGCACCCGGCGCTCGCCCTTCGAAGCTCGACGAGCGTCTTGCAAGAGCACGCGAACTAGTTTCACTCAAAGGGGCCTCGCAACCGCGAAAACAGAAAGTCGAGGCTCGAAGCCAACCCTCCAGAACCAAAAGAACGGTGCGTCCGAAGGGTCCAAGTAATTCCATAGAGGAGTGCACTTTTTCAGTATTCGATGTTGAAACGACCGGCCTTTCTCCTCGCATGGAAAAGATCGTCGAGATCGCAATAATAAGAGTACGCGCCGACGGGACGGTGATCGATGAATATCAAACGCTTGTCAATCCTTTAAGGGACGTCGGGCCGACTTGGATTCACGGAATCACGAATGATGACGTGCGTCACGCTCCTTTATTTCCGGAGATTGCCGGCGATGTCGCCGAGCGGTTAGCGGGGACAGTGTTGGTTGGGCACAACGTTCGCTTTGATCTTGGCTTTCTAAGACAGGAATTCCAGCGAATCGATTCGCCCCTGCCTGAGGCGATCCCTTCCCTTTGCACAATGCGCCTTGCCGGTAGATACGGCCTGCATCCGCCAGAGGGTAAAAGACTCGTACATTGTTGCTCACATCTCGGGATTCCATATCAAGAGGGGCATATCGGCCTGGCTGACGCCAAGGCCACCGCGGCCTTGTTTCAGCTCTGCTTGTCCGCAGCCCGGAAAAACAGTGAGGTCACTCTCGGGCAACTTGGATGCAGCGCGATTCCTTTGTCCACTTCCTTCATGCCCACACTTCCTCGATGTGGAAGAACCCTTTCGCGGGCCAGATCGAAAGCCGATTACCGTGAAAGGCCAAAGATGTCCGCGACATCAGCTTACACCGCAATTCTGTACGATGTCCTCAAAGATGGCATCCTGACTTTACAGGAGGTCCAGCTGCTTGACCGAACAGCCAGGCAATTCGGATTGCAGGATAAAGAACGGGCTGATCTTCACCAGGCATTTGTTCAAGCGCTCGTGGAGTACGTCCTGACAGACAACATCGTTACCGAGGAAGAAGCGAGATATGTGCACTTTGTGGCCGAGACTCTCGGCGTTCCCTTGGTCTTGGAGTCTACCCTGTAGACCGTTGTCGAGACGAGCGAGGAGGCACCAATGGCCTAGGCATTGCTCTCCGTTTGAGTTGAGTATCCAAGGCGGGAGCAGCGGTCAGGGAGAGGCGGCGGAAGGAGGGGGTGGGTTTCGATCCGCCGGGAAAAGCGCCGGTCGGGTTCGAAACCCACCTTAGTTGGGGCTAGTTCCTGAATGTGATTTTCAGGCTGGCGGTGTCCAAGCCGAGGTTGGAGGGAAGCTGAGCTCGGATCTTGGCGTCACCGGTCTCGATACCGCTTGCAGCCGATCGCTCTTCGTCATAACTTATGCTACGTGGCCAACTATCGCCGGCGCCGAGAGCCGGGTGGGACCTACTTTTTCACGGTCGTTACCCATGGAAGAAAACCCTGGCTTTGTGATGAAATCTCCCGTTCAGTACTGCGCGATTCGATCACTACCGTGCGCTCCAAGACTCCTTTCGAGATTGATGGCTGGGTTCTCTTGCCGGAACATCTTCACTGCCTTTGGACGCTGCCCGCTGAAGACGACGATTACCCGAGTCGCTGGAAGGAGATCAAGAAGCATGTGACCCGAGACGAGCGCATGCGGACAGCGTTTCCGTTTCTGTATGACAGCATAGATTCGTCGAGAAGGAAAAAGGGCGAGGCGAAGGTTTGGCAGAGGCGTTACTACGAACATACCATTCGAAATGAGCAGGACTTCGAGAACCATTTGGCTTATATCCACTTCAACCCGGTGAAGCATGGATTGTGCACAGATCCTTCGCAATGGCCGTATTCGTCCTACCACCGGTACGAAAAGCAGTCTCTGGAGGAACTCGCCCGATTGGCCGCGCTTGTGAAAGGTCCCGAAATCGATTTGTAGGCTGGGTTTCGAATCCGGACGGCGTTTTTCCGGGCGGATTGAAACCCACCCTACGTCACCTGCACCGATACGCTTCGGTGCTAATTCAGTTGCTCGCCGGGCTCGGCATTGCCAATGCCGAAATTGATTCGAAACCCACCCTACGGTTTCGTCACTACGTCACGGGTCTCGTTGCTCCGAAACGAACGTTAATGACATTCGTTGACAATGGTTTACGGCGCTTTGACAATCCCCGCGCGAAAAAGATCGAAGATAGAGCCAGCCTTAATACTGTGCCCGAACCTCTTGGGCACGCAAAGCCAAGGAGAAGCAAGAAATGAGCTACACCGCCAGGAGAAATACTCTTACCAGTCTTATTGCCTTAGCCGTTATTTGCAGTGCTCTTATCATCGCTTCCGGGCTAGCCGTTCTGGCTCACAGTGCTGAGGGAACAACGACGTTGAGTTTCTCGAGCAATCCAGCAACGCTGGTGACCGGACCGGACGTCACAATCACCACACGTACTTTATCCGATGAGCATCCGGAGAAGGTCGACGATGGAAAGATTCAAATTTCCATTGCCACTGACGGGGCCGGAAATCCTGTAGGCTGCAGTGAGGTTGTGTCGTGGGTGCGGATTGATGCTGCGATCTTGGGGGGAGGCGGCGGATTGCCCCTGACCGGCGGAGAAACGACACTGAGTGTCGATTTGGACAACTTGAGCAGCCTCGGGCTGGATCTCAACAACGTTGCTTGTGGCGATGTCGTTTGCTTCAGAGCGCACTATGTGACGGGGGGCGGTCGAGACAAGGTGGAGACTCACTTTTCAGAAACTGCGACACTGATGACCGCTTGTCACAGTGAAGGTTGCTCGCCCGGCTATTGGAAGAACCATACAAACAGTTGGGCCCCTGCAGGCTACTCGCCTTCAGAGTTGGTCGGGAGCGTTTTCAGTGAGGCGGATGCCTTCCCCACTCTGGCCGCCGCGACTTTGCACCAAGCGTTAAACTTCGGCGGGGGACCGGAAGCGGAGGGCGCGGCTCGAATCCTATTGAGAGCAGCCGTAGCAGCGCTTCTTAACGCGTCCCATCCCGGCGTGGGATATCCGGAAACAGCCG
>Ga0116190_1004298_pt1 | contig 10067 bp, 7 predicted proteins | sample AD_JPNTR4_MetaG_FD_89808 | JGI IMG/M metagenome (GOLD analysis project Ga0116190, IMG submission 89808) | Active sludge microbial communities of municipal wastewater-treating anaerobic digesters from Japan - AD_JPNTR4_MetaG | ecosystem: Engineered > Bioreactor > Anaerobic > Digestate | place... | reverse complement strand
TTCGGTAGCCTTGGCGCTCCTCAGTCCTCTCGTAAGGCTTCGCCTGCAGCGTCTCAGTCACCTCAGCCTCAAGTACTTGGTTCAACACTTGCTCCACAAGTCTGGCCATCGCTCCATCTTCCTTAAATAGGCCGTGCACGATCTCGTCCGAAAGTGTAATCTGATATTGGGTCACTGTTCCTCCTCCTCGACTAGTGATTTTCTTTCCTATCAACCAGTCTACCGGAGGAGCCAGTGGCCCGGATCAATCACGATTCCTTTTTACAGAAGTATAAGGACACTACTAGTAGTACCTCTATGGAGATTTAGATCTGGTATTGAAGGGGTTTTTGTTTGAGCGCTAGAATGCTACAAAGCATGGAATTGCGAGGCGGTGTTTATCTAGAGAGGTGGATGCAGGATAACGGCAAGTTCCTGAGTCATTAACTATGTGAATGTACTTAGTGAACAGTTGTGTATGTGGTGTTTTCCGCCCAGGTGTAGTAGCGTAAAAAAACCCTACCTTCGACGGAAAGTATGGGGCTTTTGACGATGTGCAAGCGATGGAGGAAAGGCAGGTAAATGCCTGAAATGAATGGATCATGGTGACCCATCATGTAGAGACGTTGGCCAAATGCACGATCGCGTGTTATTATTATTCTTGTTGAAACGGGTTTAGCCTACCTACGAGGGATAGAAACCTTCTTCTCGCGATATCGCCTCTATGGTGTTTCCCTGTTTAGCCTACATACGAGGCAAACAAAGCATTCCGAGGGTATTCTAGCTATAGACGTGGAACAGATGTTGAATAGCGATGGAATTGGGACAATGGGCTGATGCTAGTCGCATTGCGGTATATGTTTCTATCCTGATGTCCGAACGAATCATAGATTCGTAACAAGGGAATACCCGGATTTGTTATCGGTAGAGAAACACCTTAAAAAACCATATAAAGGGAACACTATAGAGATCGTAGTCCACGTTCATATGCGAATATTTGAGTAGGGTCGATGTTTACAGTTGAACCATGCTACTTTCAGGCGGAACGTTCATAATACTCCAAGAGAACTTCTAATGGTATGCTAATTGTCAAGTTTTGCCTAGCAGAAATGTCCCCAGTCACCCTGTGCTTGCTCACCAGGAACAGCTTCAACAGGGCGATACGTGCGCTCATCGTGGGGCCTGATGCTTTGAATGTACCGGGTGACGGTTCTTTCAGAACCTTCGTAAGGAACTGGAGGTAGGAGGCTATTGTGGTTATCGCCTGCACATGACAGGGTTGATTTCCACGAACAGCTCAACTCCAACCATTTCGGCTTGCTCCTTCCTAAGTGGTTTTTGTTCTCAAAGAATCTTTCTACTCGGCTTGGAACAAGTCTTTTTATTGTCCAAAAGTGTTAGCTCGATGCAGAATAGGTTATAGTTACTCTTGGCTTACCGTTGTACAATGAGAACATAGAGCTAGTGACGATGCAGTTATTGTCATCACAAGGAGCTGTTGATTAGATGATTGAACAGTATTACAAACTAAACAGCACTCTTGGTTGGACTTATGAGGATGAACCAGATGGGTCTTGCGAGTATGCAGCGACTATGGATGCTTCATATGGAGAAACATCCGATGACAATAAGACCATAGGCGATGAGAGTATTGGTAACCCATCAGGCAGAAAGAATCACACCCTCAATGCCCCTATAGGTGTTTTTGATTCAGGAGCAGGTGGATTAACTGTTGTACGGCAAATCGAAAGACTTTTGCCAAATGAAAGCGTCCTTTATTTTGGGGATACAGGGAGGGTGCCTTACGGCCCTAGACCGCAGTCTCAGGTACGCGAGTTCTCAGTCCAAATAGCGGAGTTTTTGAGAACAAAAGGGGCAAAGGCGATCATAATCGCATGTAACACGGCTACTGCTGCTGGTCTTGAGGCAGTTCAAAAGAGTTTTCCCGGACCAGTAATAGGTGTCATTAAACCAGGAGCTGAAAGTGCTTATGCCCAGGCAGGCGCCTGCGGAAGAATAGGTCTCATAGCGACTCAAGGAACGGTAACGAGCGGTGTTTACGATGAAGAACTTGCTAGTTTAGGGTATGCGCTTCCGCTGATAAAGCAAGCCTGTCCAGACTTTGTGACTCTTGTGGAAGCAGGTATGCAAGATCAGAGTGCCATAGAAGATGCAGTTAAGAGATACATGGGGTTGTTCCACGAATCCCAAGTTGATGTCCTTATCTTAGGGTGTACCCATTTTCCGTTGCTTGCCGAGGACATCAAAAAGGAGCTGCCTGGAGTGGTCTTGATAGACCCAGCCATTCAGACTGTAATGGTCATGAAGGAAATACTCAAAGAGAACGGGATATTAGCAGCGCCTGACATAAAACCTGCGTACAGATTCTTTTGTTCGGGGGACCCGGATTCCTTTTCTAAGAGTTTGGACTTGATTCTTGGTTCAAATGATTATCCAGTAGATCACGTGACTTTATAGGTAAGAGCGTTTTAGCAGTTTGTTTACTAGCAATGGTAAGGGTGTACCATTGCTAGTAAACTCTTCTGAGCAAGAAAGGCTAGCGCATATATTGAACTTGACCAAAACTGCTAAGCAGCAAATCAGTGGCCTCATCCGGATAGCGTTTGCTCAATATGCCACAAGATGCCATAATGTAGTCTTTATCCAGAACGATTTTCGCAGCTTTTGGATAGAGCTCGCGACCGCTTCCCTGTCCTATCAGTCCTGTCAGCGATTCTTCGCCTCCTGGCAACCGGGTTAAAGGTCCCCCTGTTCCGATTATCGTCCTTACACTCGAAAGGTCCTTTCCAGACGCGACCATTATTCTGCCTTGCGGCCCATAAAGATACTTGATAGATCCTACATGGCGTCTGAAAGCGACTTTGCACGCGAGATCTCTCAAATATGACACAAGCCTTACTTGCCTGCCCTCTTTCGGTATGACTTCAAGATGATTCAACACCTCTTCTGAGGCAAACCCTAGATCAGCATCGATCCTATCTTTGACCAGGCTAACCAGATGTTTTGCGTTGACATGGATTCCAAGGTCACCTTCGACAGTTCTTTTCGCGAAGGGTTCTGGGCTTTCAAGTATCGCTTGTATCTCAGGGCTTCCTTTCGCCACCGAGTGTACGTCAGTGGTCGCACCGCCTACATCAACTACGCAGAGGTCTCCGAAAGTGTTCCACAAAAGCTGAGCAGCTTCCATCACTGCTCCGGGTGTAGGCATTATAGGTCCGTCTACCATGGTTCGGATTCGGTCCATACCGGGCGCCGTGACTATGTGCTCTTCGAATACTTGTTGAATCACCTTTCTGGCAGGCTCTACTGACAACTCATCGACTCTCGGGTATACGTTGTCGACGATATAGGTCTTTATTCCTGCTTTGGTTAGGGTTTTTTCTACCTCGCGCCGAGCTGCAATATTTCCCGCGTATATAACAGGTGTTTTCAGTCCGGATTCGGCTATCATCTGAGCATTTCTGATTGCAGTTTGCTTTTCTCCATAATCTACTCCGCCTGCAAGCATTATGATTTTTGGCCGGATCTGTTTCAGTTCTTCAATGTCGTCAGGGGTCATTTCGCCGGCGGTTACCATTTTTAGCACCGCACCTGCTCCGAGGGCGGCTTCTTTTGCTGCCTTCACAGTCATATCGTAGACTAGTCCGTGCACTGTCATGGAGAGTCCTCCGGCTGCACTAGACGTCGCCATCATAGAACCCCACTTTATGCTGTCAATGCCCAAGTTCGATGAGAGATCGTCTATAGCTGCGTGTAGGGCTACGGTGATGTCTGTAGGATCCATCATAGTAGCGGACAACCCTTGCCCAAGGAAGCGTGTCCCTCCCTGGGCAAGGTCAAAAGCATTCACAACAGTTGTGGTGCTGCCTATCTCGGCTACCAGAACATCAATTTTCATTTGAGGTGGCCCCTTCACTATGGGTGTTTGACCCCAACTCCCTTTTCTTTTCTACTAAGAATGAAGCTACGTGGATGCCCTTAGTTCCGCGCCCAAATCCTGCATCCAGACCTGCTTCTAGGGCGAGATCGTTTGTGACCTGAGTACCTCCTGCAACGAGGATAAACTTGTTCCTTACGCCCTTTTCTTCGCAGATTTGAGCCAATCGCTCCATGTTTTTCCGATGCACATCGGCATGGCTAATTATGGTGGATATAAGGATGGCATCGGCGTCTTCTTCAATAGCAGCATCGACCATTTTTCCGACTGGAACGGATGTGCCTAGGTAAACAGCTTTTATGCCAAATCCTTCGATTCCGCCGTGTTTTATATCTATGATTTCTCGCATCCCTACTGAGTGCTCGTCTTCGCCTACTGTGCCGCATACCACCTTCATAGGGTTTTCTGAGATGTACCTTCTTATCTCATCTTCAGAAAGAAGCATGGGCTTTTCCGGTATCTCCAAGGCACTTTTATCAATTGCGAAAGGGACTATTCCCTTGAGTTCGATGAGGGTGCCTTCTGACGGGTGTATGATCCTTTTGTGGATAACCTCAGGTTCAAGAAGTCCTAGTTTCTTGGCTATCTCCAACGATGCATATTCCGCGATTTCCTCTCTTTCAGGAAGAAACACGGTAAGAGTTATATAGCCATCACCTTTCCACTGGACCTCGGGTTTTATCATGTTTTCGGGCAGATCTTGATCTGCTTTCCTGAGTCTCACTTCGACGTTATCCTCAGGATCTAGTTCGTCTATATAAACGATCTTGTCCCTATTGCAGAACGTGCAACCTGATACGAGATCACAGGGTTTGGAGATACCTTTCGGCAAGTTATTGTAACCGAAGTGCTCGCACACAGGCGCCATGTAATCCTTGTCTCTTTTGACTATGCTACCCGCCGCAATTCCACCGTTGGGGTCTCTTGAAATTCCATCGCCGTTTCTTTCGGGATAAAGACCTGAGTCTACGAAAAAGCCTTCGTGCACTGCATTGAAGTAACCCTTTTCCTTTATCTCTTCTAAGAAGAGGACCGCTCTTTCTGCGATCTCTCTGACCTGTTTGAAAAGGGGGCCATCCTTTCGAAACTCCAACATGTCCTTGAGACCGTCCATTCCCACAAGGGCTTGCTTAGCTGTTTCTACCGCTGCTACGTTATTGTAATGCCATGGTACGTTTCTTCCCTCATCCGGTGTAATGGTGCTTTGGACGTCTGCAGAAGTAAGGCGTGATACAAGTAGGTTCAGAACGTGAGTTACGGTAGCTTCTCTGGAATCCGATTCAATATATCTTGTGTTCTGTTGTGCCCTTATCTTGTAGTCAGAAAAGAGCCACCTCAGGCATACAGCGTAGGGGAGGTCGTACGATAAAGCAGGTGCCGGGGGCGCTGTTGGCGGAACCGATGAAAGAGCTATGTTGTCTTTTTTCATGCCCACCATCTCGGAGAAAACGCAGTTTATAGCATGCTGGACCAAGAGTTCGGGCATGACTTTCCATGCCTCTCTTGCTGTTGCATTTGCGTTGTGGGCTCCGTCAATCTGAAGCATGTCACACGAAGCCATAATCTTTTTCGCTACGGCGGCATCTACAAAAGATCTCAGCATATTGATGTTTCTGTAAAGGATGTTGTATTGCGGATCTTGGTGAGCGCCATTTACTCCCTCTTCGGCAAACATAACCGCGATCTCTGGGCCTGCTACGCCGGATATATACGAATGGAAGTTGATTGGTCTGCCTACTTCATCTTCAATCAGGTCTAGTGCCTTGCGGCTAGCTCTTACCTGTTTTCTGGTTACGGGGATCCCACCTACTCCCTCTGGGGTACCCTCTAAAAGACCATCTATGTGGCTTTGCCCTGTAGTGCGAATCACCATTATATGATCTGCACCATGCCAGGCTGCCATGCGCATGCGACGCAGGTCGTCTTCGAAACGACCCGAAGCTATCTCCGTAGTTATCACGCAGTCCGGTTGCGGGTCTACTCCGCCAAAATACTTGGCTGCGGGTAGAGGCACACAACGACTTAGTGGAGCCGAAGTCTGCTTGTATTGAAAAGGCCCGAGTTTTTGGCCTGGTTCAGCTTTTCGCCAGGTCCATCCTGAACGTCTGGGTCTATAATTGCCTAAGTCTCTGAGGATTTCTCTTACATCCAGTTTTTCGTTCGGATTCAGACCGGGATCCTTTTGGTTAGGTGTGTTGTTCGCTTGCATGGTCAATCATTACCTCCCAGCGTCTGTTGAAGTTCATCCCAGCCCTTGTTATCGGCTAGTTCTTTACCTGCTGAGATGTAATCTGTATTTCTGAGGTTAGCATATTGTAGCACTAAACTGCCAACTCCTTTTCCAAGGAGTTTCCTCTTTTCTGCGCTAGATACTATTGCCTGAGCTTCCAAACTGGAAAATCCCATCCGAAGAAGGACGGATCTTTCTATGGAAGGTGAGGTATGGGTGTAGGCTAGATCATATAGGGGTTCTACGATCTCGCGGGCTAATTCCCAGAATCTCTCCTTTAACTCATCGTCTGTCAATTTGGACAAATGTTCCCTACGCTTATCAAAATCACTTTGCCTTTGCATCACAATCTCACTCCCAAGTCTCTTATAACTGATGTCACAAAATCAGCGTCTGTTTTGGTATCTTCTGCCAGAAATCGTATATCCTCCTCGGTAACGTTCTTCACTTTGTTTCTTTCCAAAGCGTTTCTAATATAAGACCTTCGCATCCTATTTAGATCCATTTCCGTGGCGGTGATCTGGGAGAAATCCTGAGGAATCACTATGGTTTTCCCTGGCTTGTTCTCTTTAGGGGCACCGCGTTTCACCGCGATCCCGTTCTGCTTGGCAAAATCCAATTGAGCCCAAGGGTGTTTTCCCGCCCCTGTGTACTCTGTTTCTTGGACTACCACGATCTCGTCTTCGGGAAGCTCTCTTGCCAAGGCGATGGCAGCAGCTAAGGAAGTATTTCCGGCAGGGCCTCTTTCCATGCCTTCAACTTGGGCAAGAGCCTCTGTCACATAAAATACCTCTCCCTGAGTTACCGTAACGTACCTGTCTAGGTATCTAAGGGGCCTTGCTGCGTTCTTCGGCACGTCAGTCCTATCAGGCCAGGTGGCAAAAGGTACCCCAAATCCTGTATGCCCTGTGGTGAAAGATTTCTTGTTAAAGTCATTGTCAGATGCCATATGAAGACCTGAGAGGTCTACGCTCGCACCTATGATAGTGCTGTTTTTTGCCCCCGCTTTCAAAGCACCTCTTGCAGTGCCGGTGACATTTCCACCGCCTGCGTGCGTCACCACAATATACGCCGGGTCTTTATCGTATCTCGCCCTAATCTGCTCTACGAGTTCATATCCTAGCGTTTCTACGCCTGAGATTCCGAAGGGGCTATACAAGGATGCATTGAAATATCCGGTTTCCTCCAGAAGTATCAAAGACACATAGAATAGCTCAGGACCAACAGTAAGTTGAACAACTTCTGCACCGTATGCTTCGCATTTCCTAGATTTTTCTATAATCTCTGGCTGACCTACATGACGAGAATCAAAGACTTCTTGAACTATTATGCAACCTAGGTTTTTCATTGCCGCTTGAGATGCGACCGCTGCTCCATAATTGCCGCTTGTGGCAGCCAGAACTCCGGGATAGCCAAGTTTCTTTGCGTGGTGAATTGATACGCTGGCCCTTCTGTCTTTGAAACTCCCAGACGGGTTAGCAGCCTCATCCTTTATGAGTATCCTGGCGCCAAACCCCCTTTTTGAGGTTTTTCTAACGAGATCTGTTATGTTCCTTAGCTCCAGCAAAGGTGTGTTTCCCACACCTGATTCGGATTGGATCTGCCTTACCTCTTCTAGAGAATAGCCTGCTTTTGCCATCATTCCCTCATAATCAAAGGCTATGTCAGATATTATGAATTCATCGTAGTTGAGCCCTAGGGCTCTTGACATTATTTCAGCCCTGCGGTCCATTACCGCGTCGTAGGATGTGTCTTTTGCCAAGTCATTTCCCCTCCTTCAAGGTAGCTCTAAGTTCTTGCCCAATTGCGGAGAGCTCCGAGGCACATGGCCCGAACGTGTGAGTATACTCTGGATTGATCCTAGTCAGAGTTCCTTTGACGTATCGATTGGCAGGAGTCCTTATCGTCACTTCTTCTCCCACGGTCCCTTCTTTTTCTGCCCAACCCTTTATCCAACATTCAAGCGGTACTTTCCGGGTGTCCTCAGGGATGTCCCCTGTACGTTCACGGGCCTCAAGGACTACATAGTGAATTTCAACCCAGTCATCTTTTTTGCATTTCTCACTCATCTCTAACACCTCGTTAAATGGATTCATGATCTATTGAGTTAAAAACCATTTGAGATAGATCTTGGAACCGGTAAATCGATCATAGTAAGCAGCCCCGGAGGAGCATTTACCACCAGCGGGATCATGTTAACAGCCATAGCCATTGTGCCTGTTCCCCCAGGAATCTCAGGCTCAATTCTCAAGTTGACAGGTGGATCTCCGTCGATTACGACATAATCGCCTGTCCTGACTCCTTCAGCTTCTGGGCATACCTGCTGGGGATGTTCAAGAAATATGACTTCGCGTCCGCAAGAGTATGCTCTTGCTGTATGCCTGCAACCTGCCACGTTGCCTGGTGTGACATCTACGTAGTTGGTTTTGCGCCGTACGTTGGTGATTATGGGTTGCCTTTCTTCGACTATGTCTTCAATAGTCCACCCCAGCGCCTTTGCGATGAGCATGATCGATTGCCTGAAGCCGATATGCCCCACGATATTGCCCGAATGTATGCCTTCTTCAAATTCCTCGGGAGTTGTGCCTACGCCTTGGGTACGCATGACCGTCGGCCCAAATGGAGCCAGATCATTTACGCGCTTTGCATGGATGTGTCTTACCTCTTTGCACACTCCAGATAACGATACGACTAGGGTATCGAGCACGAAACCAGGGTTTATACCAGTGCCCAAGACCGTTTTTCCTCGGTTCAAGGCCAAGGCATCTAGCCTCTCGGCGATTTCTTTGGAGTCTATCCATGGATAGGACATTTCTTCTGCGATGGTGATTACGTTTGCATCATTTTCCAGTGCGAATTCTATTTGGGGGGATACTTCTTCAACAAAAGATGAAGTAGCGATTAGGGCAACATCTGGATGACTCCCAAATGCCTTTAGGTGATCCTTGGTTACCTTCACACCTAAAGGCGCTCTATCTAGGAGTTCACCGACATCTTTCCCTACTTTTTGCGGGTGCGTATCTATAACAGATACTAATTCATAGCCGCCCTTTTCAAGCAGTATGGATGCCATGCCACTTCCCATCGCGCCAAACCCCCAGATGAGGGTCTTTACGTTTTTACCCACGAATGCATCGCCTCTTTCAAATAATTCTGATAAGGGAGGAATTGTGCCTACCTATGCTAAGTACTTTCCCCGCGTTGCGATAGTATCCTTCAAATTCTTCTCCCCAGGATATGTTATGCAATATCCGTGCCAATTGAGTAAAATGGAGTCTGACTGGGATGTCGTGAGAACGCTAAGAGGTAATTGAATGGGTAATGCCGAATATTTTGCTTTGAGCGCAAGATAATCTGCACTTTTTTTGGAGGGAGCGGTTGTCTCTATGAAAAAGCGGGAGTATTCATCTGTATCATCAGATGACTTGAGTACGGACTCGAAGGTTTCGGACCTGTGCAAGGTGTCTCTTCAAGTTATGGACGAAGGCGTACACATTGTTGATAGCAGAGGAAGAACTGTTTTTTACAATACTGCTATGGCTAATTTGGAGGGATTGGACCCTTCGTTTGTCGTGGGACGGACTATCCAAGAAGTGTTTCCTAACTTGACGGAAGAGACCAGCACCCTCCTACAGGTGCTAAAATCACAAAAACCCATCTACGACTATGTGCAAACCTACTACACGCTAGACGGCGAAAGCGTGACAACCATAAATAGCACCATCCCAATAGTGATTGAAGGTAGGTGTCAAGGAGCGGTTGAAATTGCAAAGGAAATCTCTAGAGTGGAACAGCTAGCAAAAGCAGTCCGCCAAGTGTCCGGTATGAGTGAGGCTTTTCCACTAGAGGAAGCTGCTAGGAATAACGGGACCATATATTCGTTTGAGCATGTGCTTGGTG
>Ga0116190_1004282_pt1 | contig 10092 bp, 8 predicted proteins | sample AD_JPNTR4_MetaG_FD_89808 | JGI IMG/M metagenome (GOLD analysis project Ga0116190, IMG submission 89808) | Active sludge microbial communities of municipal wastewater-treating anaerobic digesters from Japan - AD_JPNTR4_MetaG | ecosystem: Engineered > Bioreactor > Anaerobic > Digestate | place... | reverse complement strand
CCTCAAACTGAACCGACGGCAAATACCTCACGGCGAGATTGCCCAGCGTGCCCGTTATCCTGCGATGCGCTTCGCGGCCCAGCCGGTCGAGTTCTGCTATGACCTCGGCCCGCCGCGCTATGACCCTGGCGCCCACCGAGATTAGTTGGTCATCCCACGGCGCCAGCAGTTCGGCGCTTCTGGCCGGCGGCCCCGCGGCCACCTGCTTGAGCAGCGCGTTCCGCTGAGCCACTGTTTTGCCGTAGACGCTCACCCAGTTCCGGTATGCCGGACTGACCTGCGCGATCTCCAGATCGAGGAACCTGCGTCTCTCGCCTGGCGACCCCTTCACTAGCGCCAGGTCGTCCGGGGTGAACATCACCACATTCAGGAAAGATGCAAGTTCGGCCCCGCGAATCCTCTCCGTGCCGTTCAACCTGACCAGACGCCTGCCGTCCCGCGAGTAGCTTACCTCCAACCGCACCGGCGAGGTTTTGCGCTCCACATCTACTACGATTCGGAAGTGCGGGCGCTCCCAGCGCACTAGATTGGCATCGGATGAGGCCCGGTACGACCTACCAGCCGACGCCACGTACACCGACTCCAGCAAGTTGGTCTTACCCTGCGCGTTGAGCCCCAGAAACAGGTTGAGACCGGGGTCGAGAGCCACCGTTGCTTCCGCGTAGTTGCGAAAGTCAGTCAGCTCTATCCGGCTTACCCACACGTCCTCCACCCGTCCTCTCCACGCCCGTCGCGCAGCTATCCGCGCTGCATGCGCTGTCCGTTTCGCCACAGTCACCCGTTTTCCAGACTATGCGCATTACTATACCGTCGAACCCGATCACATCTTGCGGACGCAGTTTCCGACCGCGTCTGGTTTCGACTGCTCCGTTCACTAACACAGAGCCGCCTTTGATAGCCGCCTTGGCTTCCCCGCCCGACCCAACCAATCCGGCAAGTTTGAGCGCCTGATCCAGATGGATGTATTCGGTGCGTATCACTAGGTCCTTCATGGCCGTTACCATCAGACAGGAGCGGTAACGGGCATTAGCAGGTAGGTGTAGGCCGGGTCGCTTTCATCAGTTACCTCTATTGGGTGCTTGAAACTAGTATAGCCCAGGCAGACCTCGTCACCATCTAGCACGCGGAGGACGTCTCGAAGGTACCGCGCGCGCAGGGCTACTGTCACATCTGCATGCCCCTGCATTGACACAGGAATGTCGTCGCGAGCTTCACCGACTTCAGGAGTGTTTGCCGTTATGGTGAGGAAGCCGGATGCCATGCCTTCGTCTCCTGTGTAGAGCATCCTGATAGCGCTCAGTTCATCCTTGCACATGAGCGATACTCTGTCGATGGAGTTGAGCAACTGCATACGATCGCACGTTATCCGAGCCGGGATGTTCTGCGGGAACACCTGCCGGTAATTGGGAAATTGCCCTTCGAGGAGACGTGTGATGTAGGTAGTGCTGCCGACCCGGAACATAGCATGCCGGTCTGTCACCGCTACCGAGACCTCTCTGTCTCCCTCTGCGCTTAGGTTTCTCTCCACCTCGAGCAGGGTCTTGCCCGGTATTATGACTCCGATCTCGTTCTCAATGGGGAGCGACACCGGCATACTCCTATGGGCTAGCCTGAATGTGTCGGTGGAGACCATGGTGAGCGTGTCCTTTTGGAAAATGGTATAGATACCTGTGTAGAAGGCGCGATTGTCTTCGGTTGCCACTGCGGGCGCGGTGCGTTTGATCATGGTCTTCAGGCCTGGCTCAGGTATGGACCATGTGTTCACCGTCGGAATCTCCGGCAGTGCCGGGAATTCCTCAGCGGGCATCGTCTTGACAGTGAAATTCGATCTGTCGGATAGGATGTCGGCCGCGCGAACGTCCTCTCGGTATTCGATAACCACTTCGGAATGGGGCAGTCGCCGGGTGATGTCGGAAAGATATCTGGCAGGCATCACCATAGCCCCTTCTCTCTCAATGGTCACCGGGATGAACGTCTCGATTCCTAGATCGAGGGCGTACGCGACCAACCGGAGCCCTTGTGCACAAGTCTCAACAAGGATCCCCGACAGGGCGGGGATGGCCGCCCGTGGTGACACTGCCTTGTAAACGGCCTGGACTCCGTTGACCAGCGCTGCCTTGGAGCATGATACCTTCACCTTCGGATACCTCCCAACGGCCTGGCGTGCAGGCATACGTGACTACTATTAAGAGTACATATGTACATTTGTACCTTCGTCGTAGTAGTAGTCGGGCCTGTGGATATCTGGATAATTCTCGATGAGGCAGGTCCGTCCACCTTACGACTGTGGAAACGTCTGTGGACTACTCGTCGAAAGAAGGGCCAATTACGGAGAGTTGTCCACAGTCGATCCACCTAGATGCCATTTTCCACACGCTTTCCACAGGGTTTCCACGTTTCATTCACACGGTTATCAACAGGGTTCAGGCTTTCCTCAGCCTTTCGATTATCTCCTTCACGTTAGCGTCGAGTGTCGGGTCGGTCTGCCTGTCCTGAAGGATTTTCTCGCACGCATGGATTACGGTGGTGTGGTCTCGCCCGCCAAACTCCTCCCCTATTCTGGGCAATGACAACTCTGTCAATTCCCTGCACAGGAACATGGCCACCTGACGCGGGAGAGATACCATGCGAACACGGGTCCTGGCGCGCATCTCTGCGACCTGGATGTGATAGTAGTCGGCCACTGCGCGCTGTATCATTTCCACAGAGATCTGCTTAGGCCTTGACGACGGCATCATGTCTCGGATGGCCTCACCCGCCACATCCACCGATAGCTCGCGGTTATTGAGCGACGCGTACGCCGTTACGCGGATTAGTGCTCCCTCAAGTTCACGGATGTTGGACTGAACCTGCTGTGCGATGAAGAGGCACACATCCTGCGGCAAGACTAGGTTCTCGGCAGCAGCTTTCTTGTTCAGGATTGCCATGCGGGTCTCCAGTTCCGGCGCGCTGATGTCGGCAGACAGGCCCCACTCAAATCGCGACCTCAGCCGGCTTTCGAGAGTCGCAATCTCCCGCGGCGGACGGTCGGAGGAGATCACGATCTGTTTGCCCGCTTCGTACAGAGTGTTGAAAGTGTGGAAGAACTCCTCCTGGGTGCGTTCTTTTCCGGCTAGGAACTGAATATCATCAATCATCAGGATGTCCACATTGCGGTACTTTTCGCGAAAAGCGTCGGTGGTCTCGAAGCGTATGGAAAGTATGAGTTCATTGGTGAACTGCTCACATGGTACATATACGACACGGGCGGAAGGGTTGAAGGCCAGAAGCTGATGGCCGATGGCCTGCATGAGGTGGGTTTTCCCGAGTCCCACCCCGCCATACAAGAACAAAGGATTGTAAGTGCGCCCAGGGCCTTCGGAAACGGCCAGGGCAGCTGCGTGGGCCATCCTATTGGACGCGCCCACAACGAAAGAGTCGAAAGTGTACTTAGGATTCAGCACAGCCTGCTTGAAGTCGTCGGGCTCTCTGGAATCGTCTTGCTGAATCGTGGGTGATGCCTGCATACGCCCGGCTTGCCCTGAGCGCGATTGAGTCGCGCCGAGGACCTGCGTGTGGGCGGGTTGCGGTGAGATGGGCACAGTGCGTTCCCCAGACTCTGACTTGCCGGACGTGCCGAAAACGCCCGCTGAGAACTGACTCGGTTGCGATGAAGAGGTCGGCGCGACCGGCGCATTCTCAACCTGGGCAGGAGTGCCGGGAGTCGCCTTTGCGATAAACTTCACCGTAACGCTCCGGCCGGCGAGAGAGGTCATGATCTCAGACAGAAGTGCGGAATGCCTGGTTTCCAGCCAGTCGCGGGCGAATTCATGCGGAACCTGAACCAGAAGAGTTCCATCGGAGAACGAAACCGGGCTGCTGGGCCTGAGCCATGCGTCGAAACTCGGCCCCGACAGCTCGTTGTATAAGACGCTAAGGGCGTTTGCCCACATAGCGTTCAGTTCGTCGGACACTGTGCCATCCCTCACTCGCAAGACGTGTAGCTATCGGAATATGTAGCCCAGGAAATCGATTCCCCTCTTGGTGAGCTTGCGCTTGCCCCCGTCAAGACTCGCAACGAGGTTGAGTTCCTCGAGCGTGACCAGATCGCGGTATGCGGTGCTCAGGCTTATGTCAAGCTCCTTTGTGACAACGGACGGGCCAATCTCGCCCATTTCGGCAATGAGCAGAAACACCTTCTTCTGCCTGGAAGAGAGTACTGCATCTAAAGCTTCATCTGACATTTCAGAGGGTTGAGATGATGAAGACGACTCCTCATCCTGTCCTTTGGATGATGAAGGCGACCCCTCATCTTGTCCCTTGTTCGACTGATCACCTGATGAATCCTGCTTGGCCTGCTCGTGACCTGACTGACCGGTACCTGCTAGTCTTTCCCTATACGCATCGGTGGATGCGCCCGCTTGGCGCGGATGGCCGGATAACCTCTCCGAGGATGCCTCGGAGAGGAGCGGAACTATTACAGCATCGGATGAAGCCGCGACTCCACTTGAGCTTATTGTCACGACTGCGCCGGCACCCAGATTGTCTTCGACCGTGATCCAGCCGCCCATGGCCGCAAGAGACTCTCGCATGATTGGGAGGCCTGAGCCTACCCCTTTAATGAGGTTTCGCATCGTTGAGCTCGCTGTTGTAAATCCGGGCAGAAAAGCCCGATCCTTATCTGATATTCCGGGGCCGTGATCCGATATCCTGACAGTGTTGCCGTCAGGCAGGATTGTGACCACTGCGTCTGCGAAGTCGGCATGAACGAGATTTTCCACGGCTTCGCGTATGACGACGAATGGAACCGAACCGCCCTTCTCACGACACAGGGCGTACACGCGACTGGAGACTTCATCGACGAAAGTGCGGAAGTCGTCTGATGTCAAATCCAGGGTGCGCGGTAGCGAACTCATGCTGTCATATGACGCGATTCGTACTGTATACAAAGGTTTCACCTCCACCGGTGCCGGGGAATCGGCGGTCGAGGCGTCTACATGGGCTTTGGATCTATTCGGCTTGCCGAACAACAGTCTGAATAAGACCATTCACACAAGCCTCCCGATTTCGCGACGCATGCCAGCGCTGCGTCTATCCACAGGATATCCACAAGAGATTGTGGATAAGTAGCATGCCAGCTAGAGATGTTCGAAATTGCACGACACTTATGGACCAATACTCGAATGCTGATGGGCGCAGCCTGCATTCTATCGAAAAACTGCGGTGGGCGCCTTAAGTTATCCACAGGGTTTTCCACAGCTGTTGAAAAGTCATCACGTCCGCGCCCCGAAACCAAGAACTCCACAATGCACAAACAAGTATTCCACAGTCAACTGTGGATATCCTACTACCAGCAGAAACGGCGCGAACAAACGTTTCTAATAGCATAAGGCGTGTTGAAGAGGTTTTCGAGATTGTCCACAACTCATTTCGGAATCCGGACCGCCCGGATTTCGGCACCCGCGGAAAATCCACGCTCTTCGCACACGTTATCCACAGATTGATCCACAGTCTGTGCATAAACAGGCCCACAACTGGCGATAATCATGATTGCATGGAATAGGCGATGAAAAATTCATCCGTTTGCAAAGACTATCATAACAGACTTGCGGGTACCAGGACAGTCTGAATGGAAGCGTTTGAAAGGTCCCTGTGGATAACCGTACGTAGATGCGAGTCGCATCGAAACCGCACCAAAACCGCACCGAAAGCGCGAATGGATTGCTGCCTAGACCCGCCCGCCTGGACTGCCTGGATTGCTGCCTAGATCGGCCCGCCTGGACCGCCTGGATCGCTGCTTGACACTGCATGTTTACGTCGCTTATAATTGACGCGGCATGCTTGCGGTGGAGTTTACAGGGAGGAACGCTTGGATGAAACGGACATTTCAACCCAAGGTACGTCGCAGGGCAAAGATTCACGGTTTTCTGGCTCGCATGAGCACGCCCGGCGGTCGGAGAGTGATAAGGCGCAGACGCGCCAGGGGCCGCAAGCGGGTTTCGGCTTAAGCTGACCTGTTGCGTCTCGAAGTTCTGCCGTCGTGCGACGGCTTTTCCTTTCGTATCGGCGTTTGTGGCAGGGGGGCCCCAGCATGCGCGCTCACAGCCTGCGTAGGACCTCGGAGTTTAACAGGGCTTTCCGCGAAGGCAAGGCTGCTGCAGGCAAGTACGTCGTGGTCCATGCTGTGCCCAACGGCCTCGAAATCGTGCGCGTTGGGTTCCCTGTGGGGAAGAAGATGGGGGGCGCTGTGAAGCGCAACAGAGTCAAACGGCTGTTGCGGGAAGCAGTGCGTCTTTCAGGGGCCATGCCAAACCAGGGCTATGACCTCGTTGTCGTACCGAGGCGGCGCATGACTAGCCCAGATCTTCGTTGCGCTGACGTCGTGGCAGATCTGGGCAGAGCACTTGAGCAATTGGGCGTATGCTCGACTCGGGAGATGACGGGGGATCCTGGCGCGTCGCCGCGTGAGGAGGCCAGTGATGCTCGAGAAGCTTGAACTGCAGGTAATTCGGCTATACCGGGTCTACGTCTCTCCTTTGAAGAGAGGTCCGTGTTGTCGTTTTGTACCCACGTGTTCGCAGTACGCCGAGGAGGCAGTTAGGAAACACGGGGCACTCCGGGGTTCGTGCCTAGCCCTCTGGCGACTTCTCAGATGCCACCCGTTCAGTCGGGGAGGATACGATCCCGTTCCATAGAGCCGACTACTACCATATTACCAGCTACAGTCCTCTGACTGAAAGGGGGAGGCTGCATTGAGCATCACCTCGGTGATGGAGAGCATTCTGCGGTACTTTACGCACCTTACCGGCAATCTCGGGTGGGCGATCATAATAATCACAGTGCTGATCAAGGCGATTCTCCATCCGCTGCAGGTAAATCAGATTAAGATGATGGAAGGCATGAAGGCGCTTACCCCGAAAATCAAGGAACTGGAACAGAAGTACAAGGGGCAACCGCAGGAATACCAACAGCGCCTTGCAGAACTGTACCGCGATAACAAGGTCAACCCTATGGCCGGGTGCCTTCCGGCTCTGATCCCACTACCCGTGCTCGTCGTGTTCTTCCGAGTACTGCAGAACAAGGCTTTTGTCGATAGTTTCGGCGCGGCCAAGACTAGTTTTCTCTGGTTGCCAAGTCTCAGCGCTCCCGACCCGTGGATTCTGCCCATCCTGTCGGCGGCCACGATGTGGTTTTCCATGACTCAGTCTACAACAGATCAATCACAGAAGACGATGACCATCGTGATGCCGCTGTTCTTCGGTTGGTTCACCAGAACCATGCCCTCAGGGGCGGCCGTTTACTGGGTCGCTACGAACGTTGTCAGCATACTCCAACATTACTTGATCCAGAGGCAACTGGCTGCGCCTAAGAAGGGAGTCAGCTAGATGGAACCAATAGAGGTTGCTGGCAAGACGGTGGACGAGGCAGTTCAAACCGGATTGTCGTCCCTCGGGTTGAGGAAGGATCAGGTCGAGATAGAGGTCATAGATGAGGGTTCTCGCGGATTCCTGGGCCTGGTTGGTTTCCGGCACGCGAGAGTCCGCATTCGAGCGTTGAACGCGGGTTCTACCTCGGTCGGCGATACGGCCTCTGGCCGCACATGCCCGAGACCACGTCTGCAGACGGCGCAGAACGCATCCGCATTGCCGGAGGATGGCTCGAGTGGAGACGTTGCCGGGCAGCGTGGCATTTGCGTACGCGGAGTTGACGCCGACCATGGCTACATCGATAGACGCGCTGTGGATGAGGGCGACTTGAGCTGCGGCGCGAAGTTCCTCGAGGGACTTGTGTCGGTCATGGGCCTAGACGCCGAGGTGCGCGAGTTTCCCGAGGAAGACATCACAATGCTTGAGGTCGAGGGCAAGTCGCTCGGAGTGCTCATCGGTCGACACGGGGAGACGCTTGATTCAATACAGTATCTGGTCAACCTCGCAGCCAACAGGGCCATTCGGGCCTCTGGCGAGGAGGAGCGGGTCAGGTACGTTGTGGATGTTGCAGGCTACAGGAGGAAGCGAGAAGAGACCCTCAGAGCCATGGCAGTGGAAGCCACAGATAAGGTAATTGAAGACAGGAAAAAGCAAATACTGGAACCCATGTCGGCTCTGGAGCGGCGCATTGTCCACATGGCTCTCAAGGATGTTAACGGCGTCGTAACTCATTCAGAGGGTCGTGAGCCCTACAGGCGGATAGTGATATCGCCCACCGAATAGCAGAAGAAATGCTGAAAATGCGATATTGTGAAAGTGCGTGTTCAAAAAGCGCGCACTTTCTTTTATGCTGATATATGAAGCGGATTGTTTCACGTGAAACAATTGTCGGGATTAGCGATCCCGAGATCGACGCGCGGGAGGTGCGGATGTGTCGGACTGGACGGCATACGCTGCTGACACTATTGCAGCCGTGGCTACACCTCTGGGGATGGGCGGCATAGCCATTGTCAGGGTGTCGGGATCAAGTGCCCAGCAGGTGGTGGACAGAGTGTTCAGACCCGTCCGTCGGCATCGGAGCGGCGAATCGTTGCCTGAACACCGCCGCGGATGGCACGCGACCTATGGTCGAGTTTATGACTCTTCCGGAGAGTTCATCGACGAGGCTATTATGCTGTCGATGCCTGGCCCGGCTTCGTACACTAGGGAAGACGTTGTTGAGCTGAGTTGCCACGGTGGACCTGCGGTCGTACGGGCAGTGTTGCAGGCGGTACTGGACGCCGGAGCGCGCCACGCGGGGCCCGGGGAGTTCACAAAACGGGCCTTTCTTAATGGACGCATAGGCCTGGGACAAGCTGAAGCCATACTGCAGGTCATAAATGCGCGCACTGAGCGGGCCCGGCGCTCCGCCTCGGCCTTCCTATCCGGGAAATCTGGCCGCATGGCACAAGAGTCGCGAGAGGCCGTGGCTCAGCTCATTACCATCATCGAGGCTTCCTTGGATTTTCCCGAGGACGACATTCCCGAGATGCAATTGCTAGAGATCGGCAATGAGGCCCGGCGCATTGCCATGGACCTATGTCGTGCTGCTTCTGACGCGCACAGAGGCCGGGTTCTCTGGGAAGGCGCCAGTGTTGCAATTGTCGGAAGGCCTAACGTGGGGAAATCACGTCTGCTCAACGCTCTGCTGCGCGAAGAGAGGGCGATCGTATCGGAACGGCCCGGCACTACCAGGGACACGGTGTCGGAGGTAGCCAACATCCGCGGTATTCCCATACGCCTGATAGACACTGCGGGAATGCGCGAGGCGGCCGATCCTTTGGAGCGGATCGGTGTCGAACGCGCCAGGGGTGCACTGGCCGATGCTGATATCGCCTTGGCTGTGATCGATGGGTCAATACGGCTCGTTCAGGAGGACTTCGACATCGTGGGGTCCACATACGAAGACCGCACGGTAGTCGTTGTCAACAAGTCGGATCGTCCCGCAGCGTTCGCTGATGAGGATCTTGGGCAGCACGTGGGCAACCGACGCATCTTGCGAGTCTCAGCACTTACAAGGAGCGGAATAGATCAGTTAGAAGCGGAAATTGAGGCGCTGGCCATGGCGCGGCATGCCGATGTCGGGGAGGGTATCCAGTCATTCGGGGCGCGCAGGGCTGACTGCCTTCGTAGGGCGGCGGCGGCACTTGATGAGGTGGCGAGAGCGGCCGGCGACGGCGTGCCGGCTGATATGCTATCCATCGACTTACGGCGTGCCATCGACGCGTTGGGCGAGATAACGGGCGAGACGGCCCGCGAGGACATAGTGGACAGGATATTCGAGCAGTTCTGCATCGGCAAATGACTCCATCGTGAGAGATGAGAGGTGAGGCGCAGTGGATTACGATGTGGTTGTTGTCGGTCTGGGGCATGCTGGGTGTGAGGCTGCGCTCGCCTGCGCCCGGATGGGCTGCTTAACTCTGGGGATTACGGTGAGCATGGACAACATCGCTCAGATGTCGTGCAATCCGTCAATAGGCGGGCCTGCAAAGGCCCAGTTAGTTAGAGAGATAGACGCTCTTGGGGGCGAGATGGCCCTGGCGGCGGACGACACTTTCATGCAGGTACGGATGCTCAACACCTCCAAGGGCCCTGCGGTGAGGGCTATCCGGGCGCAGATCGATAAGGCTGATTACCAGGCGCGGAT
>Ga0116190_1004271_pt1 | contig 10105 bp, 4 predicted proteins | sample AD_JPNTR4_MetaG_FD_89808 | JGI IMG/M metagenome (GOLD analysis project Ga0116190, IMG submission 89808) | Active sludge microbial communities of municipal wastewater-treating anaerobic digesters from Japan - AD_JPNTR4_MetaG | ecosystem: Engineered > Bioreactor > Anaerobic > Digestate | place... | reverse complement strand
ATCAGCTGGCGGGCAGGGACATTTTTCAGAATCTGCTTGCGACCAGACGGCCAGTTCACTTCGACTTCATCAACACGCTCGGCCTTGCCCAGCCCAAAGGTAAGCCGCAGCTGTGATTGACTGCAGTAGCTGCCGCCACTCTTGAGCATCTGCACCTGGCGTGACGCCCCGGTCTTGATTCGAACGACGGCGCCTATCCCGTCACGGTTGCTGGAGTGTCCTTTCAACTCAAAAGCAATCCAGTTGTTCCGGTTTCCCCCGTCATTCCTGAAAAGGGCGGCCGGACCGCCGGAGGTGGTAATCAGGACATCCAGGTCCCCATCGTTGTCAATATCGCCGTAAGCCGCGCCGCGACTCACCCGCGGCGCCGCAAAGTCTTTGCCCGCCCGCTCCGTTACCTCGCTGAAGCGTCCCTTGCCCTGGTTCTGGAAAAGATGTGGCGGCTGGGCGTAAGTCACCCTTTTCTGCACCTTGTTTATTTCATCCTCGACGTGCCCGTTAGCAACGTAAATATCCGGGAGCCCGTCCAGATCGTAATCGAAGAAAAAGCAGCCGAACGCGAGCGTCAGGAGGCTGGCCTGACCTACGGTTGAGCGAGGCGCCTCATCGATGAAAAACCCACTCCCTTCGTTGTGGTAAAGAGCCACCATTTCGTTGGAGAAATTCCCGATAACGACGCTCTGGTACCCAGATCCGTCATAATCGGCGGCATCGATCCCCATGGCTCCCCGCGCCACGCCGTCCTCGCTGAATGCTACCCCGGCCATAACACCCACCTCGGTGAAGGTCCCGTTGCGGTTGTTCTCCCAGAGTTTGTTCGGCTGGGTGTCATTGGCTTGCAGGATATCCGGCCAACCGTCCCAGTTGTAGTCGAAGATCAGGACGCCCAGCCCCTTGTTCGACTCGTCGAAAAGGCCGGCTTCTCGTGTTACGTCTTTGAACCGGCCGTGTCCGGCATTCTTGTAGAGCCGGGGCGAAACCCCTTGATACGATTCAGGCGTGCAGTAAGACTTGGATTCGCCGTCCAGCGTGCAATAAATGTCTGTTTCGCGAGTCCACTTCACGTAATTTGCGACGAACAGATCAAGAAGCCCATCCCGGTCGTAATCCACCCACGCCGCGCTGCTGGCATAGTCCGGATTTCCCAGTCCGGCGGCGGCAGTCACATCCTTGAACTTGCCGTTCCCCTGGTTTTGAAACAGGCGATCCGGACCAAGAGCCGTGACATAGATGTCTTGGTCGCCGTCGTTGTCGTAATCGGCCACGGCGCAACCCATGCCATACATTTCCACCGCCAGACCGGCCGCCCGCGTCACGTCGGTGAAAGTCCCGTTTCGATTGTTTCGATAAAGGGCGGGGTAAGTTATTTTCCTCTTCCGCTCCGGCCAGTCGGTCCCGTTGACGAGAAAAATGTCCAGCCAGCCGTCGCCGTCATAATCGAGGAAGGCGCAACCGGACCCCATCGTTTCGGGGAGATACTTCTTACCGTACGCGCCGTTGTTGTGGACGAAATCAATGCCGGCGGCGCGCGTGATTTCCACGAAACTGACCTGCGCCTGCAGGGAGACACTTAAACCAACCAGGGTGCAAAAGCAGAGCAATCGCTTCATGAATCAACCCATCTGTCAGTCTTGTTACTTTGAGGCTCGGACATATGCGAGGGAACGGTCCTTCAACTCTGTGACCAGTTTGATCTTCTGCCTTTCGGGAATCTTGCTGAGCGAAACAGTTTCGTGTTCGTGAATCGCCTGGCGCTCGTTGTTGTTTTCGGGATGAGCCCGCCGGTGAGCACCTGTAATCGCCTGGGCGCTTTCATCGGCTTTAAATCGCAGGTAAAGCTTCTGTTCGTGCTCTGCCATCTCCTTGTTGCCCAGACCGCGATAGGACAGCATCAAGTTGTAATGTGCCTGAAGGTCCTCGGGATCAACCAGGAGAACTCGATTGAGCGCATCAACGGCTTCCTTGAACTGGCGCTTGAGGAATAGAACTCTCCCGATCTGGTTGAGAACCACTCGATCGTTGGGGAATTTCGACTCGGCCTTCCACAAATGCTCGAGCGCTTTATCGTAGTTCCCTTGCGACTTGTACGTCATGCCCAGGAAGAAATGCGTTTTCGCAAGCTCGGGATCCAGTTTGAGCGCTTCGAAAAGGATTTCTTGCGCCTCGCTGGTCCGGCCTTCCTGGACCCTGGCGCGGGCGATGTTCACGTAACCGTCCGCGTACTTAGGATCAATCTCGACGACCCGGCGGAAAATCTCTTCCGCGGCCCTCAGGTCGCCTTGCAGCAACAGCCCGATCCCATAATCGTTCCACCGGATCAAATCCTTGGGATCAAGCACCGATTTCTGATTAGACAGATCCGTGCCGGCGGGAACCACTTTAAGCTGGGCGACATTCTCGGCCATGACTACGATTGGCAGGTCCGGGATATCTTTGAGTTTGCCCGACACGGTTGATAAATCACCCTCAAAGACCCACTTGCCGTCGTCGTAACTGGGGGCCACGTTTGAGGCAACCTCACTCGGGTCTCGAATGCCGGCGTACGCCCACTGTGTGTTCCACCAGGCGAACTTGCGGTAGTTCACCTTGGCTTTCAGAGTGATCGAATCCCCGGCGTCTTCCGGTATCTTCAGCCGATAGTGGACCGTGTCCGCCGCCCCGGGGGGAATTAATCGGACGTAAAGCACGGAACGGGCCATCCAGGCGTTGCGCTTATTGATGTGATTGCCGTTTTCGTCGAGCAGGAATGACCTGTAGAAATGCGCGGAGGGCTCCACAGGCCCTTTCCGGCCATTTTCATCCTCGGGGACGTAGCCGCTCCAGAAGAGCAGCTTTCCGTTTTCGTCGACGGCCTGCAGCTCCACCCAGACATCAAATCCATCGACCGTTCCCCCCGGGAAGAAGTGACCGACATTTTTCGTTCGGACCACGACATCGACGCGAACCGTGTCACCTCGGCGCACCGCGGGTTTTGCTCGATCGATTGGCGCTACAACTTTGGACGCCTCGGTGTAACCAGCGCCGACACCCACCGCAAAGCCAAGCTCGTCCCCTTCGGCAAACGTACTGGATATCCGCGGCTCATCCGCCCTTCCAGACGAACGCGTTTCCATCTCCCCGGCAAGTTCGGTTGCTTCGCTTACAGCAAAAATGTCCACACTCACCTGGTCGTTTTGCAGAAACTCGGTTACGGTACGGAGCTGCTCGTGGTCATCGTTCACAAAGGGGAGGGCGGTGTTGGCCGCCGGGAAACGGTGACTGTGCACGAAACCGTTGATATTGCCCGCATCGTTGGATGGCACAAGCGGCATATGGCAATCCGCGCACTTCTTAAACTGCTTCGGGTAATAGAACGCCCGCGCTGAATTGCCCGATACGCCGCTGTTCTGCCAGGCGTCATAATCGTTGAATCCGCGTTGCCACCGGTAGTTGTTCACCGGAATGTCCAGATGAACTTTATGGCAGGAGGAACAGTACTCGGCGGTCTGTTCCCTGAAAAACGGTTTCAGGAAAGTCTTGCGGTGAGGCCCGGGATCAATGTAAGTCACGAAATCGTGGACGGCCCGGATCAGGCGGTTGTCGCTGGTTGCCAGGTCATGAAGCGGCGGGTATTCGATGACGAAGTGGCCATTTCCCATGGTGCTGCCCACGTGAACGATGGAATGGCATGACGTGCAAGTCAGGCCGGCATGAGCCTCCGGCCGGTCGATCTGCTCCTTGATCGGCTGGTCCATCATCCCGTTAAAGAAAACCGCGTGGTCATGGCAGCCGCCGCACCACTTGGACGGCTTCGTCCCGATAACATCCTGCATGTATTCGATCGATTTCCGGTACCACTGATTGTTGAAGGAAGAGAAGTGGTGAGCGCTTGAATGCCATTGCTTGTAGATATCAGGATGACAGCCCTCGTTTGCGCACGACTCCGGCTTCATAAAGAAGTCTGACGGAATGGTGCGATTGACGTTGGTATTGGACGACGATGGGAAGAACGGGCTTTCCGGACCAGCCCCTTCTTCTTCCATTCGCGTCGGAACAACCAGCGGGTTGACGATCTGCTGCAATGGGTCAGGGTAATACTGGCGCCACGACCTGACGCCCAGCGGCAACAGCAGCCCGACAGCCAGCGCCCCGACCAGCAATCGCCGTGCTGGCCCGGATACGATCGCGAGTGCCGTCAGCAGTAAAAAGCCTGCACTGACCACGGCGATATGCGTCCAAAGTAGCCACTGGTACGGCCGGGTGTTGCCGGTCCAGACCAGGGCGAGACCCAGCAGCCCGCCAGCGAAAACGAGCAGGATACCTAATCGAGCCGGCCAGCCGAGGCCAGCCAGGGAACTGCGCCAGAATATGACGATGCCGACCAGCAGGGCCACGCCCACGCCCAGGTGCAGAAGAACGTTCGCGACATAGAAAATAGTCGGCGAGTCAAAGCTGTAAAGGTAGGCGCTGTTAACAACCAGTAAAGCCAGCGTAACCGATAACCAGCGAGGCATATTTCTCAGTCCTTCAAAACCGCGTAGAAGCGGCGAAACCGCCAGGGCCAACCCGGCAGTTGGTTATAGAAGGCTGTTATTCAGCTGCAATTCAGGGTATACGACTTAGGAAATTGGAGAGCAAATCGCGTGCCCGACTGTCGGTGGATTTTTGTAATTCATGGTTCTCAAATAAGTTACGGTAATCACGTAAAGCCTCTTCCGGGGCCGGGTAACTTCACTTTTTTGGATTATCGTAATTTTTATGTGACCGTTTGTAGTCCCGCCTTTTGGCCGGGCCTTAAATCGCTCAGGTGGCAACAACTGACCGCTGGGCAAACTGCCCGGCTAAAGCACGGCTAAAGCCGGTACTGCAAACTTTCGATCCCGGCAGCTTTCCGGCATGCCAGCACAAGGATGCTGGCACCATTGATCCTCCCGGCCCCCGAGTTGTAAACCTTTGCCACTTAATGATATCTTCTCATAGAATTTATGAAGCGGCTGCGAGAGCACCTCCGGACGGACACGTCTGGCATAAAGATAACGGTCCTGCTTTTTGCGGTCCTTCTCGCGATCAACTGCGCGGCCGTTTGGTTCATCCTGGTCGCAAGGCACAACTTCCAACAGATGGCCGTTCAAGACCTGCAGTTGCAGACGACGGCCCAGGCAAAATCGATTGAGGCGTTGCTCGCCAACCTGCGTGGCGAATTTCTGTTTCTTTCCCAGTCTCCCCCCCAATCCACTGCTCTCGAAGTCCTGTCAAACCCGAATCCCTTGGTAAAGCGATGGGGGCGACTGGATGTTGAAGGGAACTTCCTGAGATACCTCCAGGCACGCCCGGAGGTTGCACGCATGGTGCTGCGTGATGGGACGGGAAAGGCGGTGGTTGTCGCCGCACGGCGGGAGGGCGTGCCGGTGCTTTTGCCTCCCGGCGACTTCCCTGCTCCCGCTCGCAGCGGCGGTGATTTCTGGGCCAGTCAATGGCCGGTCGCCGAAGGTCCGCCCGAAAACGGCATGCTCGAGACGCTGCTTGTTGTCAAGGACCTGCTTACCGTCGTCGCGCCGGGGAGCGAGAGCAAGCTGAAGATTGTGCTGGGCGAAGTCGGGCAGGTGCAGCCGGCCACGGAGGACTCGCTGGTTGCGGTTGTTCCGATTCGAGACGAACACTGGAGCGACCCGATTAAGTGGACGCTGATCCGGACCGAAGACCAAAGCCAGCTTATCTCTTCAATGGCCAACCTGGCGGCCCATTATCGGTCTACAATCATCCTGAACCTGGTCGTGATGAGCCTTACGCTCGTGTTAGGAATCCTGGCTTTTCGACAGGTTCGTCGATCGGCTCTGCTGGAGGCTGAAAATCGTCATCAGGCAGAGGTACGGGAACTGGAGCGCCAGATGCTGCACAGTGAGCGGTTGGCAAGCGTCGGGCGCCTGGCCGCCGGACTCGCCCATGAAATTAACAATCCCCTGGAAGGGATCAGCAACTATCTGAGCCTTCTGGAAGAGGACTTGCGGGAACAGCGTAACGAGGGCTGCCTGGAACTGGCAGCAAGAGTCCGTGAAGGGGTGGATCGGGCGGCTGCAATCACACGCCAGGTTCTCGCGCTTTCCGATCCGGGAAGAACTCCTAAGAAGCCGGTGAGTTTAACCGCCATCGTCCGCGAGACTTTCGATTTCGTCCGATCTAATCCCGCTTTTCGACACGTCCGAATGGAGCTTGCTGTTCCCGACCATGAACTCGTGATCCAAGGCAACCCAATCACGTTGGGGCAGGTGGTTCTGAACCTGGTTTTGAACGCCTGTGAGTATCAGGAGCAGGACGGGATTGTGGAAGTATCGCTGAATGTCTTCGATGGCAAGGCTCGGCTTCGAGTCAGCGATCGTGGGCCTGGGATCCCGAAGGAGGCTCTCCCGCGGATCTTCGAGCCCTTTTTCTCAATGCGGGGTTCAACCGGACTCGGCCTTTCCCTGTGTCACTCGATCGTAAGCGACCACGGCGGGGAAGTGCGAGCGGCGAACCGGACTGATGGGCATGGAGCGGAATTTACCGTAGAGATTCCCCTGATGGCCGAACCCGGGCAGACGGAGATAGCCGGAGAGGCTACGGAAGAAGGGGCGGAGGCAACTCAACGGAAATGATGGTCCCGGACGATCGTCCTGGTATCTGCCTTGTTGTTGGTATTCTTAACGGGGGCGTAATGGCCCCAGGCTGGACATTGGCGAAACGACACAATCGTGTAAAGACGAGGAACACCTTATGGGCGCGTTATAAAAGATGCGGCACGCCTCCGGCGTGCCCCAATGTCCATTCCGGGGCCGTGATGGCCCCGGTTACTCAGGGCGCAGAGGCATGCTATGAGCTCACGAAACACTTGTAAGGGCACGGTCTTAATCATCGATGATGAAGCTTACGTGCGCGACTCGCTCGCCACCGTCATGAGGCGGCGTGGCTACATGGTCCGAACAGCCTCAGGCGCCGAACAGGTGTTGGCCTCCGGCGCTCTGCAGGGAGTCGACGTCGTCATCACCGATCTCCGAATGCCGGGTATCGACGGACTTGGCTTCCTTCGATCTCTGGCTGAAACCGAATCGACGGTGCCGGTCATCGTTCTGACCGGACACGGTACCGTTCCCTCCGCTGTCGAATGCATGAAAGCGGGAGCTTTCGATTATCTCCTCAAGCCATCAACTCCGGAAGAGCTGGATCTGACGATCGAGCGGGCACTTAACCAGAGCACCATGAGGCGCGAACTGGATTACTTCCGTTCGAACGAAGGCCGCAAACCCGGGGCATCGGGGCCCGTTGGCGTGAGCGCCGGCTGGAAAAAGGTGTTGAGGCTGGTGGAGGCGGCTGCACCTGCCGACACGACTGTACTTCTGCTCGGCGAATCAGGAACCGGGAAAGGAGAGGTGGCTCGCCTGGTTCACCAGTTGAGTCGTCGGGCAAAGAAACCGTTTGTCAGGGTCAATTGCGCCGCTATTCCGATCGACCTGTTTGAAAGCGAGTTTTTCGGCCACCGTCGAGGCGCCTTCACTGGTGCAACCGCTGATCGCGAAGGACGATTCCGTATCGCGCACCAGGGGACGCTGTTTATGGACGAAATCACGTCGATGCCGCCAGCGGCGCAGGCAAAAGTGCTGCGCGTGCTGGAGGACGGTGTTTTCGAGCGGGTCGGCGACAGTAACCCGACCGCCGTTGACGTGCGTCTCGTGGCTGCCTGCAACGTGGATTTGCAGGCAGAAGTAGATGCGGGACGTTTTCGCCAGGACCTTTTCTATCGCATAAATGTTATGACCATAGAAATACCTCCGTTGCGCGAGCGAAAGGAAGACATTCCAATCCTGGCCGAAACGTTCCTCGAGGAGTTCCGGACCAGACTGGCACGGCCAGTGCATTCCTTCCATCCGGAGACAATGAAGATCCTGGAGTCTTACCGCTGGCCGGGGAACATACGCGAGTTGCGTAACGTTATCGAGCGGGCGGTCCTGCTTGAGACCGGCCCGAGCCTGATGCCCGAGAGCCTCCCCTTCGGCCTGACGAAAACTGGGCGTCCCGCGCCGGATCGCGAAGAACCACAGGACTTGAACCTGCGTAGCGCCCTGGCGGCGGAGGAGCGTCGGATCCTGCAGGCGGCCCTGGCTCGATCCCAAGTCGTCAGGCGCGAAGCCGCCCGACTGCTGGGCATCGACGAGCGTAACCTTTCTTACTTTCTCAAGAAGCACGGACTGGCCGGAACAGGAGCACGGACGTGAGACGAGTTGCGGCCTTACTTTTCCTTATCCTGGTTCTTTTTCTCGCCTCCTGCACCAGCAGAAGCGAAGATCCGGCGTCGACAGCAAAGCCCGAGGAAACTCCGTCGGCCGGCTCGGAAGAGGCAGCTGGACGAGAACCCGATTCGCGCACCTCAACGCATGAAGAGACCGCGGTCGGAAAACCCTCCGACTCGATTCCTGCCGACGACTTCTTGTTCACGGACATTACCGATTACTCCGGCTTGAGATTCAAGCATTTCAACGACGCTTCTCCGCGCAAGTACTTGCCTGAAACCATGGGTTCCGGCGTGGCTTTCTTCGACTATAACAATGACGGGTTGCCGGATATCTACCTTGTGAACGGAGCGAGTCTGAAGCCTCCTCACGACGGCCCGAAGGCCGCTACCGGCGCGCTTTACCGGAACCTGGGGGGCCTGCGCTTCAAGGATGTGACGGCCGAGGCACAATTGGACCAGCCGATGTACGGCATGGGAGTCGCCGTTGGTGATTATGACAATGACGGCTTTATAGACTTGTTCGTCAGCGGGGTTGATGAGGACCGCCTGTATCGCAATCTCAGGAACGGTAAATTTGAGAACGTATCCGACAGGGTGGGTCTCGGCGAGCCCGGTTTCAGTTCCAGCGCTGCTTTTCTCGATTACGACCGGGACGGCTACCTGGATCTCTTTATCGGCCGCTATGTCGAGTGGACTCGAGAGACGGATATACCCTGCAGCCCGGATGGCGTTCATCGAGTCTATTGCACTCCAGAGGCCTATCAGGGACAAAGCAATCGTCTGTACAAGAACCTCGGAGGGCGTAAATTCAAGGATGTAACCCGATCGTCAGGCATCTGGATTCCAGACGGCAAAACGCTTGGTGTGGCCATCCTGGATCACAATCACGACGGCTGGCCCGATATTGCTGTGGCCAACGACACTTTCCGGAACTTTCTCTTCATCAACAACCGGGATGGCACCTTCACAGAAAGCGGCGTCATCACGGGAATGGCGTACAGCGAGTCAGGGGCAACCAGGGGCGGAATGGGCATCGACACAGGAGATTTCGATGCGGACGGCTATGCGGACATCCTGATAGGCAACTTCTCACAAGAGATGAGCGCCCTGTATCGCGGCTCTGAGGGTGGCTACTTTGTTGACGACGCTCCTCAGGCGGGCATCGGTTTGCCCACACTGATGACCCTCGCCTTTGGCACCCTGTTCCTGGATCACGACGGCGACGGCCTTCTGGATGTATTGATCGTCAACGGGCACATTGAACCCGAGATCAGCAAGACTCAGCGTCTTCAGCAATATGCCCAGCCCAGCCACCTGTTTCGTAATGAGGGCCAGGGGAGCTTCCGACAGGTTGACAATCCTCCTGGTAGTCCGCTGGCCGAGCCGCTGGTGGGAAGGGGCCTGGCTTGCGCCGATATCGACGGGGACGGAGATCTCGATGTAATCGTCACGCAAAATGGACTGCGCGCCAAGCTGTGGCGCAACAACGCGAAACCGCACAGCTGGATACGCCTGCGGCTGGTTGGGACGGTCAGTAACCGGGATGGCTACGGCGCCGTGGTAAAGGCAGTCGCTGGAAAGAACAGCTGGACACGCATGCTCTGCTCGGGACGGTCCTACCTGTCCGCCTGCGAGCCCGTTCTAACCTTCGGCCTGGGTAGTGTCTCCCGACTGGATCGGCTCGAGATCACATGGCCGTCAGGCCAGGTCCAGACAGTAACAAGCCCGCCTCTGAATACCTTCCTGACCATTAAAGAGCCCCTCCCGCCGACATAGGGCGAGTGTGACAGTCTCCGGGAAGGATTGGGTTAAATTGCGGGACGGCTTGGCTTTTTGTCCCGATTGGGACAAAACGCGATTTCT
>Ga0116190_1004266_pt1 | contig 10117 bp, 7 predicted proteins | sample AD_JPNTR4_MetaG_FD_89808 | JGI IMG/M metagenome (GOLD analysis project Ga0116190, IMG submission 89808) | Active sludge microbial communities of municipal wastewater-treating anaerobic digesters from Japan - AD_JPNTR4_MetaG | ecosystem: Engineered > Bioreactor > Anaerobic > Digestate | place... | reverse complement strand
CTTGTTTTTCAAAAAGTCGGAAACATTTATAGCTGTCTCAAGCGGGTCGTTGAATTTCAATTTTTTATAATTAATTTTTAAAATCAATCCTTTGGGGTCAATATTCAGTGGTCTGGATGATTACTTTCTCAACCATTATGCTAATTTTTTTCGGCACAATGTTGCACATCTTGTGAATAGTAACAGGTCTTTGTCTTGCGGAAGCCATTTCAAAATATATGAAGCCCGTTTATTCAAAGTTTTTGCTCATTACTGCCATGTGTGCTTCCGTTTCTACTTCCCTTGCTGAAATTTTAGGCGGAAGTATTGCTTTGAACATGTTGTTTCATATTTTAATTCCAGCTGGTACAATTTTAGTAACAGTTTTTGTTCTCATTATGCTTTTTACCAACTCTTATAAAGCCATTGAAAAATGGATAATTGCTTTCGTGTCCATTATTGGATTATCTTTTTTGTGTGAATTGTCGTTAGTAAAAGTTGATTGGTCACAGGCAGCAAAAGGTTGTGTAACGCCTTCATTTCCAGAAGGTTCAATAATAATTATTATGAGTGTATTGGGAGCTGTGGTGATGCCGCACAACTTATTTTTACATTCTGAAATAATTCAGAGTCGTCAATGGAATCTTGAAAATGAAAATGTTATCAAAAGGCAATTAAAATATGAATTTTTAGACACGCTTGTTTCTATGTTGATCGGATGGGCTATTAACAGTGCTATTATATTACTCGCTGCTAGCACTTTTTATCAAACTAAAACTCCTGTTACTGAATTACAGCAAACTCATCAATTGTTAACACCGCTTTTAGGAAATAATGCAGCAGTGGTTTTTGCAGTTGCTTTACTATTTTCTGGCATTTCATCCAGCATCACATCAGGAATGGCTGGCGGTACTATTTTTTCAGGAATGTATCAAGAACCTTATGACATTAAAGATAATCATTCTCGTTTGGGAGTTGCTTTTTCTCTCATACTGGCAATGATTATCATCTTTTTGATTGGTGATCCTTTTAAAGGACTAATTATATCTCAAATGATTTTAAGTATCCAGCTCCCCTTTACCGTTTTTTCGCAAGTTTATCTTACTTCCTCTGAAAAAGTAATGGGGAAATACAAAAACGACTTATTTCATAAAATCATTCTTTATTTATTAGGAATAATAGTAACAATCTTGAATGTTCTGCTGTTTATCAGCTTCTTTAAATGAGAAAAAATCACTTTCTCGGGAAAATTTTCATTCTTTCCAGTTTTTCAATTCATTATACAGCCGTTGAACAGGAAGTCCCATTACATTGTAATACGAGCCATTGATATGCTCAACTCCTACATAACCAATCCATTCCTGAACAGCATAACCCCCAGCTTTGTCATAAGGATCATAATGATCGAGATAATAATCAATTTCTTCTTCCGAGATTCGGGCAAATCTTACTTCGGAAGCAACACCAAAAGTTCGTTGTTTACGAAAAGTAGCAATGGTGACACCTGTAATTACATCATGAGTTTTCCCTGATAAGGTTATAAGCATACTTTTTGCTTCTTCTCTATCTCTTGGTTTGCCAAATACCTGACCTTGATACCAGACAATAGTATCAGCAGTAATAATCATGGTTTTTTCATTCATAATAGAAGTACAAGCCTGGAATTTCTTTTTAGATAAATAAATAGGAATATCCATTCCAATTAATTCTGGTGGAAAACTTTCATCAACCTCAATAGGATATACACCAAAAGGTATATTCAGTCCACTTAATAAATCTTGACGTCTTTTCGATTTTGAAGCTAAAATAATTTGGTAATTTTCAAGATGTGAAAGCAACATAACTTAGTTTTTTATTAAAACACTTTGCAAATAAATATTTTTCAGACTAAAGAATGAAAAAACAAACCCTTAAACAATTCCACTTGAATAAAGTGTTTATTTTTACAAAAATAGAAATTTTTCGTATAAAATGTAAAATATCCTTGATATATTTGTAAATATGTTAGCTAATTACATTATATCAGAAATTAAAGCTCAATTACCTTTTGAGCCAAACGAGCAGCAAGAAGCACTTATTGAGACACTAAGTAATTTCCTGCTTTCAAAGGATAAGAAAAAAATTTTCTTATTAAAAGGATATGCAGGAACGGGAAAAACTTCTATTATTTCGGCTATGGTAAAAGCCATGGATGAGCTTTATCAAAAAAACATTTTGCTGGCACCAACTGGAAGAGCTACCAAAGTGATTGCCAATTATGCTGGTATGCCAGCTTTTACGATTCACAAAAAAATTTATCGACAAAAATCACTTGCTGATTTTCATTTTCAACTTTCTGAAAATCTCCATTCAAATACCCTTTTTATCGTAGATGAAGCTTCGATGATTTCTGAAACTTCCAGTGATAAAATTTTTGGTTCTGGACATTTATTTGAAGATTTACTGGAATATGTTTATGAAGGAAACAATTGCAGTTTATTACTGCTGGGTGATACGGCTCAACTTCCACCTGTAAAAGAAGAAAAAAGTCCTGCTTTAGATACAGAAAGACTGAAAAGTTATGGTTTGAATGTCACGGAATTTACGCTCACACAGGTAATGCGTCAAGCTCTGGAAAGTGGAATATTATACAATGCCACAAAATTGAGAAATCATTTGAGTAAAAATAAAGTAAGAGATTTCCCATATCTGGAAATAAAAAATTTTAAAGATATTGTTTCGCTTCCTGTATCAGAGTTTGTCAATGAAATTCAAAAAGCCTATGAAGAAGTTGGATTTGATGAAACTATTGTCATAACACGATCCAATTACAGAGCCAATTACTACAATCAAGGCATCAGAAACAATGTTTTACAAAGAGAAGAAGAAATTACAAACGGCGATTTGCTAATGGTAACGCGAAATAATTACTTCTGGTCACAACCTTATGAAGATATTGATTTTATTGCCAATGGTGATATATTGAAAATCAGTAGAATTTATCATTACAAAGAAATATATGGCTTTCGTTTTGCTGATGTTACGTTATTTTCTGTTGATGAAAATCGAGAAATAGATGTAAAATTATGGCTGGATAGTTTACAAACCAAAAACCCTGCTCAAACAGAAGAAATGTACAAACTCTTAATGGAAAGAGTTGCTGAAGATTATCCGGAAATAAAAAAACGAAACGAGAAAATGAAACGAATTTTTGAAAATGAATATTACAATGCTTTACAGGTTAAATTTGCTTATGCCATCACCTGTCATAAGTCACAAGGAGGTCAATGGAAAAGGGTTTTTATTGATCCGGGACTTATTACAGAAGTTCAAATAAACGCTGATTTTTATTGCTGGCTTTACACTGCTTTAACCAGAGCAACAGAAAAAGTTTTTCTTATTAATTTTTCTGAAAATTTTGTCAAAAAAAATCCATAAAAATATTTTTTTTAACAAAATAATTATTACATTTGAAGCTGATTTTAGCACACAATTAATTTAATATTGATTTCCATTATTCTTTTTAATTTTTTTTGCTTATTTTTATTTAAAAACAAAGAAAATTAAAAATTTTTAAGTTCCGTTCTCTCTTTTTGGATTTAAATTATTCATCAACCATTATTCTTAAATTTTTAATTTTCTCAAAAACCAGACATCATGAAAAACTACTTCTACAAATTATTTTTCACAACTGTTTGTATCTGTTCCTTTTTGTTTTCTTGTACCAACAATGTAGATTTATCTAATATTTCTACTGATGTACAATGGGATGGGGCGATAGCAATTCCAATTGGAGAAGCTAACTTGAATATAGAAAATTTACTGGATAAAATTGATAAAAATAATGTTCTCACTACGGAAGGAGAAGAAATTATTTATCAAAACGAGGATAGCACAGCTTTCCGATTCAGGGATATTGATTTGGCAAAAAATGCCCAATCTTTAAGTACTTCTTTTCCTTTACCACCTTCACAAACTATTCCAGCAAATCAATCAGCTAATTTTGAAAACAATCTCGGTATTGATTTGGGTTTAAATGCTCATTTTGAAGAAGAAAGAATTGATAGTGCGAAAATTCAATCTGCTATATTAAGTATAAAAATATCACCCGAAAATCTTGCCATCTCGCCTAATAATATTGAATTAACCATAGAATTTGCTACAAGTCATATGCAAACATTTAATGGTGAACCTGTTACAGTGAGTTATAATCCGTCTTTTTTTAATCAAGTAGAGGAAAAAACCATTCGAAATTTTGTATTAAATACTTCGCAAAATTCTATTATACCTTTGATCTTAAAATTGAAAATTACGGCTGGAGATTCACCTATTAACATTTCTCCCTCATCTAAAATTACCATTGAAGTGAAATTCACTCATTTTGATTTTGAGGTAGCTTATGGCTTTTTTGCACCCTCTGTTGATGCAATGGTAATTGAGCAGCAACATTTGAATCTTCCTTCATTTACAAATGATGGTGATTTTCAATTTGCAAATCCCCAATTCTTCTTTAATGTTAAAAGTAATATTGGAACCTATCTGTATTTCAAGGTTGACTATATAAAAGCCTTCAAACAAGAAAATCCCTCTCAAGAAGTTTATGCAAGGTTTAGTAATGATCAAGATAGTTTATCAACTAAAGAAGCGTTAGGCAATAAACCATCAAATCCAGGAGAATATATAGCAAAGCAATTACGCGTTTTGGACAAAGACTATGGTGCTACAGATCGACTCTTTTCAATCAACCCCCAACCAGATGTATTGGAATATAAGTTTTCAACGATTTTAGATCAAAAAAAAATTAATCAGGATCATTCTGCAAACTTTATAACCCCTGATGCTCAAATCAAAGTAAAATATAAAATAAAAATTCCTTTTAATTTAAAATCTCAAAGTTATTATACATCTCAAGATACTGTAAAAGATGTTGACATTGATTCTACCTTAAAAGATGTGAAGGTTGACAGTGCTCAAATAGTTTTAAAAGTAGAAAACGGTTTACCTGTAAAAGTTACTTTAAACATGGTCTTACTGGATGGAAACAACAAACCAATAAATACTACATTTAAAACTTCTTATCAAATAGATGCTCCTCAAATAGTCGATGGTTATGTTGTACCAGATGGCATTGCCATGCAAAAAATTATTATTACTTTAAATAATAACCAATTTAACGATTTCAAACAAACTAAAAATATTGTTTTCTTAATCACCATAAATAGCAAAGACATTAATTCCAATATACATTTTCAGAAATCAAATAGTTTTCATGCAAAAATGAGTCTTTTTGTAAAAGGAAGTTACACATATACAAGTGATAATTCTAAATAATCGAAAACCATGAAAAAAAACATTTTTCTTCTTACCTTAGGATTGATAGGCTTGATGAGTTCACTTATTAACTGTGTATCTGCACAACAGCTTAACACCCTATATTTTATGGAAAATTCACCTGTTCGAACTTATTACAATCCTGCCTTTCAACCTTTAAGCAAGTTTTATATAAATCTTCCGGTTTTAGGCTCTACTTTTATCGAAGCAGGTAATAATTCTCTTACGTTAAAAGATGTTGTGTACAACAAAAATGGCGAAACAATTTTGTTTCTCAACCCTGCAGGGGATAAGAATAAATTTTATAAATCTTTACATAACGAAACATGGTTGAATACTGATTTGCAACTTAATTTATTAGGTTTTGGCTTCCGTTTTGAGAATTCTTACTTTTCATTTGATATCACTGAAAAAGTAGATGGCGGAATCTTCTTCCCGAAAGATATGTTTAAATTACTACTTTATGGAACTCCAGAATTGGAAAATAATATTTTTAATTTTAAGAATTTAGGAGGGAGTGTCTCGGCTTATACAGAAGTTGCACTGGGCTATTCAAAAATTTTAAACGATCAATGGTCAGTAGGAGGAAAAGTAAAATTTCTGGCAGGAAATGCAAATGCTTCTCTCTCTAATGATCATTTAAGTTTGAATGCCAATATTGATCAATGGCTATTAAATGGTAAAGGATCGTTCAAAATTTCTTCTCCAGCTCAAGTAACCATTGGTGAAAAACTGGATTCCATTGAATTTACTAAACCTGGCTCAACCAGTGATTGGTTCAAACCTTCAGGAATGGGTGCTGGATTAGACATTGGCTTTACTTACAAGCCTATTCAACAATTAACCGTTTCAGCTGCTTTAACTGATTTAGGATTCATCAAGTGGAAATCGAACATCAAGAAAGTAGGATATGACATGAATTATACATTTGATGGATTGGTTAAAATAAACAATCTGGATTCAGTAGATATGGATGCTTTTGTGGATACATTGTCCAATGCCTTCAAAAATTCTTATACAACTCAACAGGTGATTTCTTCTTATACTACTTATACGTCAGCTAAATTAAATATCGGAGCTGAATATGCTTTTTTGAACAACAAAATGAGTGTAGGTTTACTTTCACGTACCATAATGAGTAGCAATGTTGATGAAGAAATTACTACTTCTTTCAATCTTCGCCCTGCTAACTGGTTTAATCTGGCATTGTCCTATTCATTTATGAAAGGGAAAATGAGCAATATTGGTGCGGCATTGGGATTAAGAACAGGTTTTATTTACTGGAATTTAGCAGCTGATTATATTTCATTGAATAATGCACAGTTAAAGATAAATGATGATTATTCGATCCCTATCCCTTATAATTCTAAAGGAATAAATTTAGGATTTAGTGTGAATTTCGTTTTTGGAAATGCTACTGACAAAGACAAAGATGGTGTGAAAGACAGCAAAGACCTATGTCCCGATACACCAAAAGGTGCCAAAGGATTTGTAGACAAAAATGGATGTTTACTCGATACGGATAATGATAGCGTTCCTGATTATTTAGATAAATGTCCTGGTACACCAAAAGAAGCAAGAGGATTTGTAGATAAAAATGGATGTTTACTCGACACAGATAATGATGGTATTCCTGATTATTTAGACAAATGTCCTAATACCCCGTCAGGTGTAGTAGTAGATTCTGTTGGATGTCCATTGGATGCTGATAAAGATGGAGTCCCTGATTATTTAGACAAATGCCCTGATACCCCTCAAGAAGCTTATGGCTTTGTAGATGCAAATGGATGTTTAATTGATAGTGATCTTGATGGTGTCCCTGATTATATTGATAAATGCCCAAATACACCTGCAGAAGCTATTGGAAAAGTTGATGAAAATGGTTGTCCGTTAGATACAGATAATGATGGAGTACCTGATTATTTGGATCAGTGTCCCAATACGCCTGCTGAAGCAGCTGGAACAATTGATGAAAAAGGTTGTCCGCGTGATACTGATGGAGATGGTATCCCTGATTATAAAGATAATTGTCCTAAAACTCCAGGCGATAGTACCAATCAGGGTTGTCCACAAGTAAAAAAAGAAATACAAACGCTTTTCCAAAAAGCGTTACATGGAATTCAATTTGAAACAGGAAAATATAAAATAAGACCATTTTCGTATCCTATTTTGAATCAAATCGCTCAAATGCTCATTGAAAATCCTATTTATCAGATAGAAATTCAAGGACATACCGATAATGTGGGTAATCCTAAGAAAAATATAGAACTCTCTGAAAAACGAGCTATGGCAGTTAAAGAGTATCTTGTTTCAAAAGGAGTTGATGAAAATAGAATTACGACAAAAGGCTATGGCGATACAGTTCCGGTAGCTTCTAATGAAACTGCTATGGGTAGAGCATTAAACAGAAGAGTTGAATTCCTTATAACTTTCAAGGAAATAAAATACGAATAAAAATTATTATTATTATTATTATTAATCACTACTGACCGACAAAAGATAAGATAAAAAAGAAGGGACAAGAAGAAAGTCTCGTCCCTGGGTTGTAAATTTGTATTCCAAACTCAAATTAATAATTATGGGTAAAGATACAACAAAAAATTCAGTCGGTCAGCCGATATTCAAACAAATAATAAAAATGTTGCCGCGTGACCGGTTTGACATGTTGGTGAAAAGATATAGTAGTGACCGTTATTATAAGACATTTTTTTCGTGGGATAAATTGATTGCAATGCTTTTTGGAATATTTTCTCATTGTGACTCAATGGGGGGTAGTTTGTGATGGGATGGGGGTGTTATCAGGCAAACTAAATTATTTAGGAATGGATTATGCACCTTCCAAAAATACGGCAGGGGATGTTTACGAGATCGTAGTGAAGAAGTTTTCAGACTGTATTATTTTGAGTTAATCAGATATTTTCGTCCCGTTTTGTCGATCAGCCGAAAAGAAAAGGTCAGTTTTGAGAAGTTTTATGCATTCGACTCAACTCTCCTATCACTTTTTTTCCGATATAGTTGAAAGTACACATGCTGACCGATGTACATAGCGAGACGCCTGTTTTTGCAAAAATTAGTGAAGCAAAGATGCACGACAAGAAGTTTTTGACATCTTTGCATCTTTCCAAGGGGAATATGTTAGTTTTCGACAAAGACTACAATTACTATCTTCAATTTGCTGCGTGGAGCGAGGAAGGAGTAAATTTTGTTTATCGTCTGAAAGACAATACCAAGAAACGAGTACAAGAGGTTTTGTTTAAGAAAACGCTTTCAAAAGAAGAATTTGGTGTTTACAGGGTAGAGCACATACACTTGGATTATAAGGAAAACAAACAAAGGAAAACACTTTGTTTGCGTTTGGTTCATTACAAAGATAAGAAAGGGCGAAAATACAAGTTCATAACCAATAATTAGGACAGTATCTAATAAAACCAATGTATGATTCATAGACACTATTTCACGAAGTGTATAAATTAAAAAGTTGGGATAAAAATTAAAGTCTTATTCTTTCGCCAAAGATAAGAATAAATTGATTAAGAATAATGCCCCAATTTTGAATAGGGATTGTCCATTTTTTAGTAGCTTTCCTGATGGCGAGGAAAACAGATTTTACAACTATTTCATCGGAAGGGAACGACATTTTGTTTTTCGTATATTTTCTGATTTTGCCATTGAGATTTTCGATTAAATTGGTTATATAGATAATTTTATGGATTTCAACAAAGAATTGAAAGAACACGGTCAGCTCATCCCAGTTATCCTGCCAGAATTTAACAGCATAAGCATATTTTGCTTCCCATTTTTTGCAAAATCATTCAATGCAGCTTCAGCAGCCTGTCTGTTGGGAGCAGTGTAAATGTTTTCATATCAGAGGTAAATTCTTTTCTATCTTTCCAGACAACATATTTGCAAGCATTTCGAATCTGATGAACCACATAAATCTGGGTTTGAAACTGTGGAAAAACCGAACGAATAGTTTGGTAAAACCGTTCAAATTATCCGTTACGGTAATAGGAATATCTTCTATGCTGCAAGTTTTCAGATCCGTGAGAACACTCATCCAGAAAGCAGCGTTTTAATTTCGTCCCAGCCACACACCAACACTTCTTTCCTTCTTTCACAGTTTAATCCTACTGCAAGGGAAATCGTTTTATTGATAATTCGGGAATTTCCCCAAACTTTAAACATAATGCCATCCATCCATACAATTAAATAAATTCCAGCGGACGATTCTGTCAGCCTGTTGCTTCTTCTGTCACGGCATTGGTTATTCGGGATATGGTGGCTGTTGATACCTCGAAAACCATACATTTCTCGAATCTGTTCTTCATATCGCTCACCGTCATTCCTTTGGCATAAAACGAGATAATAATGTTTTCCAGACCTTCGATAATGTTATACCTTTTAGGAACTAAAACAGGTTCAAAACTGCCTTCTTGTGTAGTTCTTTAAAGAATGAGCTCATTTCTTCTCCATTCTTGAAGAATTTTAAAAAATCCTTGTTGTTTAATCAAAAGAATTCCTCGAGGCTTGCCTCGGGGTTATTCATTGATGTGAATGATACGATTGTTTTTTGTAAAATTAAAAAAATCAGTAGTGAATTTATGAATTTTTTCTATAACATAAACATTAAAGTAAAATTTTCTTAAGAAGAAATGGCAAGATTAAAAAGTGGAGCTGGAGGGATTTGAACCCTCGTCCAAACAAGGAACCGATATGTTTTCTACATGCTTAGCTTCGCTTGATTTTTCGTGTACAGGCAAGGCCGAAGCTGCCGACCTGTACCTTATCCTTTATGATTTTCATTGCGTTTACAAGGCTAAACGCAACT
>Ga0116190_1004261_pt1 | contig 10124 bp, 8 predicted proteins | sample AD_JPNTR4_MetaG_FD_89808 | JGI IMG/M metagenome (GOLD analysis project Ga0116190, IMG submission 89808) | Active sludge microbial communities of municipal wastewater-treating anaerobic digesters from Japan - AD_JPNTR4_MetaG | ecosystem: Engineered > Bioreactor > Anaerobic > Digestate | place... | reverse complement strand
GGCCTGCCATCTAGGGACAACGTCCTGCTTCCTTCCCGATAACTGCTTTTCGGGACTCGAATTTCTGGCCCATCTTTCTGATCTGATCCGCAAGCGCAAGGAGCAGATGCCCGATGATTCTTACACAGCCTCGCTATTCAGGGGAGGACTAAGCAAGATAGCCCAGAAAGTCGGCGAGGAAGCGGTGGAGGTAGTGGTTTCGGCTGGAGAGGAGAAGCAAAGATCCGTCCAGGAGGCAGCCGATTTGCTCTACCATCTTTTGGTCTTCCTGGAGCAGCGAGGGATTTCAGTTTGGGATGTGGTGGACGAATTGGAGCGACGTCATTCAACCGGCTAGTTGCTGGGCAAAGGGTTCTTCCTCCTCATAGCGCTTGCCGGCAATAAAAGCCTGGATAAATGGATCAGAGGAGGCGCGAAACTCTTCCTTGCTGCCATAGAAACGGATCAATCCATCCTTTAGGAGCAAGATTGTGTCAGCGACTATCTCGATGCAGCGGAGATCATGAGTCACGACCACTGAAGTCAGGTGTTCCTGCTGGTTCAATTTGCGGATTAGCCGGCTGAGGGATTTTCCGATGAGAGGGTCTACTCCTGTTGTCGGCTCGTCATAGAGAATGGCTTCGGGGTTGTTGGCGATAGCCCGCGCAATCGCGACCTGTTTCTTGGCGCCCACACTCAACTCGCTATAGGCAGCCGATCCCCAGCCTTCCAGCTCGACAGCGTCAAGCAGGTACTCGACACGTTGCTGAATCTGTTCCTCGTCTGTCCAGCCCTGTTCTCGCAACGGGTACGCGATGTTTTCCGCAACGTTGAGAAAATCGAACATTGCGCCGCCCTGGAACACATATGAGATTTGCTTCCGTACCTCCAGGAGCTCGGCCTCGCTCATTCGGGTGATGTCACGCCCTTCAAAAAGAATCTGGCCCTGGTCGGGCTTAAGGAGCCCGACCAGCAGTTTGAGCATGACGCTCTTGCCCGTGCCACTTCTTCCCAGAACTCCAAGTGTCTCTCCCCGGTAAATCTTCAGGTTCAGCCCCGTCAACACTGGGTGATCGAAGGACTTGTAAACGTCGACCACCTCGATAAGGACTTCTTTTCCCGAGGCGGGCCGTCGCTCTGTCGGTTCCACAACCTTCACCTGTGACCAGCGCGCAGGCTTCAAATGGCGTAACGCTACTACAGCCAGGAGAATGATATAAGTGGTGAAGATTGAGAAGACGACGACCTTAAACAGCACGGGTGACGATTGACGATTATTGGTTCATTTTGTTGTTGATGATTGTCCGCTGCGGAATCAGCGTGGAGATGAAGCACCAATCATCAAGTCAATCTTCGACGATCGTCGGTCGCTCGTCAACCGTTAATCGCCAATCGTCGAGCCGGGTTAGTGGCGGATTTGGAAACGGATCAGTTTGCGGGCCATTTCCTTCTTGCTCTCCGGATCACTCTCCCGGTACTGCTCCAGCCACATGCGGAAGTCCTGCGGCTTTGCCTGCAGTACTTCGCAGACCCAGCTGAAACTGCCAGGGTAGTATTCATCCGAGGCAAACCACTCAAGAGCGTCCTGCTGCCAGAGCTCCCATTCCTTGTTACTGGCCTTCTTCGGCGCCACGATGTCGCGGAAGGCCTGGAGCAAAATCCCGATGGCCAGGTTTCTGAGAGCCGGATCCGGTCTTTTGGTTTGCGGATACAAGCCCTCGCTTTCGATGAAAGATGCTCTCATTGGTCTAAAAAACTTCACTTTCGCTAACAGATACGATCGGGCAGACGGTCCTAGGATAGCCAGTATTGCCCGACTATCTATTTGACGTCAGGGGCAACCAAAAGTTTCGATTTTTGTGGAGAATGGCCGCAACCGCCGAACAGAAAGAGCCTAGGCCCCGGCCAGTATCCGGTCTACCCGGGAACTCACCTCTTTCAAATAGGCTTCGTCGCCTCCACGCAATTCGACTGTTGCGAAACCTTTAAAGCGGATCTCGCGAAGTGCCGCCCGGACTTCCGGCCAATCGATGCTCCCCTCGCGAAGCGGAACGAATTCCTTCTTCTCGAAGTCGAAGTCCTTAAGATGAATTCGGATAATCCGATCGCCCAGGATCCTGATCCAGTCTTGGGGATAGCCGAAAAGGACCACGTTCCCTACATCGAAATAGGCCTTGACCCAGGGGCTATCGAGTTCGTCTATGTAGCGGGCGAATTCCAGTGGACTAAGCAGAAACTTGTTCCAGACGTTCTCAACCCCAATCACAACTCCCAGTTCTTTGGCCAATGGAATGAGCTCTCGAATTCGTTCTTGCGAACGGGAGTAGGCATCCTTATAGCTGGTTTCCGGGTTGACGACGGCGGGGACGAGCAAAACGGCGCCGGCGCCCCATTCCTTCGCGTTCTGGAGAGAGGTCCGCATGCCCTGCATGCTTTTTTCGACAACCGCCGGGTCTGCACTGGAGAGCGGGTATTTCCAGTGATCCATGTTCATGACTGAATGAATCGTGATCCCTGTCTTTTGGGCCGCTTCCTTAATCTCGGCAACAACTGACTGGTCCACGACCGTTCGGGCTTCCAGACCCTCGAATCCCACACGCTGGGCGAGCCTGAATCGTTCTTCGTAGGAGAGCTCGCCAGGAAGCATGTTGATGAGGACGCCTTTCTTAATGGCGTTGGCTTCGTTTGAGGCCGCCGCGTTTTCTTGGGCGGGGGCAAAACTCAGGGCAGCGACACCCGCGCCTGAGATTTTCAGAAAATCGCGCCTTGTTGTCGTGCTGGATGTCATAAGGGACCTCCGGATTTCATTGTATCGGATAAGACAGCGTAACACCGGTTCGGCTGTTGGTAACTTCGAAAGTGGATGCCGAAGGGGCTACGCTCAAACGCAGCCAATGTCCCGCGCATTCGGCTTCAGGAGTCAGATTGGCGATAAACTCGTCAGGCGAGTTGTCTTCAGGTTTGTTCTTCAGAATCTTATGTAGCTGGTAGGAAGCTTTCAGACCGGGCAGGGAGCGAAGGCGAGCAATGACTTCCGGATCGCCGCCCTTCTTCTCCCCGTTGGCCATGATCGTTACAGTCGGGGCGAGCGAAGCAAGCAGGACTGGGTTATTGCTGATTTTCAGACCATGATGGTTGACGAGCATGGCATCCACGCGGCCGATTCGGTTGTTGGGACAAACCAATACACCTTCAATGTTCCAGGTTAGATCTGCGCCATGGAAGAAGTCGAAACTCCCGTACTTCAGCAACAGGGCGATGCTCGCCGCATTCTCATCCATGACGATCGTCTTGTTGGGTTTCAGGTTCGCGCACTCGGGGTTGGCCGATCCTGAAGCCTGCCATACCGAACCGCGCGCGGCGACGCAGGTAATGGTTAATGGTACTCGCCCCTTCTTCAGCGGAATTTCCTCGCCGGCCCTCAAGGTCTGCCTCGTGCCCCGATTAGCCCTCATGTACTCGGTATAGAGCATGTGAAATTGAGGATCTTCGGCCAGTCCCGCCATCGGTCCGTGGTCCAGGAAAGCCCTGATCGGCGTCATTTCAGACAGCTTGAGGGTCGAGCCATAGTGGTCGCGATGAAAGTGTGTCGTGATCAGGAAGTCGATTTGATTCAGCTTAGCCTGCTCCTGCAGAACGCTCAGAATCCGTCTGGCGTCTCTCCCGTCGTCGCGCCTCCAACCCGTGTCGACCAGTATCGATTCGCGTTCGGGAGTGATGATGAGCGTTGCTCCTCCGCCTTCGACGTCGATGAAGTAGATCTCCAGGTTCTGAGCCTGCGCGGCTAAGACGGAGAGAACCAGAATCGCCACTGCTCCGATAATCGATTTCATCACACACCTCTCGACCTAACCGAAATCGGCATTAGTGTAAACCAAAGAGAGTGAATGGGAAAGAGGAGTCACCGTACTCACCGTACGGAAAGAGCCTGGAGCGCTGCGTTTTTCAGCAGAGCAACCCGGCCCGTGCCTCGGAGCGGATGCGTTCTGGTATCATCTTTTTCTTTTGGGTTACGACGTGAAGCTGGTCAAGGGAGAAACGTTTGAGACTGAAATCGTCTCCGCCGCCTACGAAGGGGTCGGGGTGGCGCGGATCGACGACCTGGTGGTGTTTGTCCGCGGCGGTGTGCCCGGCGATAGAGTGCTCGCGAGAATTCGAAGACTAAAACGGCGTTATGCCGAGGCAACCGTCGAGCAGGTGATTGAACCTTCGGCTCAGCGGGTCGCACCCGTCTGCCCGCATTTTCTGGTCTGCGGCGGCTGTGCCTGGCAAAACGCATCCTACGAGCTGCAGCTGCAATTCAAGAGGGACCAAGTCAAAGAGCTTCTCAGCCGAATCGGTGGACTGCAGGACCTCGCTGTCGAACCTGCGTTACCGTCGCCCAGGCAGTATCACTATCGCAACAAAATGGAGTTTACCTTCGCCAACAGGCGCTGGCTGACGAAAGAGGAAATTGCGACGTCCGAACCGGCTGCCAGACATTTCGCGCTAGGACTCCATGTTCCTCAAAGGTTCGACAAGGTGCTGGATATCGATGCCTGCTATCTTGCCATGCCGGTCAGCGCCGACATTCTGAACCACGTACGAATCCTGGCACAAGAGAAAGGCTGGGAGCCGTATGACACCATTCAACACGTGGGCTACTTGAGGAATCTAGTCATCCGCGGGTCTGAGCACAGCCAGGAGATCTTGATCAACCTGGTGACCAGCGAGCGTTGTCCAGAGCGCATGAAGCTGTTCACTACAGAGATTGCCTTGCGGTTCCCGCAGGTGACTTCTATCGTGAACAGCGTTAATTCCAGTCGTTCACCGGTCGCCAGTGGAGAGGAAGAAGTCTGTCTTGGTACGGGCAGCCTGGTTGAGAAGATCGGGCACATTACCTACCTGTTAGAGGCTTCCACTTTCTTTCAACCGAACACTCTGCAGGCTGAGCGGCTGTATGGAGTGGTTCGGGACTTCGCGCAGCTGACCGGCCGGGAGAAGCTTTTGGATCTTTACTGCGGAATTGGCGGCATTACTCTTTTTCTGGCCGGCCATGTTTCGCAGGCAACGGGTGTGGAGAACCAGAAGGCTGCGGTCGAGCTGGCGCGCCGCAACGCGGAAATGAACCTCATTCGAAACTGCGAGTTCATCGAATCAGATGCGGCAGGGTATTTGAAAGAAGTTGCAGGCGAACCTGTAGCCCGTCCGGACGTGGTGACGGTCGATCCGCCGCGGGTTGGAATGCATCCGGACCTGGTCCACAGCCTGCTGCGCCTGAACCCGCCTCGAATCGTGTATGTCAGCTGTAATCCGGCGACCCAGGCGCGGGATCTGGCGATCCTGAATAAGAACTACACCGTGGAAAGGGTTCAGCCTGTCGACATGTTCCCGCAGACGTACCACATAGAAAACGTGGTGGCGTTGCGACGCCGATAAGCGGCGTGCACCGGTCCCATCCGCGTAATCCGCGCTATCCGTCCTATCCGCGGGTATCCAATCCCGCGGATAGGACGGATAGCGCGGATTACGCGGATGCGCGGGGGCACACCGCGGTTCAGATAACGCAATGAGGACGAAGCGAGGTATACTACAGGGGTTCTCATGGACCTGATCTCTTTCTTTCGCCCTTCGCCGGAAAAGCAGATACAGAAGTTGCGCAAGAAGGTTAAAGAACCGCACGGGGATCCGGCTGCTCGGATTAATGCCGGCCGCAGGCTTCTGGAAATAGGGACCGAACCCGCGATCCTGGCTCTGCTCGACCGGTTCACAATCAGCGCTTCTCCGTCACGTCAAGACGAAGAAGAGAAAGAAGAGCTTTTGGGCTGGATAGTGGAATTAGGCGAAAACGCGCTCCCTGCCATTGTGCGTTTCCTCAAGAGGGAAAGGCAGGTGTACTGGCCGTTTCGTGCGCTCCAGTCGATTCTGCCGCCGGATCAGATCGCGGAAACCTGTGAGGAGCTGCTCCGGTATCATTGGGAAAATCCGCCGGCCAGCTCTGATCCCACTGCACAACTGATCCGGCTGATGGAAGGAATCCACTCGCCGTCGCTTCAGGAGACCATCAAAAATTTCCTCCAGCATGAGGATGATGATGTACGCCTGGCCGCCCTTGATTACTTCTTTAGAAGACCGGAGGAAGAAGCCCGGGAACCGGTCCTTGAATGTTATCTTGATTCGGAGGACCGGCCCAGGATTCGGGCACACGTGCTGGATCGGCTGATTGAGCTGGGCTGGAGCGTCCGCGGTTTCCGACCAAAGATCGAGGCGACTCTCCCGGAGGGATACATCCTTACCCGGGACGGTACTGTAAAGGCAATGGGACGCCGGTTGTGACGAACGCCGCCTGGCACTCATAATCATCCCGGCACATGGTTACCGCTTTCGACTCCTTTTATCAGAATCCCAACTATATCCAGTACAAACGGCACCTGTTCAACTACCAGTTGAGAAGGAGAATCATCCAAAAACGCCTGCGGGGGTGCGGGGTCCCGATACTCGACATTGGAAGTGGGATCGCCCCAATGGTCTCTGCCGGTCCTGGCACCATTCTCTCCGACATGTCGGTACCCGGGATGCGCCTGATGAAGGGAGAAGGATATTTGTGCACGGTCCTGGATATCCAGCACCTAGGATTGAGGACGGCAAGTTTCCGAACGATCGTATGTTCGGAGGTGCTGGAGCACGTTCCGGACGATCGTTTGGCGCTGGCGGAACTCACTCGCGTGCTGGCGCCTGGCGGGCGATTGATTCTTACCGTGCCCCTGCACACCTATTACTGGGGCAAGGACGACGAGGTGGTCGGGCACTTCCGGCGCTATGACCCTGCAGAACTGATCGACAGGCTCAACAGTCTAGGACTGCGAGTACGTTGTGTGAAACCAGTCGGAAGCATACTGGAACGAGCCCTGACGCTCGGATCTGTCTGGCTTTTTCTTAAGCTGAACTCCGGAGGGGAATGGACGCGCCGACCAACAGCCTGGTTCAAAGCCGCTAATCACATCACCGCTGCAACGCTCGAGCTCGCCGCGCGCTTCAGTCCGCAATCAACCTGCAGTATCGGCCTCTTTGATTGCGAGAAAACCGTGTTATCCTCCATCGAATGAGTTCAACCATGGGGAGGGTTTTCGCGTTTGCGCTGGCCGTCGGTCTGCTCCTCCTCTATCTGCACGACCTCGATCGTTACGGTTACTGGGAAGACGAAATTTATACCGCGCGCGATATTGGGCTGTCGAGCGAACGCGACCAGGAACCTTCGTTTCGGCTCTCCTTTTCCGAGTTGACCTATCGAAATGACAACCATCCGCCGCTCTACTTCTGGGTGCTCGAAAAATGGGTGCGCCTTTTTGGTTTTTCGGAAGTCTCCGGCCGAGGATTCAGTATTCTCTTCCTCGCTTTGGGCATAGTCGTGCTGATGCGCTTCAGCCGTCTCTGGGGATCGGACCAAAGCTCGCCCCTTTGGATTCTACTGATTTTTGGGGTCAGCACCTCGTGCTTCCTGATGGCGCGGGAAGCGCGAATGTACAGCATGGCGTTCTTTCTGGTCTGCCTGTCCCTGTCGTTGTTTGTCAGCCTTTACTACCAGGCGAAGGAAGGACGCGCCAGCCTGGGCGGACTGAGCCTTTGGGTCCTTGCGACCACCTTGGGCCTGTATACCCACTACTATGTTCTATTCTTTTATGCCGGACAGCTGGTGGTAGCCGGCCTGTTGCTCCTTCGGCATCGCGTGTGGAAGCGCGCCACCGCCCTGATATTTCCAGCTTTGCTCTTCCTGCCATGGGTTCCGCAGTTGTTGCGACAGAGAGAGCGGAAATATGAATCAGGCCTCTGGGTTTTGGGTCCGCAGGACCCGGGTTCCTACGTCGAAACGATTGTCAGCGAGGGAACCGATGCGATTTCCAGACTGGTGTTCGGCTCGACCTTTGAGTCAGGGATCCTTTTGGCGATCGTTGTGGTGAGCCTCGCGTCTTATCTGATACTTCGCTGGAAAAAGGTGACGGGTCCTGATCCGATGGGACTGCTCGCACTTCTGACCGGCGTCCCTTATTTGTTGCTCGTTGCCAACGATCTTTATCACCACACCATCACGCTGACACGAACCAAGTACCTCTTTTTCCTGATCCCGCCATTGCTGCTCGGTTATTTGCGGATGTCTCTCGGCAATCTCGCCCCGGTGAAGTTCTGTCTTCTGATGCTTTTCCTTGGCTATAACATCGAGGGGCTGCTGCGGGAGCGCCTAATCCAGGCACACCCGGATTGGCGGGCGATTGCCGAGCATGTTGAAAAAAGTGCTGCTCAGAAGCCGCTCGTCGTCGCAGACGACGACTACTTTCTCTGTATGCGCTATTACTCCGATTGGCGCGAGAGAAATATCATGAGCGAGGATTGGCTGTCGGTCTATCCTGAGGATTTCTGGTACCTGGTCCTGTATCTTACTTGGAATCCTGATAGCAAACGCCGGGTTGCCGAGCTGGAGTCTCGATTTGAGGAGGTGGAGCGCGTCGAGATAGACAGGTTCTCTATGCTGATCCATTACAGGGTGCGGACTGAAGGGCAAAGTTCTGACTGAGAAGGTCTGAAGAATTCGTCGCTTTATCCGCGCGATCCGTGCCATCGCGGGCTTGGTTACCCACGGATAGTGCGGATCGCGCGGATAAAGCGGATAAACCCCGCCGTGGGCCAAACCCGAGATATCCCTCTCAGTCCCCCCACGTCAGTTAGCTTCGCACGACCGCTTTTATTCTACCGTCGCTATAGCCGAACCCAAGATCTGGTAAGTTTCGACGTTCTGGACGAAGGCGACGACCGCCAGTTCCGAGCGATTCAGTTTAATGGGCGGATCCTCAAAAGTCGCTTCCCATTCACCGGTGACCTCGTCCAGATACTTTCGGAGTTCCTCCTCGATAACCGAAATCGATGCCGTTTCCTCGAATTGGAACTCCGGCCCGGCTACCGGAGCGCCGTCGGCCCCGTTGAGCAGTTTGCGGACGACGTTTTTGTGGAGATGGACCCCGTTCGCACCGGTGTAGTGAACGGTTTTCTCCACGAGGGCGATGAAAAGGCGCAGGTCCTGATTCTGCATACCTGCCGAAACGCCGACCCTGCCCCGGGCCAAAATGGTGTCACCCTCGCTCTTCACTTGCAGTTCGACAGGAATCCTTTTGCCTGGCTGCAGCTGGGCATCAATAGCCTCGAGGTATTGTTGAAAAGTTGTTTCCGCCAACGCGGCCGGGCCTCCTCCCGGGCGCTTGTCAGTTCCCGAAAACATCGCGACAGGTGTCGAGCGGATCTTATAAAAGCGCGCCCGGGCGATGCTGTCGGGATTTGTCATCGGGTCGAGACCTGGAATGTGAAGATGATACTGCAGCACGTTTAGGGTCTGTTCCGGGAAGCGGGTGAGCAATCCATCAAATGCGTAATCGGCGGCTTGGCACGGGCCGCACTGACTGCCAGTGAACAACTCCGCGACGATCGGCCCGGATGCATTCCCCTCATAACGCCCGGCGTCAAAGAGCGGAGGCTGCCTTAGGTAAACAGTGTCGAGCAATTCATGGAATCCTTCCAGGGACCCCTTCTCTTTTCTATAAAGTTCTCGTGCGGTGATTCGGGCACGGCGGTTCCCGCCGCCGGCATAAGCCTGTAGGTAAGCCTCGACCGCCGCAAGGTTTTTCTCCTGCTTTTCATACACTTCAGCCAGATGTAGGGCGATAATGGCTTCTCGAGGGGAAGTTTCCAAGGCTTGGCGAAGACTTGCAGCCGCCTCTTCCAGGTTGCCCTGCCGATAAAGCGTCCAGCCGAGTGTATCCAGGAATTTGCCTCTAGCCACGGACCCCGGTTGGACCAGTTTGAGTGCCTCTCGTGCCATTTTTTCGGCCTTCAACAGGAGGCGATTTCTTTGGGCCAGACGGTATGCAGCTTCGTTCATTACGATTGCCTTGTCGTCGGCCGATTCCACAGCCTCATCAACGATCGGGGCGATCTTGTCGTCGGGCTGGTTGCTTTCCAGGGCGGCATCAAGGACTTCCAGCAGGACGGATGTTTTGAGGGCGGTTTTCGGGTGCTGATCCAGGAAGCCGCGCAAACGCGTCATCCGCTCCTCGGGGTCCGGATTATTGTAGGCTTTCTGAAATGCTTCAATCTCTTCAGAGCTTGTCGGCTCGAGCCTT
>Ga0116190_1004260_pt1 | contig 10126 bp, 6 predicted proteins | sample AD_JPNTR4_MetaG_FD_89808 | JGI IMG/M metagenome (GOLD analysis project Ga0116190, IMG submission 89808) | Active sludge microbial communities of municipal wastewater-treating anaerobic digesters from Japan - AD_JPNTR4_MetaG | ecosystem: Engineered > Bioreactor > Anaerobic > Digestate | place... | reverse complement strand
TGCGCGCTGCGTTGGCAATGGAAGTGGTTCGCCGCGACGGCGAACGGTTCTCGCTGCCGGATGCACTGAACGATGTGGTCGTAAGCCGTGGCGCGTCGGGCCATGCGGTAGAGATTGATCTGGCGCTTGATGAGAAAGCGGTGACGCGCGTGCTGTGCGACGGCATTATTGTCTCGACGCCGACCGGTAGCACGGCCTATTCGCTCTCGGCGGGCGGGCCGATTTTGCTGCCTGACACACCTGCAACGGTTATCAGTATGATCTCACCGCATACGCTGACCTACCGGCCGCTGGTGATCCGCGATACGGTGCGGGTGTCGTTGCATGCGGCAACCTGTGTGGTGCCGATGATCGTGAGTTCGGATGGACGCGACAGCAAGCCGCTGCAGCGCGGCGATACGGTGCGTATCGCGCGCAGTCCGCGCAGTGTGCCGTTGATTGAGTTGCATGGCTATGACCCGTGTGATGTCTTGCGCCGCAAGCTGGGGTGGGGGAGCCGATGAAGCGTCTCCGCCCGTTCTGCGAAGGGATGATATGACTGTATCTCCATGGATAGCGGTGGCGCTCGCGTTGCCGGTGTTGCTGTGCGGCGAAGCGCTCGTGCGGCGTGTGCGCCTGCTCAATCGGTTCAATATCCCGGCGCCGGTGGTGGGCGGGTTGTTGGTGGCGCTGCTGGTGCTGATTGGCAACCTCTCGGGTGTTTGCGAGCTGCGTTTTGAAACCGGTGTTGCGCAACGTTGGTGGACCTGGCTGGTCTGCACGCCGTCGGAGTGGGCGCAGTCGCCGGTCAAGAATGTGACCCAGCCGCTGCTGGTCGCGTTCTTTGCCTGCATCGGGCTGAATGCGAGTTGGGCGCTGGTCAAGCGCGGTACGCTGCAGGTCGCGATATTTCTCGGTTTGGCGTTGGCGCTCGCGGTGCTCCAAAATCTGATCGGTGTGGGGCTTGCGTCGATGTTGGGTATCCCGCGTCTACTGGGTCTTATGTGCGGCAGTGTTTCAATGACCGGCGGTCACGGCACGGTGATGGGCTTCGCGCAGGAGTTCGAGGCGGCTGGCCTTGATGGGGCGGCCGTCATGGGGGTGGCGGCGGCGACCTTCGGGCTGGTGGCCGGCGGGTTGATCGGCGGGCCGGTCGGCGGCGGTCTGATCCGTTCTCGTGGCTTGCGTCCGACGGCAGATGTGACGGCGGATGCAGCTTCGGATGTGCAGGAGGTGTCGGACGGCGAGAGCGGTATCATTTCTGATCTGCGGCGGTATGCGCGCTACGGGTTGTCGGGGCTGTATCATCTGCTGTTGGTGCTGGTCTGTGTCAAACTCGGCACATGGGTGAGTGTGATCATACAAGGTACCGGCATCACCTTCCCGGTCTATATCGGCGCGATGTTCGTGGGTGTCGCTTTGCGTAATGCGGCGGATGTCATCCACCCGCGCGCGGTGTGCACGGAGCGGATCGACACGCTCGCCTCCATCTTGCTCGGCTTTTTTCTCTCGATCGCGATGATGAGCCTGAACTTGATCGAACTGGCTGGGGTGGCTCAGGCGATGATGATCATCCTGACCGTGCAGGTCGTGCTGACCGCCATCTTTGCGCGCACTGTGACCTTCAAGGTCATGGGTGGCGACTACGACGCGGCTGTCATGGTGGCGGGGCATTGCGGATTTGGCCTGGGTGCCATGCCAAATGCCATCGCCAACATGCAGGCGGTGACGAGGCGTTACGGTCATGCGCCGCGCGCGTTTCTCGTGGTGCCGATCACGGGCACGTTTCTGGTCGACCTCTTCAACGCCACGATCATCACGGCTTTCATCCACGTGCTGAAAGGTTTTTAACGTAAAGCTTGCCAATTACGTCTACCGGACGGTGGGCGCGCGTTCGATCAACTCTGCCAGCCGATCGCGCCATGCCAGTACGGCGGCGGGATCGCGCGTGTATGACTTGAGACTGGCGACCACGTTTTCCGGGACGTGCAGGGCAGCGCGTGCCTCGGTGGTCCAGCCGGAGGTCGCGGGCGACGCATGTTTCTTCAAGAGGGCTTCCAACTCCCGGACATAGGCGTAGTCCTCCAGCCCATCGCGGAAGTTTTCGAGGCGTTGGGTCGGCAGCGGCTTGCCGTCCGGTCCGACGCAAGTCCATGCACCGTCGCCGTGATAGACGGTCCAACTCCGCGCATCCCACTCGGTGAAGGGGCCGGTCGTGATGGGACGGCGCGCGTTCCAGATGCTGATCTGGTAGTAGAGGAAACCGTCAGGCCGTTCTTTGGCGGTCATCGCGCCCATCAGCAGGCGGCCTTCAATGGCCGGGCACTCGATAAACATGTTGGCGTAGGGGGCATGCGGTCCGCAGCAGATGTACCACCAGACCTGTCGTCCGTCGGCGCGGGCGCGCGCGGCCTGCTCGGCATCGTATTTCGGCGTGAGGGGGCAGAAGGCGTCTACTGAACGGATGCCGGAAGCGAGGCCGAAGCTGTGGTCGTAGGTCGTGGTCATGATCGGGACTCCGGGGCAGGCCTTCCGGATCAACGCGGCGGCTTCTTCGACACGTGCGAAGTAGTTGGTGGCGACCTCGTCGCAACCGTAGATGTAGGCGTGTTCGAGCAGTCCGTGCGATTTGGCTTGGTCGTAGGCGGCGCGCAGGCGGTCGAGGGTCTTGCTCTGCCAATCCGTGCGTGATGCCGGAGTGTCCTCGAAATATCCCCAGTAGCCTAGATTGAATTGGCCGAGCCGTCCCTGACTTTTCAGGCGTTTCAGGATCTCGAAGTCCGGCATGCCGCGATGATACAGGCTGTCGTACGTGATGTAGTAGTCGGCCAGGAAGTCAGCCCAGGCGGCGGTGTGGCGTTTCCAGGCCTTGGCCGGATAGTCCGGCTCTTTGCGCCAGACGGCCTGCTCTGCCTGTGTTTCGGGGATCGGCCTGTCACCTGGGGAAAAGGTGATCGCGAGCGGTAGCGGCGAGAGGTCGGGCAGGGTGAAGTCGTAGACGCGCACGCGCAGATCGAGTTTGGCGGCTGGCGCGTTAGCGGCGCTCACCGTCAGCGTGCCGCGGTAGTCGCCGGGGGCTTGGTTGCGCGGCGCCCGCACGCGGATCCAGAAGCTCTGCACGTCGCCGAGCGCGATGTCGACCGGACCGAGGAAATCGAGGATCGGGTCGGGCCACCAGCCGATGTGCGTGACAGCATAGGGCGGCTTGCGCTTGGTCTGTACATAGCCGGTCACATGGCAGTCGATCTGCGAGGCGGGCAGGACAGCGCCGCGCGGCCCTTTGAGCGCGCTGGCGGTGACGCACACTTGGCGCAGCGCGGAGTCGGCGGAGAGCACGCCGATCTGTACGCTCTCTTTTTCATTGCGGGCGAGACTCAGTGCGACCGTGCGCGCCGGCGTCAGGGTGAACGGCGCGTCGCGCGGCATGATCTGTTCCATGGCGGTGGCGGTGCCGATCAGCATCGGCGATTCGGCAAAGCCGGCGCGAAGGCTGGCCTGTCGAAAGCGGAACGTGTCGACCAGCCGCTCGGTGCGATTCGAAAAGAACGACAGCTCGGCTTGCAGGGCGGCGAGCGTCTCCATCGTTAGGGTGTCGGAGGCGAGGTCGCGGCGCAGGGTCTGGAAAACGGCGCCGAGCCGCTTAACGCCCTGCATGGCGCTGTGTCGTGCCGCAGGCGTGTCACAGAGAGGGGCGAGCCGCTGTTCGATTTTGGCGAGGGCACGGTCGGCCGCATCAAGCGCGCCGCGCGAAATTCCCGCAATGTCGCGCAGGAAGGCGGGGGGCGGGTCGGGCGGCAGGCGTTCATCTTTTTTGAGCAGCGTCAGCGAGTCGATGTGCAGCGCCATATCGGCCGGAGGGCGCGTGGTAAAGAAGTGGAGCGTGGTGATGTCGGCGCGGTTAACATTGTCCGGGAAGGCGCTGAGCGGCACGACGCACCGGGCGAAGCCGGAGCTGGGCACCGCGAAGGAGTGGCGCAGGCCCTGCCGGATGGGGACTTTGGAGTCGGAGACAAAGAGCGAGAACGGAAAGCGCGTCTCGGACGGGTTGGTGATGTCGACGACCAGCCGGTCGTAACCGCGCCAGTCGCGCAACGGCGTTTTTAGTTCGAACGCGGGCCACTCCGGCATGCCGGGCTGCCATTCGGCGGAACTGAACCGCAGGCTGTTGGTGCCGGATGTGGCGAAAGCGGGGACGATATCGAGTGCGGTCTTGGCGCGGCTGCGGTAGGGCAGTGCAGCCGCCGCGTCGGGCCCCTCGAAATCGAAGAGCGGCGCGGCGGCCGAGGCCGTAAGCGTAGCGCACAGCAGACCGGCTGCGGCTTTTGCAAAGGTCATGGAAGGCCTTTTGTTGTGGGTTGATGGAGTGCGTTAGGCGAGCGTGATCTTGCGGCGCACCGGATCGTAGAGCGCTTTGCGCCCGCTCTCGAACGACTTCATGGCCATGATGACCGGCACGGCGTGCCGGTAGCCGGCGTCGATCGAAGCGTTCGGCGTCTTGCCGCTGCGCATGCACTGGAGCCAGTCGAGGAAGTGATCGGGATGATCCACCGGTTTCACTTCGTTCTTGCCGCGGATCGTGCCCTCACCGCGGCGCGGAGCACCTTCGCAGTCGTAGGTGGGCTTACTCCAGTTGCTGATGTCGAGCGCGCCCTTATCGCCGTAGATCTTGCGGATCGAACCCGAACTGTTGGCGAGATTATTCGAACTGCTGACGAGGAAGCCTTCGGGGTAGATCCAAGTGGCCTGAATCACGTCCGGGCAAGTGAAGCGGTGTTCGTCCTGCCAAGTAGCGGAATGGGTACCGAGGCAGACGCAAGAGGTGGGGAGCGTCGCGCCCGTGATGTAACTCATCAGGTCGATGAAGTGCGCGCCGAGATTAGGGATCGGGCCGCGCGAAAATTCGTAGTGGCCGTACCAGCCGGACCAGATGTCGTCGCGGAAGGGGCGATCAGGAAGGCCGTGCAGGAACTCCTTCCAGTCCACGTCTTCGCGGCGCACCTCTTTGAGATAGTGGTACCAATAGGGGCGCTCCGCATTGCGGCACTCCTCAACACGCGAAATGCGGCCGAAGATGCCAGTGCGGAACAATTCGCGCGCGCCGACGATCGAGGGCAGGCTGCGGATCTGAGTGCCGATCTGGACGACGGTGCCAGCTTCCTTGACCGCGTCGACCGCGCGTACGAGGTCCGGGAACTCGACGGCGAGGGGCTTCTCGCAGTACGCGTGGAGCCCCATGCGTGCTGCAGCTTCGAGTTGCGCAGTGTGGTGCAGGTCGCACGAGGCGATCATCACGGCGTCGAGGTCCTTGACGGTGAGCAGGTCGCGGTAGGAGACGAACTGCTGCGCGTCGCGACCGAACCACTCCTTCACCATGCCGTTAGCGCTCTCGCGTGCGACACGCCACGGATCGGCGACGGCGACAATTTCGAAATTGGTCTCTTTGACGTGCTTATAGATTCCCTTCATGTGGGCGTTGCGTCCGCGGTCGCCGCAACCGATGATACCGATGCGGATACGGTCGTTGGCGCCAATCGAACGCCGCCGGGTGGCAGCGGTAACGGATGACGATGCGGTGGTACAGGAAGAGAGTGCCGAGGCTGCGACGGCGCTGCCCGTGAGCTTCAGAAGGTTGCGGCGGGAGATCATGGGTTACATCCTTTCACGTGAAACGAGTTAAAACACATTGTTAAACATTATCTGTGCGCTGGCCGAAAAATGCAATGCGTTTTTTACGGGGCAAATGTTTGAAAAAAGTCCATGCACAAAATCAAACGTATTGTTGCTGCGTTTCCTGTATACTCTCTCCTGTCGTTAACTGGATTTTGTCACAATCTCAGCAATAGGAGGACGAGGATGAGGAAACAAAATTGGATCATCATGGCTGTCTGCGCCTGTGTGGCATACGCATCGCACGCGGCCCCGCTGAACGCGCGCGAGGCGAACATCATCAAGGCGCGGCTGGTACCCGCGCCAAAACGTGTCGATCTGACCGACGGCCCGGATGTGGTGCTGAATGACGCACTTGCGGTGACGCTGGCCTGCACCAAGGACGGTGCGCTGGCGGAAAAGCAGGTGCGCGAGACGTTCAAGGCGTGGTTCGGCTGCCGTCCGAAGGTGACTTCCGCCGCGCCGAGTGACACCGTACCGAAGATCGCAGACGCCTACCGGATCGTAAGCACGAAGGGCACGTTGCGGATTGAGGCCGCCGATGCGGGGGGCGCACGCAATGCGATGCGCACGCTGCGCCAACTCGCCGAGCCGCTGCGCGGCACCCGCACCCTGACATCTTACTTCATTCCCGAGACGGTCATCGACGACGCGCCGGTGATGGCGTTTCGCGGCTTCCACCTCTGTTGGTTCCCAGAAAACACGCCGGTTGAGATCGAACGTTATATCCGGCTGGCGGCGTACTACAAGATGAACTACATCGTGCTGGAGTCGTGGGGCATGTTCGTCTTCAAGAATCATCCGGAACTGGCATGGCCCGGCAGCACTATGACCCCGCGGGAGATCAAGCGTCTGGTCAAGATTGCGAACGAGTTGGGTGTGACGCTTATTCCGCAGATCAATCTCTTCGGGCATGCCACGGGTTCGCGCGTTAACTCCGGCAAGCATAGCATTCTTGATTTCCATCCAGAGTTGCAGCCCTTGTTCGAGCCGAACGGATGGACGTGGTGCCACAGCAACCCCGAGGCGATGGCGCTGTTGGAAGAGCTGGTGCTGGAGATGCACGATGCCTACGGGCGGCCGCCCTATTTTCACGCCGGGTGCGACGAGGCCTACGACATGGGCACCTGCGCGCAGTGCCGCCGTTCAGATTACCCGAAGGTGGTCGCCACCTGCCTGACCCGCATCCACGACGCACTGGCGAAGCGCGAGTGCCGCATGATGATGTGGCACGACATGCTCCTTCGTAGCGGCGACCCGCGTTGGAAGGGATATTACGCAAACGGTGCGGAGTGGGCAGAGACCCTGCTGGATGCGCTGCCGCGCGATATCGTGATCTGCGACTGGTTCTACAGTCCTCCGGTCAAAGGCGAGAAGGAGGGCGAGACCTATCCGACGCTGCGCTACTTCAAGTCGAAGGGCTTCCCTGTGCTTTCATGCCCGTGGGAGCACCGCGATGGCTACGCGGCGCAAAGCCGCGCGGTTCAGGAGATCGGCTTAGACGGCATGCTCAGCACCACCTGGCATCATTTGTACGGGCATCAGTCCATGCGGCAGATCTATTGGAGCGCGGCCCATGCGATGTGGGGCACGCAACAGTTCGGTTATGGTCTCTTGGACTTCACGCGCCATCTGCGGCAGGCTGGATGGGATGTGCCCCTGAAGAACTATGTCGATACCGGTTTCAACCACCACCAAGTTCCTGAGAAAAACTTCACGCCGCGCTAAGAGGGAGAAGTAACAGGCAATAGGTAAGAGAGGGACAAGTGCCACTTGCCCGGCGGCGTGAACGCCGCCCACAGGACAGAATGAGTGCCGCAAGGAGGATGAAATGAACCAGATGAAAAGGTTGATGTTGCTGGGTGTCGTGGCCGTTGTCGCATGCGCGGCGGCAGGTGCTGAGTGGAAGATTCTGGAGCCTGCCGCTGCGCCGCCTGCTTATGCGGTGGCCGCGCGGGAGTTCCAGAAGCTTTATAGCGGCGTGACCGGGCGACAGTTGGAGATCACCGCCGCGCCTGACCCATCAGCCGATCTGGTCGTGATCGGCTCCGACAGCGTCAACCGTTTCGCACGCACCGCCGTGGAGAACGGGATCATCCCGCCGCTGGATGTCGGTGCCGACACGGACGGGTACCGCATCAAATCAGCGGAGAAGGACGGTCGGCGCTGGCTCTTTCTCGCGGGCGGCAACGGCCGCGCCACGCTCTATGCGGTCTACGACTTCTTCGAGCGTCAGGCCGGTTGCCGCTACTTCTGGGACGGCGACGTCATTCCGCGGCGCGAGACGATTGAGATGGGCGGGCTCGACGTGCATGAGACCCCGCGTTTCGCCTACCGCGGGCTCCGCTACTTCGCCCATCGCAGTCTCGACCGCTTTCAGGCCGAGCACTGGGGGCCGGAGCAGTGGGAGCGGGAGATCGACTGGATCCTCAAAAAACGCCTGAACTTTTTCATGCTGCGCATCGGCATGGATGATGTATGGCAGAAAGCCTTCCCGGACATTGTGCCGTATCCGCCGACCAATGCACCATTGCCCGAGGCCGTGGAGCGCTCTTACGACGACCGTACGAGCGCGTGGCCGTTGCGCTATCGCGGTGAACTGCGCAAGCATGTGCTGCAATACGCCCGTGATCGCGGCCTGATCCATCCCGAGGATACCGGCACCATGACCCACTGGTACAGCCGCACGCCCAAGGCGTTTCTTGAGAAAGCGCAACCCTCGTTTGTACCGCAGGCGGGCGGCGCGTATCGCGGCAATCCGACCGGCGCGATCTGGGACATCCGGGACGATCAGAATCTGGACAACTACTGGAAGCTGACGCAAGCGCACGTCGACCACTACGGCGCACCTGACATGTTTCATACCATCGGGCTTGCCGAGCGTATCGTCTTCACCAACCACGCGGACAATCTGGAGATGAAACTCTACGCCTACCGCCGGATCATCTCGAAGCTGCGCGAGCACTATCCGGTGGCGCCGCTCCTAATCGCCTCGTGGGATTTCTATTATCCGGGTTGGACCGGCGACGAGGTGGCCAGACTGCTGGGATTGTTGTCGCCCGAGAACACGATCATCTTGGACTACACCTGTGATCTGCCGCAGCGGTTCCGGAGTTCCAACTTCACCCAGTGGGGGATGGTCGGCAAGTTTCCGTGGATGTTCGGTATCTTCCATGCGTATGAGTGGGAAACTGAACTGCGTGGCAATTATGACCTGATTCAAGAACGCATGCCGCTCGCCGCCGCTGACCCAATGTGCAAGGGGTTCATCTACTGGCCGGAGAACGCGCACAGCGACAGCCTGATATTGGAGTTCTTCACGAAGAACGCATGGCGGCCCGACACCCTGACGCCCGAGGCACTGTTGCCGGATTTCTGTCGCGACCGCTACGGTGCCGCCGCCGAGCCGATGCTGGCGGCGTGGCGTGCCGCGTTGCCGCTGATCAAACTGCACACCGAACTGCCGCCCGATTTCCGTGGTCTCGCGAGTCATGCGAACCGGGCGGTCACGGCTAAGCGCGCCGCCGATCTGAGGGACCAGTGCGAAAAGATCGCGCCGCAGATCAAGGGCGTGCCCGATCTGCTAGCCAAACTGCAAGCGTTGCCGGTCTTCGGCGGTGACGCCAGAGTTGACCGCGATGCAGTGGATCTGGCGCGTACCACGGCTGGGCGGCTTTTCAGCCTTGTTTTCAAGCGCTATGTGGTGACGCAAGGCGATTGGCTGCAAGGCAAGGCTGACGCCGCCACCGTGAAGGCGGCCGGTGCTCAATGTGTGACGGTGTTGACCGCACTGCGCGACCTGCTCGCGCTTCACGATGACTTTTCGATGAACGCCTCGATGGATAAGTTGCAGGCGATCCATCCCGTCAACCCGTGCTTCGAGCAGGCGCTCAAGGGCAACGCGGAGAACGGTTATTGCCGGAGCTACATCTACGAGCTGTTCAACGACTACTACCTCAAGCAACTGGCGCTCTACGTGGCGTGGGTGGACGAGCGCGTGGCGGGCGGCGACACGGCCAGTCCGATGAAGCCGGCCAAGCCGTTGCCGATGCAAGCGGTGACCGACGCTTTCTACGCCAAGCCGTTGCGCGAGATGGCACCGCCGGCCTGCGCTGACCGGAGGGCGGCATTCCGCGCGGCGCTGGAGAAGCTGAAATGACACGCTGGATCATTTTGTTTGTCTTCATGTGTTTGACGGTGAGCGCAGAAGTCAAGATGGTGCCGCCGCCGAAAAACCTCAAAGATTTGGGGCGTACGTGCCGTCTCGCTTCGGAAAGTGTGATCGTTGTGAGTTCACAAGCGGGGCAGACCGAACGTGCCGCTGCTGAGCGGTTGCAGACGCTGATCACACGGCGCTTCGCGCGCGCGACCGGCCAGCGCAACACCTAAAGTTTTGAAAGCGGCCACGCGTTGAAGTACACTTCCTTCATGCGGTAAACAGGAAGGAGACAAAAGTGTCTTACGAACGCGTGACCGAGGG
>Ga0116190_1004251_pt1 | contig 10135 bp, 5 predicted proteins | sample AD_JPNTR4_MetaG_FD_89808 | JGI IMG/M metagenome (GOLD analysis project Ga0116190, IMG submission 89808) | Active sludge microbial communities of municipal wastewater-treating anaerobic digesters from Japan - AD_JPNTR4_MetaG | ecosystem: Engineered > Bioreactor > Anaerobic > Digestate | place... | reverse complement strand
GTGGTGTTGAAGTAACGGAGAAAAAAGTTCGCCGTGAACGAATGGGACACATCAATCTGGTAGTTCCCATCGCTCATATTTGGTATTTCAAATCGTTACCCAACAAAATTGGCTATTTACTTGGCATGCCGGCTAAAAAACTGGAATCGATCATATATTACGAAAAGTACGTAGTTATTCAACCCGGAATTAAACAATCCGACGGTATCGATTATTTAGATCTATTATCAGAAGAGGAATATCTCACGATTGTAGAATCCCTGCCAAGAGAAAATCAATACCTTGAAGACACAGATCCCAACAAATTCATCGCAAAAATGGGCGGTGAAGCTCTTTATGACCTACTTCAACGAGTTGACTTAGATGCCCTCTCCTATAACTTAAGAGACCAGGCAAATAGCGAAACATCTATTCAACGTAAAAATGAAGCTTTAAAGCGATTGCAGGTTGTTGAAGCCTTTCGTTTGTCAAAAGATGTTAACAAGCCTGAATGGATGGTATTAAGAGTAATTCCGGTAATTCCACCCGAGTTAAGACCATTAGTACCACTCGATGGAGGGCGTTTCGCAACAAACGATGTCAATGAGTTGTATCGGAGAGTAATAATCCGTAACAACAGATTAAAACGATTGATTGAAATCAAAGCACCTGAGGTTATTCTTCGCAACGAAAAGCGAATGCTCCAAGAGGCAGTGGATTCTCTGTTTGATAATTCGCGCAAAGCAAACGCAGTAAAAACAGAATCGAACCGACCATTAAAATCGCTCAGCGATAGTTTAAAAGGGAAGCAAGGGCGATTCCGTCAGAATTTGCTTGGAAAACGCGTTGACTTCTCTGCTCGTTCAGTTATCGTGGTTGGTCCCGAGTTGAAAATGCATGAATGCGGACTACCCAAAGACATGGCCGCTGAGCTATATAAGCCATTTATAATAAGAAAATTAATTGAGCGTGGCATTGTAAAAACCGTTAAATCGGCAAAAAAAATTGTCGATCGACGCGATCCGGTAGTTTGGGATATTCTTGAAAATGTATTGAAATCACATCCTGTTCTACTTAACCGTGCCCCGACTCTGCACCGATTAGGTATTCAGGCATTTCAACCTAAACTTATCGAAGGAAATGCCATTCAATTGCATCCCCTATCGTGTACTGCATTCAACGCCGACTTTGACGGTGACCAAATGGCGGTTCACCTTCCACTAGGGAATGCTGCTATCCTAGAGGCACAACTTCTTATGCTAGGAAGTCACAACATTCTTAACCCGGCAAACGGAGCACCGATCACTGTCCCATCCCAAGACATGGTACTGGGACTTTATTATATGACAAAAGCCCGCAAAGATGCCAAAGGGTCGGGAATGACTTTCTATTCTCCCGAAGAGGTTCAAATTGCTTATAATGAAAAAGCTGTTAGCCTGAACGCTGTCATAAAAGTTCGTCTTGAAATACTACAACCGGATGGTCAATATCGAAAAGAAATTGTTGAAACCACCGTTGGTAGAGTCTTATTCAATAAGGTGGTACCCAAAGAAATGGGCTACATCAACGAACTTTTAACGAAAAAATCACTTCGCGATATCATTGGAAACATCTATAAAAAGTGCGGTATTAAAAAGACTGCGCAATTCCTTGACGATGTAAAAGATTTGGGTTATCGAATGGCTTTTAAAGGAGGTTTGTCGTTCAATTTAGCCGATGTTATCGTACCGGAAGAAAAAGAAAGATTGGTTAAAGAAGGATATGAAAAAGTTGATGAAATCACCTTTAACTATAATAATGGTTTTATCACCAATAATGAACGATACAACCAGGTTGTCGATACATGGACCCATGTCAACTCGCGGTTAACGGAGATTTTGATGAAAAAGTTAGCATCAGACAATCAGGGATTTAACTCCATTTATATGATGCTCGATTCCGGAGCACGGGGGTCAAAAGACCAGATTCATCAGTTATGCGGAATGCGGGGGTTGATGGCAAAACCACAAAAAAGCGGTTCCACCGGAAACGATATTATTGAAAACCCGATTTTGGCAAACTTCAAAGAAGGGCTTTCCGTTTTGGAATACTTTATATCAACTCACGGGGCAAGAAAAGGTTTGGCTGACACAGCTTTAAAAACTGCCGACGCAGGATATCTAACTCGTCGTTTGGTTGATGTTTCACAAGACGTTATCATCACCGAAGAAGATTGCGGAACATTGCGCGGTCTTCCCGCTACAGAAATACGTAAAGGAGACGAAGTGGTTGAAACCCTTTACGAAAGAATCTTAGGTCGATGTGCAGTTGACGATGTGTATAACCCATTGACCGGAGAACTTATCGTTAAAGCCGGAGAGATGATTAATGAAGATATTGCCCAAATCATCGAGCTTTCGCCTATTGAGAAAGTTGAAATACAATCGGTGTTAACCTGTGAATCAAAGAATGGAGTTTGTGCGAAATGTTACGGTCGAAACCTAGCCAATAATAAAATGGTGCAAGTTGGAGAAGCCGTGGGAGTAATCGCTGCACAATCTATCGGAGAACCAGGAACTCAGCTCACGCTACGAACCTTCCATGCCGGTGGTATCGCATCAAACATTGCATCCCAATCAGGTATTACGGCAAACTATACCGGTATTGTTGAATTTGATGAACTAAAAGCGGTTGATTACACCGATGATTCAGGACTTAGTTATCAGGTGGTAGTAAGTCGGTTGGCAGAGATGAAGATTATTGACCCCAAAACCCACCTACCCCTTTCAACGAGTGCCATTCCCTATGGTGCTAAACTCTATGTAAAACAAGGCGACGAAGTGCAAAAAGGAACCCGAATTTGCGAATGGGACCCGTATAACGCTATCATTATTGCAGAAACCAACGGGAAAGTCATTTTCCACAACATAATTGAAGGAGTTACCTATCGCGAAGAATCGGACGATCAAACCGGATTTAAAGAGAAAGTGATTATAGAATCGCGAGATAAAACCAAAAAACCTGAAATTAAGATTGTTAATGAACTGGGAGAAGAAATTAGATCATACAACCTTCCTGTTCGTGCCCACATCACTGTAGGGGAAAACAGCCAAGTTAAACAGGGTGATATTCTGGTGAAAATTCCTCGCATCATTGGGAAGTCGGGAGATATCACCGGTGGTCTTCCTCGTGTTACCGAACTTTTTGAAGCCAGAAATCCGTCAAATCCGGCTATAGTTTCGGAAATTGATGGAGATATTGAATATGGAAAAATTAAACGCGGCAATAGAGAAATCATTGTAAAATCGCGGTCCGGAGACGTTAAAAAATACCTTATCCCCCTAAGTCGTCAGATCCTTGTTCAGGAAAACGACTATGTGAGAGCAGGAACACCTCTTTCTGATGGTGCGATATCTCCATCGGCAATTCTTGATATCAAAGGACCTACTGCTGTTCAGGACTATATTGTCAACGAAATTCAGGAAGTTTATCGAATGCAAGGAGTTAAAATCAATGACAAACATTTCGAAATCATTGTTCGTCAAATGATGAGAAAGGTAGAAATCATTGATCCGGGCGATACCACATTCCTTGAAGGCCAACAAGTTGACAAAAATGAACTCATCGAAGAAAACGATCGGATTTATGGAAAATTCCGAGTTGTCGATCCGGGCGATTCCTCTACCCTTAAAAAAGGTCAGATTGTATCATTGCATCAATTGCGCAGCGAAAATTCGTTACTAAAACGAAAAGACCAAAAAACTGTAACGGTAGAGCCAGCCAAAACTGCAACGGCCCGACAAATTCTTCAAGGAATTACCAAAGCCGCTCTTCAGACACGTTCATTTATCTCGGCCGCCTCGTTCCAAGAAACCACCAAGGTTCTGAGTGAAGCTGCCATCTATGGTAAGGAAGACACTCTAAACGGCCTAAAAGAAAACGTTATTGTTGGGCATCTAATTCCAGCAGGAACCGGTGTAAGAGACTACAACAATTATATTGTTGGAAGCAAGGACGAACTCGAGATGATTAGCTCATCATCAAAAAAAAGAACTGTCAAGAACTAAAAAATTCATTTCAGAGTTAATTATTTGTTAAAGCCGATTTTGTAATAAAAATCGGCTTTTTTTTTCTTAACTTTGTTCAAGAAAAATTAGATAATATGGAAAAAGAAAAACCAGGACAACTCAACATTCAACTTAGTGAAGAAATTGCCGAAGGAATCTATTCAAACCTAGCAATCATAAGTCACTCACCGGCAGAATTTGTAATCGACTTTATTAGGGTAATGCCCGGAATGCCAAAAGCACCGGTTAAATCGAGAATTATTTTATCTCCGGAACACGCAAAGCGTTTATTATTGGCTATTCAAGACAACATTGCCAAATATGAATCCATACATGGTACAATAAAAATTCCGGAAGGTTCCGCCCCAAATATCCCAATGAATTTCAATCCATCAACCGGTATGGCGTAACTCAAAACCAAATTTGATTTTTTGCGTATAACCATAAAACTTATGCTCTATGAAAACACTCCTTAAAAACCTATTCATCGTTGCAATTGCTATCACATTTGCTTCATGCGACGAAACTGTTACGCCCACAATTCTTGATCCTCGCGATGCACAAGAATTGCAAGCCGATGCTATAGAAAATGCTAAAGCTCACGATGCCAGCGGAGGGACAATGAATGCTATTTCTACCTATGGTATTTCTGAAGATTTGACCAAAAACTTTAGTAAAAGTGAACCACAAATAACCTACGATTCTACGACTTTCACTGTAACCCTAACCTACCCCAACAATGGTGGCGAAATAATTATCGATTGGAATGCCAGACCTCGATGGAACACCCAAAACTTATCAGGAGAAGCAACAATCAATCAATTTGTTTATAACCAAACAACGGTTAATGGAAACTTAAACTTGACCTCTGTTGGAACAAATTCCATACCTGCCTTACATGTTCAAGGAACGCTAACTCTAACCCTTGGCGGGCAAGAGAAATCTTTTGACGTAAATCAAACCTACACTTGGGAAGAAGGTGCTGAAACTCCATGGTTAAATGATGACGTATTCTCAGTATTTGGCACTACAAAACTAACAGGTGAAACCAAAACTCTTCAAACCACCATTGAAGAGAATAAGAAAATCATCAAAGAAAGGAACTGTGATTTTCCAAAACAAGGAGTAATGGGAATCACGGTTGAACGCACCAATAGAGCAATTACCATTGATTACGGATATGATGCAGATGGAAATATTTCAAACGCGTGCGACAGTTATGTCCGATTAACTCTAAAAGTGGAGAACGCAACCGCAAGCACTATTGTGAACTTAAACAATTAAAATAAAAACAACTAAAAAGTGTGAAGTAGCCGAGAATCTCGGCTACTTTTTTTTATAGCATCATAATTTTACATCTATCTGCAAGAAAATGTGCTACAATCAAAAATCAAAAATAATTCAATGATTCTGAAAAATATTTATATTTGTCTAAGCAAAAAAGCAATAGAAATGACCAAAAATTACATCGCGCTACTATTATTGATATTTGCTTATGCGTGCACACAATGTGGGAAAAGCAATGGTGAAATCAATGAAGCCAAGCTTAGTAAGGATGATATGGCAAAAACGTCGGTTTTTAATATCCGAAACGCACTATTTAGCATTCCATCTCCTCATCAATTAACCAAAATACTGATTGACAAAAAATTAGAATTTAGAAACGATATTCTTAATCCCCTTAGTAATTATAAAAATTATCAAACCAGCTTCAAAAAAGCACTCAACTTGGGAATTTACGGAGCCAATTTTGGCTATTTAAATCTATTCGACCGTACGCAAGAAACCATCCGATACTTTTCAGTAATAAAAATATTATCTGAAGATCTTAATCTGCTTGGAGCAATTAAACAAGATGTTTTGACAAGAATTGAAAATAATTTATCGAATAAAGACTCATTGATGTACTATATCACAACATCTTATCAAGATATCGATATCTATTTGAAAAAGAATCAACAAGAAACAACCGGAGCACTGATACTCGCAGGAGGATGGATTGAAAGTATGTATTTTCTTTCTGAATATGCCAAAAAGACAAATGATCCGGAACTGATATCCCGTCTTTGGGAAAACAAAAAAGCATTGGAAAATCTAATCACCATTCTTTCGGAAATATCTGAACAAAACAATAATTTTGAAGAGTTGTTAAATCGGTTAAACCGTTTATACGAACTTTTTGAAACCATAGAAATAAAAACTCAATTGATTCGAGCGGAACATTTTGCTGAAGAAAAATTTTCAAGAATCGATTCAGAACTCAAAGCCTCAATATCTATAAAACAAAGTATTGAATTGTTTTTCCAACTTGAAAAATTACGAGAATTCTGTATTCAATAACTGAGTATTTCCCTATAAATCTGCTAATTGCAATGAAAAAAATACTTCTATTATTTATCTTGATTATTTTTACCAAAATGTTTGGCTACGGTCAAATGGATAAAACAGAATCGGACATAAGATCCTACTTCTCTACTAACTATATTTCCGATGGGCAAATATACAGGGTAATGCTAAACCAAGATGAGACCGGGGAGTTTCAAGCCACTTTTTTTAGTAATATTCGCTATCGTTTAGCTTTTAAATCAACTTTGGATGGAAATAACAAAGTCATTTATAGGCTTCTCGACAGTGATCGCAATGTAATATTTTCCAATAATAATTTTGACAATTCACCATACTGGGATTTTCAATTTTCTAATACGATGCATTGTATTATTGAGGTAGAAATTGCTCCGGGAAATAACACATCAGCTATAGTGCTAATGATGATAGGATATCGGCAATAGCGTCATAAACCATGAACGAACGAATATTAAAGGCCTTAATGCACCTGTTTGCTATTATTTCCAGGCCACAAGCAAATGGAAACGACAGAAGGCAGGTAGTTCGTTCATTTCTAGAGTTATTCTTGAATCAGGAACTGACCGAAAGCTACTTAAAAGTATTTGACAATTACTACACTGTCTATCAACAACGTCAGAGTCAGAAAGATAAGCAAAATAAAACTCTTTCGCTAAGTTCTGTCAAAGTCCTGAAGATTTGCCACGAAATCAACCTTGAGCTTACTCGACAACAAAAAAGGGTAGTTTTGTTTCGCTTGTTGCAATTTATAAAAACCGGAGGAGAACCAACTCCCACAGAATATGAATTCGTAAAGACTGTTTCCGATGCTTTTTTTATCGATGAGGATGAATTCATAAAAATTAAAGCTTTCATTCTCTACGATTTCTCCCGATTACCCAACAGTAGCCAATTGCTGGTCATCGACGATCAGCCCGACGACCCAGACATGCTGGTACACCATATTCAAGTGCCAGGACTTAAGGGACAATTGCGCATCTTCTATTTGGAAACCGCTTCGATGTTTGTGATGCGCTATATGGGTGATGATGAAATTTACCTTAATGGACAGCTGATCCTTTCGAACGACGTTTATGTATTAACTTCCGGTGCCTCTATCCGAGGAGCTAAAATTAAACCGATTTTCTACAGTGACATAGTGGGAGTATTTGTTAATCCTACACAAAAGGAAAAAATTCTTTTTGAGGTTGAAAACGTCAGTCATAGGTTCCCCTCGGGGAAAATCGGGATTCATTCCATCAGTTTTAAGGAAACCAGCGGGCATTTAGTGGGAATTATGGGAGCCTCCGGAGCAGGGAAAACCACCCTGTTGAACATCCTCAACGGGATCCAAAAACCAACTACCGGATCAGTAAAAATCAACGGGTTTGATATTTATAACGACACCAAGAGCATTGAGGGGTTAATAGGATACGTGTCGCAAGATGATCTGCTGATTGAAGAGCTTACTGTTTTCCAAAATCTTTATTTCAATGCACGTCTTTGCTTCGGGAATTTACCTCACCAGCAAATCATCCGAAAAGTTATTAACACTCTGACAGAATTAGGTCTTTATGAAATTAAAGACATGATTGTCGGGTCGCCATTGAACAAAAAAATCAGTGGTGGACAGCGAAAGCGTCTTAATATTGCGCTTGAATTAATTCGTGAACCGGCGGTACTCTTTTTGGATGAACCAACCAGCGGATTGTCATCGCGTGACAGTGAAAATATCATGGCATTGCTCAAAGATTTAGCACTAAAAGGAAATCTCATTTTTACAGTAATACATCAGCCAAGTTCCGATATCTTTAAAATGTTTGACAACCTCCTTTTGCTCGACTATGGAGGATATTTAATCTATTATGGGAATCCGATTGACAGTATTATTTATTTCAAAAGTAAAATACAACAAGCTGATTGGAATGAAAGTGAGTGTCATGCCTGTGGGAACGTCAATCCAGAACAAATTTTCAATATTGTTGAATCGGCTATTGTTGATGAACACGGTTCATTGACAAAAAACCGCAAAATCCCGCCTCGGGAATGGTATGCAAAATTTTTAATATCCCATCAAAAAGAGGCGGTGGATCGATCGCAGTTCTATGGTCGAATCCCACAAATTAAGTTTAAAACCCCAAAACGTTTTGAACAAGCAAAGATTTTTACTATACGTGATACTCTCTCGAAACTGACAAACATTCAATATTTGATAATCAACACCCTAGAAGCTCCGTTGCTGGCTTTTATGCTTTCGTTTATAGTAAAATATTTCAATGTTGACGAAGGGACCTCGCACGGATATACTTTATACGAAAACTCCAATCTGCCGGTTTATATTTTTATGGCGGTTATTGTGGCCATTTTTATCGGATTGACTGTTAGTGCAGAAGAGATTATCAGGGACAGAAAAATTCTGAATCGCGAACGGTTTCTCCATCTAAGCTGGTTTAGTTACCTATGGGGCAAAATCACGGTATTGATTGTCATCAGCGCATTTCAAGCATTGACCTTTATCTTGGTAGGGAATTCCATTATGGAAATTCAAGGAATGTATTTTCAGTATTGGTTAACCCTATTCTCGGCATGGTTTGGAGCAAATTTAATGGGATTAATCATTTCCGACAGCTTTAAAACCGCAGTTACCATTTATATTTTAATCCCTTTTTTGGTTATACCGCAATTGATTCTTTCGGGAATAATTGTTTCTTATGATAAGTTAAATCCCAAAATATCATCACCTACTACTATTCCATTTTACGGAGAAATCATATCTGCACGCTGGGCATACGAAGCTTTGGCTATTTATCAATTCAAAGAAAACGAATATGAAAAGAATTTTTATCCATACGATAAAATCATGTCGAAAGCCTCCTATAAAAAGGATTATTGGATAAAATCGATAAGAAATAAACTTGATTTTGCCTTTACAAATCTGAAAGATTCTACTAAAAAAGATGAAGTTACAAAGGCTTTAGTACTAATAAAAAAAGAACTTTCAAAAGAGATTGAATCGAATCCTAATTTCAAGTTTCCCGGGGTCAATATGTTAAACTATGATCTTTTCGATTCTGTCAGTTACAATAATACCATGGTAACTCTTGATAACCTAAATTATTATTACATTAATTTATACAATCGAACCAATACAAAAAAAGATAATCTTATCTTGAAGCTTGAAGACAGCCTGGGAACCAAAAAATTTATTGCATTAAAGGAAGCGCACACAAACAAAAGCTTAACGGAATTTGTCCGAAACTCAAATTCGATGATTCGAATCATTGAATACAATAATGAGCTCTTCCAAAAAATTGATCCAATTTATAAAGATCCGGATGGTAGGTTTCTTAGCGCTCATTTTTACGCTCCGTTCAAGAGATTGTTTAACAATTATTATCCCACTTACTGGGTAAATATCGTGGTTTTGTGGTTGATGAATTTACTTCTATTCTTAGTTCTTTATTATAGAGGACTTTATAGGTCGATTGTATGGGTTGAGAAAATTAATGAACGTTTTATCAAGAAAACTGATGAATAGGTTTTCTTGATTTTTCATTTATCCCAAAATTGTCATTAGAACTCGAATAATGGAGGTGAGTTGATATTATTTACCCCCAACCATAATCCCGTAAACCATTCTCGTCTTTTCGATACTGTCCCAAAAAGTGTGTAAAGTGAGTTAGTTCTTAAATTAGAGAAAAAAACTAAAAATAGAAAAGACTATGGAACAACTACACTTTACACGAGAGCAAGTTAGTAAAATTTTG
>Ga0116190_1004245_pt1 | contig 10146 bp, 7 predicted proteins | sample AD_JPNTR4_MetaG_FD_89808 | JGI IMG/M metagenome (GOLD analysis project Ga0116190, IMG submission 89808) | Active sludge microbial communities of municipal wastewater-treating anaerobic digesters from Japan - AD_JPNTR4_MetaG | ecosystem: Engineered > Bioreactor > Anaerobic > Digestate | place... | reverse complement strand
CGTCTCTACGGATACGGATACGGATACGGATACGGCCGATAAATGCAAAAACCAATTCGGCCCACAATCCAAAAATTTGGCATCCATTGTGCGGGGGTTCAAATCGTCGGTAACGGTCGCCGCCCGTAAAATTAACCCCGCATTTCAATGGCAATCCCGTTTTCACGACCACATCATCCGAAATGGCCAATCGTTTCAAAAAATTTCAAATTATATAATAAACAACCCTGCCCAATGGCAGGACGACAAATTTTTTAATGCAGGATAAAAATGACAGAAAATAATCAAACACAATTAGGCAAAACCCTTTGGAAAATTGCCGACGAATTGCGCGGGGCCATGAACGCCGACGATTTCCGCGATTACATGCTTTCGTTTTTGTTTTTACGTTACCTGAGCGATAATTACGAAGCCGCCGCCAAAAAGGAATTGGGGAAAGATTATCCGGTGGCTTCGGCTACGCTCAGCCACCGGACAGAGGAAACGCTGCATGGAGAATTACTGCCAGGAGACCCGCTGCCTGAGCGAAGTCGAAGGCAGCATACTCAAACAACCACCCCTCTATCCATTTGGTACGAACAAAACCCGGACGACATTGCAGAGTTTGAAAAACAAATGCGCCGTAAAATCCACTATGTAATAGAACCGCAATATTTATGGAACAGCATTTCCCACCTGGCAAAAACACAAAGCAAAGATTTGCTGCGCACTTTACAGCAAGGTTTTAAATACATCGAAAACCAATCGTTCGAAAGCACCTTTCAGGGCCTGTTTTCCGAAATCAACCTCGATTCGGACAAGCTGGGCAAGAACTACGAAGAACGCAACAAAAAACTCTGTACCATTATTCAGCGAATAGCCGAAGGCATCAACCAGTTCTCCACCGATATTGACGTTTTGGGCGATGCCTACGAATACCTGATCGGGCAGTTTGCAGCAGGTTCAGGCAAAAAAGCCGGCGAGTTTTATACCCCGCAACGCATTTCCGACATTCTTTCCGAAATTGTGATACTCGATAGCCAGGACCCCGCCAAAGGCGAAAAGAAAAAGATTGAACGGGTGTTGGACTTTGCTTGTGGTTCGGGTTCGCTGTTGCTCAATGTCCGCAAAAAAATGACCGGTGCAGGGGGTACAATCGGTAAAATCTATGGTCAGGAAAAAAACATCACCACCTACAACTTAGCCCGCATGAACATGCTTTTGCATGGGGTGAAGGACACGGAGTTTGAAATCCACCACGGCGACACCCTGCTGAACGATTGGGATATTTTGAACGAAATGAACCCTGCCAGAAAATTGGAATTTGATGCTGTTGTTGCCAATCCGCCTTTCAGCTATCGTTGGGAGCCAACCGAAGCCATGGGCGAAGATTTCCGTTTCAAGGGTTACGGGCTTGCACCCAAATCGGCAGCCGACTTCTCGTTCCTTTTGCACGGCTTCCACTTCCTTAGTAAAGAGGGGACCATGGCAATTATTTTGCCCCACGGCGTTTTGTTCAGGGGCGGATCGGAAGAACGCATCAGGAGAAAATTATTAGAGGACGGAAACATTGACACGGTAATCGGGCTACCTGCCAACTTGTTTTTCTCTACAGGTATTCCGGTTTGTATATTGGTTTTAAAGAAGTGCAAAAAGTTCGACGATGTATTGTTCATCAACGCCGTTGACCATTTTGAAAAGGGGAAACGACAAAACACCCTGCTCCCCGAACACATTGACAAGATTGTTAACACCTACAAAGGCCGTAAAGAAGAAACCCGTTACTCCCGCAGGGTTTCAATGGACGAAATCGGGAAAAACGAATTCAACCTGAATATTTCACGCTATGTAAGCACATCGGTTGACGAAGAAATAATTGACCTGAAAGAGGTAAACAAAAAATTGGCCGAACTTGACAAAGAAATTAACAAAGCAAGAGATACCCACAATAAATATTTGAATGAATTGGGGCTTCCACCGATATAAAGAGCCAACGCTATTTGCAAGCACATTGCCAAAGCCCCACCCACGCTACAGCCAAAGCTTTGTCAAAGAGCTTGCAAATCCAGCCCGAGTACCGCCTTTCAGGTCGGTTTAGGGTTTACCCACGCTCAAAAAAACAAAATAAATTTGTGCTTCGTGGACAGGTTGGTACGTTTTGATAGAGATTAAAAAGAGAGCTAAATGATTGACAAACAGACGGAAAACAATGAACACCAGCCCCTAATAAGCGGTATAGTTAATTGCCGGTGCAGTGGGTATTCGAGCGGCACAACTCGTATCAAAAGTAGTTGTAACTTGATAGGAAAGTGCTTCGAAATCGGCAACTAACCATACCGCCAACCGATATATACAGCTTCGCATATTATCATTCACAATCCCAAAGTTTGGGGGCTAGAGACTGATACATTGACTCATATTGAATGTATTGAAATTACACCAATTTACACGCACATACGATTTAACAGACATTTGCAATTATAACCTTTTCTCCAAATAATTCAACATATTTTTCGGGGGTAATTGTATGTTCAGGAAGTATTTGTTTGGGATTACAATTTTCAACAAAGTCAATAATTGTATAGGATAGTCATATTGATTAATTTTTGTTACAAGTATAATAAATTCAAGGGGAAAGCAAATAACCGTGTGTATTTTGACAATCTTTGATAAATATATTTGTGCTGTTTAATTAAAAAATCTATTTCACGTTCCAATTAAACTCAAAATAAAATGTAAATTTGATAATACAAATGAAAATTAATATATAAAAGATAGCGAAACGGTCCTCTGCAAAAAAGATATATTATAAAAAGTTACTGTAATGTCAATCTTTTTGAATGATTTAAAGGTCAAAATTTAATAATATTCTCTATATGGAAGTAATTATTTATATTGTGTTTATATTGTGTGCGTTCATTGAGAGTGTTTTTGGCTTTGCAGGAACAATAACAGCACTTGCAATAATCGGTATTTTTGTTGATATGAAAATAGCAATATTATTAGGACTGTTTTTCGGTTTAACTCTTTCAATATATATATATTGTTATCAGATATAAAATCCTTTGATTATACAATTTATTTAAAGGTTATTTTACCTGCAATTCCCGGTGTGATTATAGGTTCATATGTAATTGAATTAGTTTCTGTTCATAGTATGAAACTTTTTTTTGGTCTTTTTTTAGTAGTATTTACCATATATACTATTTTTAAATTACAGATACCAAAAATTTTAGAGAATTTTCTATTAATAATAAATGGTCTTATACATGGTTTGTTAGGAGTTGGTGGACCTATTCCTGTTGCTATTTATAAAAATAAAATAAATAAATCAAGTTTGAGATCTACATTTGCAGTTGTTTTTATAACAATGAATGTTATGCGAATTGTACAATATTCAATTCAAAAAACGTATAATTTTAAACTATTATTAAATTATTGGCTACTTCCTTTTTTATTATTAGTTCCTGCATTTTTGGGATATAAAATTCATGTAAAAATTTCAGAAAAAAATTTCAGACTAGGGTTATCTATTATTTTATTAATAATCGGGTTATATTTTTTAATAAGAAGTTTTATAGCAATTACTTGACATATTTTGATTCTTGGTACATAAAAAAGGTGTTTTTAGGAAAGGGTTTAATTTTATAGGAATGTATACTCTTGTCTAAAAAAAATAATCTTTTGTAATATTTTTCGGCAAATAATAAATACTTGTTAATAATGTTATTGCCAAATAAAGTGGTTACGTGCAACTTTGATTATAATATTCCAATTAATTTTTTATACATGCATACATAATTTGCGTAATCAATCTTTGATTGAATAAGGTTTGTTGAAGCTTGTTGCCAAAGTGTTTGAGCTGTTAGCACATCGCTTACAGGGATTTTTCCTATTATATAATTGTTTTGTGTAATTCTTAGATTTTCTTGACTTTGCATAACGGCTTTTTCATTAATTCTAATTTGAGTAAGAGCATGTTTCATGTCTTGTTTTGTTTTTTCTAATTCAAGTTTCATTAATTCACTATTTTTTTCTAATTCAAGCTCCTGATTTTTTATGTCTATTTGTGCCGATGCAAGTTTTTGTTTGCCTTCTGTCCATGCAAATAGGGGTATATTAACCGATACTATGAATTGAACATTTGAATTGGAATAGTCTTGAGAATTTATTTGAATTCCTCCAATATGCGTGTAACCACCCTTAAGTCCTATGGTAGGTAAATATGTTGCTCGTGTCATTTTTAGTTCTTGTTCTTTATATGCAATTTTATTTTGTAATATAGAATATTCAGGTCGTTTTTGTATAGATTCAGTTCCTTGTAAGTGTTTCCATATGAGTGTGTCAATTGGAATTATAGTGTCATATATTAATGGAGTATACAAATCCAGGCCAATTATTCGGCATAATGCCATATTGCTCAATTGTAGTCCGCTTTCGGCTTTTTGTAATTCTAATTGAGCTTTATCATATTCTATTTGTACTTTCAATACATCATTGTATGTACAATAGCCGGTTTTATATGAATTTGTTATTCTTTCCAATAATTTGCTAAGCATTTCAACATTTTTTTGAGCAAGTGTAATTTTTGATTGAATGGCAATACACAGCAAATATGCTTGGTTTATTTCAATTATAGTTTTGCTTCGTTGTAATGCAATATTATCTTTTGATATTAGCACAGCTTTTTCGGCCATAGAATTTCCTGCTTTTATTTTACCTCCCATATATATAGGTTGTTCTATGAACAATCCGGCCATATACGCACCTTGTAAAGATATTTCCAGAGGCAAATATGAATACAAATTAAAAATAGGATTTTCCTTATCATCAAGTATTGGTTCTAATGTTTGCGGATTTACGGCAATATTAGGATATAATTCGCCTGTGGCTGGATTAGGGTACATTGTAGGCAAATAAATTTCTTTTTCAAAATTATTTTTTATATACAATCCGGTAGCCTGAGCAGAAACTTTGGGTAAATACTTGGTGTAAGCAGCTTGTTTTTCAAGTTCAGCTTTAGTATGTGTTTGTTTGGCAGTTTGTATGTCAGTATTATTTCTTATAGCCATAGATTGTGCCGAATCTAATGAAAGATATATTTGTGATACAACAGTATTGCTTGCAAAACAAAGATGTAATAATACTATAATTGTGAATTTTATATTATTCATATTATTCTTCATAATTGATAGTTTCTTGTTTTCGTAAACTTTTATAATAAATTACAGGAATGGTGAGCAAAGCTGTAATCATACTCCATGTAACCCCAAATGCAATAACACTTGCTAGTGGGCTCCATAATTGCGAACCTGAAATAATCATTGGAACTACTCCAATAGCTGCTGCCATTGCTGTCAAAAAAATTGGCCTCATTCTTCGTTTAGCAGCTTCTATAGTAGCTGTTTTAATATCATACCCTTCTGAAAGTAATACATGTATATAGTCAATTAGAATAATGGCATTGCGTACTACAATTCCCGATAAACTAATAATTCCCATAAAAGCCGTAAATCCAAAAGTGTTATTGGTTATAATTAATCCGGCAAGAGCACCAAATAAACTAAATGGTATGGTAAGCATAATAATGCTTGTTTCTTTTATATTTTTAAATTGGAATAGTAATATGAGAAATATTATTACTAAACTTATAGCTAATGCAATAACCATTTTAGAAAATACTTCTGTTTTATTGGCTTGTTCACCACCGTATGTATATGTATAACCAATAGGCATCTGTAAAGTTTCAATTTTAGGTTTTAGTTCTTTTAAAACATCAGCTGCTAAATAATTGGGTGCCATATCGCAACCTATAGTCATGCAGCGTATACCGTTTTTATGAATTATTTGTCCTGGAAACCATTGTGGTTGTATACTTGCAATCTGACGCAAAGGAACATTTTTTTTAGTTATCGGTGATTGTACATATAAATTTAATAAATCATCAACAGTAGCTTGTTTATTGTTTTGTGTTTTTAAAGTAATAGCAACTTCTCTAATGCCTTCAAACATTTTTGTTGCTGAATATCCGTTCGAACTCAGATATATAAGTTGAGCAATACTTTGTGTTGTAAAGCCTAAACGAGCAGCTTCAGAATTCGTCACAATAGTATATCCTAATACATCTTCTTTAAAATTATTATGAATTTCTCCTACACCTTTACTTGTTTTCATAATAGTTTTTATAGTGTCGGCAAGCATTTTTATGTGTAAAAGATTATCACCGTATATATTTACTTCTACAGGAGCGTCAAGAGCTTGTCCTTGTTGCATTTGTTTTACATATATTTTTCCTTCGGGGACAAGGGTATCTATATATGATTGTAATTCATGTGCTAAATCAATAGTTGCTTTGTTGCTTTGAGTATTAATTAGAATTTGAGCATAATTGGTCAGAGGAAATTCAGGTGAAACATTATAATACACTCGTGGTGCACTCATACCTACAAATGTAGCATACGATGTTATTCGTTTATCATTTTTAATTACTTTTTCAACACGCTTAATGCAGGCGTTAGTGTATTCAATTTGTGTACCCATAGGCATCCATAATTCAATAAAAAATTGATTTCGTTCTGCTTCAGGAAAAAATTTATGACCTACACCATATACAAATAACAATACTGCTATTGCAATACTCATAATTGTAACTATTATAATAGTTTTGGGATATTCAACACACCATTCTAATGCTTTGTTGTATATGTTTTGCATATGAATTAAAATAGATTTTTTATGGTGTTTTGTGTCGTTTTCGAGGTCTTCTTTTAAGCCCTTTGTAATAAATACAAAACATAAAATAGGAGTTAGAAACATTGCAACTACAAATGAAGAAGACAAAGCAACAGTTACTGTAATGGGTAAATCGTGAATAAATTCACCCATAGATCCTGTTAATAATATGATTGGCAAAAATGCAGCTATAATAGTAATAGTTGCAGTTAAAATAGGAATTATGAGTTCATATGCACTTTGCCATGCTGCCGTCCAACGCGATATTCCTTTATCTAAAAGTTCTACATAGTTATCGGCTACCACTATGGCATCATCAACTACCATTCCCAGTACCACAATTAACGACGCCAATGATACTTGATGTAATTCAATGTGAAATATATGAAGTATAGCAAATGTTAAAGCTATAGTCATAGGAATTGCTGTAGCTGCTACCGTGGCAATTCTGAATGGAAGTAGTAATAAAACAACAATGATAACAGCTATAATTGCAATTAAAAATTCTTGTAAAAAATGGGTTACATTGTGGTTAACTAATTCTGGCTGATTAGAAATAATAGTAATTTCAACGAATGAGGGAACTTCTTTTTTTAATTGAGTAAGAATGTCATCAACTTTTTTCCCAAATTCTACAATATTGTTACCCTCATGCATTTGCACACCTACAATAATAGCATTATTTCCATTTACTCTTATTATTGATTCAGGTTTAGCATATTCACGTGTTATGGTAGCTATATCTCTTAATCTAACAACTGCACCAGAGCTTGAAGTTGCTACAATCTGATTCTTAATTTGTTCTTCATTGGTATAAAACCCATTGGTATGTATAGGAATTTCATATTTGTCGGTGGTAATACTTCCACTTGCAAAAATTACATTTTGTGTTTTTAAGATTTGTAAAATTTGTTCCAGAGATATATCGTATTGTGATAATTTCTGAAAATTAAATTGAATGGTTAGTTCTTGTTTTTGTTCACCTATTCTTTTAATCTTAGAACTTTCCGGCAAACTTCGTATTTTATTTTCGAGCATCAATGCATATTCCTTGAGTTGTGCATTTGATACTTGGTCTGATTCTATACTTATGAGTAAAGCTTCGGTATCTCCAAAATCAGAATTTACAAAAGGACCAACTACTTCAAGTGGTAGTTTTGTTTGTTTAATCAATAAAAGTTGATTTCGTAATTTATTCCAAAAAACATCCGGATTTGTAACGTCTTCATTTATCCATACATATACTAAAGAAATTCCATCACGTGAAATAGATTTCGTTTTTTCTTTGCAAACTTCTGCATTTTGAAATAATAGTTCTTCAATAGGGTGAGTTACTTGATCTTCTACTTGTATAGCATTTGCACCGGGAAAATATGAAACGAGCAATCCTATGGGTGAAGTAATTTTAGGATCTTCGCGTCGTGGCATAGTGAGCAATGAATATACGCCAATTATAAACACTATAAGTAATACTGTAAGTGTTACTTGTTTATATTTTAATGATGCACGTACAAGATTCATATATTTTATTTTACGATTATTGAACTACCATTTTCTAACTTATGTTGACCTGCTACAATTACTTGATGATTGACATTGAGTCCTTCGGTAATTTCTATCATATTATTAGAAATTGTACCAATTGAAACCAGTATTTTAAATGCTTTTTGAGATACAGTGTCTGCAATAAAAACATAAGGCATATTGTTTACATCATGTAAAATACATTCAGTTGGAATCATGCAACTTTGTTCCGGCATATTGGTTTGTATTGAAATTTCTGCTGTCATACCCGGACGTAACAACATATTTGGATTGTCAATGATTATTTTTATAGGAAACGTGCGTGTGGCAGCATCGGCTAATGTCCCAATTTCTACAATAGTTCCCGAAAATATAGAATCTAATGAAGCAACATATACCGATGCTTTATTGCCAATTGATATATTTCTTAAATCCGATGCAGGCACAAAACACTGTACTTTTACTTGTTTTATATCTGAAATTGCAAAAACTTGAATTCCTTGTCCAATTATTTCTCCTACTTCAACACCTTTTTTTAATACAATTCCGGTAATAGGAGAATATAGTTTGGTATCATTTACATTTTTTGTTTGTAATACTTGTTGCGCCTTTGCTGCTTTTAATCCATTTGAAATTTTAATATATTCACTTTCGGCAATACTCTTTTTTTCATATAATTGAGAAATTCGTGCATAGTCATCTTGCATTTGATTCAAATTTGCATCGGCAATTTCTTTTGCTTGTTCATAACTTGTAGGGTCTAATGAAGCAAGTATTTCTCCTGCTTGTATTATATCTCCTTCTTGTACTCTTATTGAATTTATTTTTCCTGATACCAAAAAACCTAACCTTACGGTTATATTACCTTCTATATTACCGCTTATGGTAATTGTTTTCATTTTTTTATGTAAAGTTGGATATGTGGTTTGAACCACTAAGGGTTTTTGTTCGTCATGTGTTTTTTTGTGATGTGAACAACTTATAAATAATAATAAAATAAAGAATTTCAGAAATTTTGCAAGAGTGTTCATATGTTGTAGTTTTACAATGTTATAGTTATATATATGTATATAATTTACATATGCAAAACTATATGTATAGAAATACACTTTACTTGATATGTATCAAGAAATAATAAATGGTATGGTTGTCATTAATTTTATTTTTCAGCTCTTAGTCTACTAAGAGTTTCAGGGGTAATGCCAATATATGAGGCTATATATTGTAATGGTACTTTTTGGAAAATACTTGGTTGTTGTTTTTGTAATCTAATATATTTTTCTTTTGCTGTCTGAAATTTTAAGCTGTCAATATTATTTATTAAATGAGTAATTAAATCAAAGAGCGTACGAAAAGAAAATTTTGCTAATGAATGACTTGTATTAAATAATTGTTCAAAGCTTTCTTGTGTTATTTCATATACCATTGAATTTTCTAGAACCTCACAATAATAACGTGTTGGAGTTTTTTTCATAAAACTATCAATAGCAGTTACATAAAATGATTCAATCGAAAACCATATAGTAACTTCTTTACCTTGTTCAGAAAAATAAAATAATCGTGCTAACCCTGATTCAATAATATATATTTTTTTACAATAATCTCCTTCTTTAAAAAGGAATTCTCCTTTTTTATATAATCGAGGTTTTACATGAGCAATAAAAAGTTTTTCTTCTTCGTCACTTAGTTGTTCTATTTGTTTTATCTGTTGTAGTATTTTCATTATAAATATACAGTAGAAACTATAAAATTTTATTAATTAAAAGTACGGATTATTTTAATAAAATCAATCACTGTTGTCCGATAAAAAATTAAGAGAAGGAAGATGTTAGTCTTCCTTTCTCTTTTTTTAGTAGATTTGGTTCGACTAACTATTCTACTATGGACAAAACTACATATTTTTTTGGTAAT
>Ga0116190_1004239_pt1 | contig 10157 bp, 6 predicted proteins | sample AD_JPNTR4_MetaG_FD_89808 | JGI IMG/M metagenome (GOLD analysis project Ga0116190, IMG submission 89808) | Active sludge microbial communities of municipal wastewater-treating anaerobic digesters from Japan - AD_JPNTR4_MetaG | ecosystem: Engineered > Bioreactor > Anaerobic > Digestate | place... | reverse complement strand
CTGGTTCCAGAGGGCGTTGGCGATAGCGGCGCAGGTCTCCAGATAGGCGGTCTCGTTCGGCAGTTCGTAGTTCTCACCGAACGCCTCGCCACTGCGGCGCGCACCGATACCGCCGGAGAGATGCAGCTTTTTTGAAACCGTGTTCTCCCACAGGCGGTCGATCGCGGCCAGATAGGCCGTGTCGCCGGTCAACGCCGCAACGTCGGCAATGCCCGCATAGAGGTAACCGGCCCGTACGGCGTGCCCTACGGCTTCGCTCTGTTCGAGAACCGGCAGGTGGTCCTGATAGGTCGGTCCGAAAACCCGTCCGCGCAAGTCCTTGCGGCCGCGCATGGCGACGAAAAATGTGGCGAGATCGAGATAGCGGCGTTCGCCGGTGGCGCGATAGAGTTTGCAGAGACCGATTTCGATCTCCTCATGGCCCGGCACATCTTTGCGTTGCTCCGGTCCTGGACCGAACACCCGGCAGACGAGATCCGCGCTTTTGCACGCCACGTCCAGCAACATCCGTTTGCCGGTTGCGGCGTGATGCGCGACCGCGGCTTCGAAGAGGTGCCCGAGGTTATAGAGTTCGTGGCTGGACTGCACGTTACTCCAGCGCGCGGGACCTGTCATTTCATTTGTGGCTCCGAGCGTACGCGCGGTGTAGAGATATCCGTCGGGCTCCTGCGCGGCTGCGATGCGGACGATCAGCCGGTCGAGATATCCGTCCAACTTCGGGTCGGGATGTGTGGCCAGAGTATGGGCCGCACCCTCGATGACCTTGAAGACATCAGAATCATTCCAAGCCGTGCCTTGAAAGGGACCGGACTCGAGTCGGCCCGCGCGCGCGAAGTTCGCGATACGTCCGGTCTCCTCGCACTTGCCGAAATTGGCCCAGACCGTAACCAGCCGGTTGGTTTCCGCGCGCGACAGCCAGAAACCGTCCAGCAGCCTCACTCGCGTGATCGGCGCGGGCTGGTAGGCGTAGTCCGCCGCAAACACGGAGCCTGCGGACAGGAGTGCGAAAGCCAGACAAAGGCGACGGGTGGGGGGTGGAATGCGCATCGGTTTCACTCCTTGTTTGGTGTTGCGTTATTGGCCGATTCGGTACGTGGCGAAGGCGTGAGCCAGTCGCGCAGACCGGCCAGAACCGCGTGGGCCACGCGTTCGCGTTGATCGGGTTGTTGAAGCGACTCCTCGCCGAGGGGGCAGGTGATGAAATCGAGTTCCAGCAGGCAGGCGGGGACGACGGGATTGCGGCAAACCGCGAAGCTGGCGGTGCGCACACCACCGTCAGCCGCAGGGGACGCCGCAGCCAGATGCGGGTGGAGGGCCCGGGCCAGACGGAGGCCAATCGCATTCCAGGCGTAGGTGGCGATGTGTCGGCTTTCGGAGGGGTTGCCCGCAGGTCCGCAGGAGTTATAATGGATCGAGATGAAGGCGTCAGCCTTTCGCTCATAGGCCAGCCGCACACGCGCATACAGGTCTAAATCCTTGTCATCCTCACGCGTCAGCAACACGCGGAATCCGGCCTTGCGGAGCGTGGCGGCCACCCGGTGCGCCTGAATCAGATTGGCCTCTTTTTCTGTCAGCCCGGTAGGGCCTACCGCGCCGGTCGAAGCGCCGCCGTGTCCGGGGTCCAGCACAATCAAAATGGAGTCTGGCGCGCGGCCCACGGGCGGGTTCAAGGTGAATCCGGCCGTGAGATCGGGAATCGGGAGGTCGCAGGGCGGCAGGGGATGTTCCGGCGCGAGGGAAGTGAGATGACGCGACTCCATGAACCGGCGTTCGCCGGCCAGCCAGAAACGGGTGTGTGCGCCAACGAACCCGGCGCCCCGCACGGTCAGATCAGGAGGCAAAAAGGCCACGGTCTCGCCGCCGCCCGGTTCGCTACGCGCGCGCATCGCGAAGAGGGGGCCGGTTGTGCGTAGGGCCGGCCAGTCGGCGCGTGCGGTGAGCGGGGCTGCTGCGGCGTCCAACAACCCGGTGGCGAAAAAGGTCACCGGCACGTCGGCGACCGGCACGTCAAACGCGAGCTTGGCCACGTAAAGCGTGGCGTGGCCGGGTTGCGGTACGAGTGCGAGGGTCCGTTCGCCCACCGCGGCGAAGACCGTGCGGTCCGCTGGCGCGAGGCAGGCGAGCCGGACCGTTTCGCCGGTACAGAGCCCCAGCGGTTGGAGTGGAGCCTGCGCGCGTAGGGAACAGCCATCCCAACTCTGGGGCGGCGGATCGATTCGGAAGGTGTGACGGATCACGGTCCCTCCCGCGTTGAAGATCAGGGTGTTGGTGCCGGGGGAGACCGGAGCCATGTGCAGGAATCCGCCGGTGCGGTGCGGTGTGATCGGGCGTTCATCGAGCGTCAGCGGCACGTCGGCAGGCCGCACCGCGCCGATCACAAACACGCGGTCCGTGTATGCCAGTCGCGCGCCTTCAGCCGGGAAGACGATGCGGATCGGGGGTTCCGTGGCGGACATCGCGCATACGGGGCCTCCGAACAGGAAGCAGAAGAGGACGAAACTCCGGGAACACATGCCCGGGAGCGTAGCAAAGCCGTAACGGAATGTAAAACCGGGTGTTTTCAATTTACACATGTGGGGCGGAATTTGAAAAAGCGATTCAGGCGTTGAGGTCGAGAAAATGAAAACCTTTTTCTATGTGGTAAAAAATTCGTTTTTTCCTGAATTTGTTTCATAATCGATCCTGTTTGCTTCTGAAGATTGTGATACCATATTTACCCACGCCGATTGTCCGCGCCAAGGTCGAGCGGGCTCAGAAACTTCTTCTCAAGAAGGAGTGTCTACGCATGCAAAGGTGAGAGAACAGGAGGTACAGGCAAATGACGAAATACATGTTGATCGCAACGGTGGGTTGGTACGCGTTGTCCGGGGTTCATGCGGCAGATCTTCGCTGCCCGTTGCCCGGGAAATGGGAATTGGATACAAGCGTAAGCGATGAGTTTGACGCGGATTCGCTCGACAAGACGAAATGGTGGGATTATGCGCCCCATTGGCCGGGTCGGCCGGGTGTCTATCGGACGTTGGCTCGGAATGTTTCGCAGCGGGAAGGATGCCTTTTGTTGACGACCGATAAAGTGCCGGATTCAGAGATCCCGTATGAAGCCCGGATGGATGGCATGCAGGGGTATACGTGCGCACTTGTGAAAAGCCGAAAGAAAGTGATATACGGCTATTTTGAAGCGCGCATCAAGGCAACGCCAGCCGCGATACGAAATGCATTCTGGCTTTATGACCCGCTAAGTGATGATTTGAACAGAAAGTACTCGCCAGGCGATGTGTCGGAGGAGATCGACATCTGTGAAATTCTCGGCAAGCACCAGCCAGGCGACAAAAACCAGTCGTATGTTACGTCACATTACACTCATCATTATCTGACGCCGTATTATGAGGGCATCTGTAATAACCTGAACGTGCCGCTCGGCGTCATGCGCGAGCTGGCGTTCTGCCCTAGTGCCGATTATCACGTTTACGGGCTCCTTTGGACGAAAGACGAACTTGTGTGGTATGTGGACAATGTGGAAAGCGCCCGTATGCCCACGGGGAGCTTTGCCCAAGGCGGATTTCGGCGTCCATTGCACGTCGTCCTCGACACCGAAGTCAACGACTGGTCGGGTGCAAAAGTGTCTGAACTTGATGCCAGGACATTGCCGGCGACGGCAAAAGTCGACTGGTTTCGCAGATGGGTGCCGATCAGCAAATGAGTCCCTCGAAGAGGCGCTAAAATGAGGCAGATGAAAACAAGTTGTTTCTCGCGCAAAGACACGAAGAGGAATAGATTGTCATGGGAACCCCTTTGTGTCCTTGTGTGATTCTAAATGGGTTGCAGGCTCCACGTTGGTTTTAGGAGGGAGGGAAAGAGGGGGAGGCGGATTATTGCGATCAGGGGGCTGAACCTAAAAAGAGCAGTTGAACCTTCAACTCTCTTTGGTTTCTGGTTTCAGGGTTTCGGGGTTTCGGGGTTTCATCCAAATCGGGGTCGGGATCGCTATCGGTATCGGTATCGGTATCGGTATCGGGATCGGGATCGTCGACCCGCGACCCGCGACATTCGACCCGCGACGATCGACAGGGACGCCCGCGTTTCCGACACCGCAGGTCGCTCGTCGCGGGGCGACATATAAGGTCTGACGGGAGAAGCGGGTGTCCCTACCGGTTGGCGGACGCTTTAGTCCCGCATACGCACCGGTCTCCAAAACTCAGTCGATTGCGCTTGCGACGAAGTGCAACCGACAAAGTGCCGGGACTAAGAGTTCAAAAAGAGCGTCGGGCGCACCGCCGCGTCCTGCACCAAACAGGTGCGGCGGGGTTCTCAACAAAAGCCAATGCTTATTGGGCTGAACGCAATGAGAGGGTAGAAAGGGACGGGAGACGGGAAGCGGGGGGATGGGGGCGGCAAAAAGGAGGAGTTCAGCCCGAGAAAATGAAAAACCTCGGCAAACGCCAAGGTTTCAAAATGGTGGTAGGGCTTGGATTCGAACCAAGGAAGGCGTCCGCCAGCAGATTTACAGTCTGCCCCGTTTGGCCACTTCGGTACCCTACCGCAACAAAAAGTTCCAGAAATATCGCAAAAAGCGGGGCGGATGTCAACGCGGCAAATGCTTTTTTCCCGGTCACGGATTGACGGCAGGCGGCATATTCTGTTATTTTACTTCTTTTAACCAAGCGGCTGTGTCATGGAGGGGAAACCCGCCGGAACCGCGCCGCAGGTCGGGTTGAAAGGGGGTGAACAGCGTGATCCAACTCCGATTGAAAAAAGGCGAGTCCGTCGAGCGTGCGCTCAAACGGTTGAAGAAGATTATGGACAAGGAGGGCTTGTTGAAGCAGCTCCGCAATAATCGTTATTATGAGAAACCGTGCGAAAAGGCCCGCCGCAAATCGGCACGCGCCCGTATCCGGAACAACTCTCGCCGCGCAGCGCGCGAGATGTTCTGATCGAATGGGTTCAGCCCTGACGTGACGCCTTCGGAAGACCGGGGGCGTCTCTTTTTTTTCCGGCGTAAGAGGGGCAGAACGTCGCTAGCGGACATCCGTCACAACGCGGGTTACGGGGCAGGCAGCGTGTCTGCCCGAACGCGACAAGGTAGGAGTTCCAGGTTTTCCAGTACCGTTTGGGAAGGCAGGCGCGCAATGCCATCTCGGTCTCGAAGGGTGTTTTCGTGTTCACGAGACCGAGCCGGTTGGTGATGCGGTGGACGTGGACGTCCACGCAGATCGCGGGCTTGTCGAAACCCAGCGCCACCACCAGATCCGCGGTCTTCCGCCCCACGCCGGGCAGTTCGCAGAGTTCTTCGACCGTATCGGGCAGTACGCCGCCAAACCGTTGTTCCAGAACTTGCGGCAGGGCTTTGAGGTGGCGCGCTTTATCGCGATAGAACCCCACGGGAAAGATCAGCCGTTCGAGTTCGTCTTGGGGAATGCGCCGCAACGCGTCCGGCGTGGTGACCCGCGCGAAAAGACGCTTGCAGGCCTCGGCGGTGCAGGCGTCTCGGGTGCGTGCGCTCAGGATGGTGCCGAGCAGTACCCGGAACGGGTCGCGGGTCTGCGCGGCGATCAGATCGACAATCGGGGCGCGCATGCTGTGGAAGGCGGTTTTCAGCAGCCGGTTAACGGCGGGAATATCTTTACATGTCATGAGGCTTATTCCTGAACGAAGGATCCCAACACACGTTTTGTCTCACAGGTGACGGGCGTTCGTCAAGTCCGGCTCGGAAACCGATTACGGCAACCGCCTCCACGGCACGTCTCCTCCCTCCTGTTGCGAACGGATCATCACACTGCGATCCAACCGCCGCCCAGCACCTCATCACCGTCGTAGAGCACGGCCATCTGGCCCGGGGTCACGGCGAACTGCGGTTCCGCGAAAAGCAGGTCGAACGTTTCGGGGTGGGGCCCGAACGTGATTTGAACCGAAACCCCTTTGTGCCGGTAACGTAGGTGCGCGGTGAGCGCGCGCTCCGGTTGCGGCGGTTCGCCCGCGATCCAGTGGAAGTCGTTGACGCGGCACCTGTCGGAAAAGACCCCCTCGCGCGGGGCAACCACCAGCGTGTTGGTGTCAGCATGAATCGTCTTCACGTAAACCTTGTGACCGACCGCGATGCCGAGGCCGTCCCGTTGTCCGACAGTGTAGCGGATGATGCCGCGATGCTGGCCCAGTACCCGGCCCGCCTCATCCGTGATCGGTCCCGGCTCGGTTCCCGCACCGTGGAAAAGCGCGGCGATGTCCTCACCTTCGAAGAAATCCTGACTCTCCGGTTTTTCGGTCAGATCACCCAGCCCCGCGCGTCGGGCGGTCTCGCGCACCTCAGACTTGGCCATCGCGCCGATCGGAAAGAGGATTCGGGCCAGTTGCGCCTGGGTCAGGCGCGCGAGAAAATAGGACTGCTCTTTGGTGGGGTCCACGCCGCGTAGCAGACGGAACAACCCCGTTTCCCCGTCTTGGACGATCCGTGCGTAATGGCCGGTGGCGAAGCGGTCGAACCCGATTCCCTTCTCCCGGGCGCGTGCGGGCAGGAGCCCGAATTTCATGATCGGATTGCAGAGGGCGCAGGGATTGGGCGTGCGGCCCTCCAGATGCTGTGCGCGGAACGGGTCCAAGACCCCGCACCCGTACTCGCGGGCCAGATGCATGGTGTGGTGGGGGATGCCGAGACGTTCGGCGATCGCGCGGGCCGCCGCGAGATTCTCCGCTTCGCCGGGTCCGAAACAGCCGCTCTGTTTCGCGGTGGCCGCGCCGAACGACGGATCCCAGATGCTCATGGTCAGGCCGATCACACGGTGGCCTTGCTGTTGGAGCAGCCAAGCCGTGACCGCTGAATCCACGCCGCCGCTCAGCCCCACCGCAACGATGGGAAGAGAGTTTTCCACTTGGTCCTCCTTCAGTGGATGCGGATGCTCAGCCTCCGCGAGACATCCGAATCATCCGTCAGCATCACGTTCCGCAACTCCTGCCCGTTGAGGATCCGGCCGTAGATGCGGAAGTTGTCGAGTAACCCGCTGAAACCGCGCGATCCTTCCATCGACGAATTCCAACAGAAATTCGGCAGGTGCGAAGTATCGCACATCCGGCGTATGGAGGGGAAGCGCGGAAGTTTTCCGTTTCGTTCAACCTCACGTGTCAAAGTGAGGCGTCATTCGAATGGTTTCCTTTTTGATTGAGCCTGCACGAACGGTCGTGTACAGTGTCAACGTGTTGGTAATTTAGGTTGGGGGAGTCGAATGAGACAGTTTTTATGTATGCTGGCGGGCTTGATGGTTGTTGCAGGTTGCGCACAAAAAATGTGGGGGCAGCACGGTGCGCTCGCCGCCCCGCAGGCTCTGACGGTCGATTATCTGCAAGACCCTGTGGGACTCGACCATGCGGCCCCGCGTCTGAGTTGGAAACTGATCGCCGCGCGTCGGTCGGCGCGTGACCTGCGCCAGGTCGCCTACCAGATCTTGGTGGCATCTTCGCCGGAACGGCTGCGTGACAATCAAGGCGATCTCTGGGATAGCGGCCGTGTGGTTTCCGATCAATCGTTGAATGTGGTTTACGTCGGCAAGCCGCTCGTAACGTCGCAGCGCTGCTATTGGAAGGTACGCGTCTGGGACAACCAAAGCGATGCGCCCACCGCCTGGAGTGCAACGGGACGCTGGATCATGGGCGTGATGCGTCCGAACGATTGGCAGGCCCGCTGGATCGGCGCGAATGCCGCCACGCGTCCGGACTGCGATCTGGCCGGCGCACAGTGGATTTGGACCGGCGATGCCCCCTCACTGGAGCAGGCGGCGCAAGGTGTCCGCTACTTCCGCAGAGTGTTCGACGCCCCGCGTGGCGCACAAGACGCCCCCGTGCTGCTGGCTCTCACGGCGGATGACGAATATGAGGTGTTCATCAACGGCAAGCGCGCCGCCAAAACCTGGGGCCACTTCAACGAATCGCGCTGGATGCGTTTTCAGGATGTTTCGGCCTTGATCAAGCCCGGTCGCAACCTGATCGCCGCCACCGTCAAAAACAAGGCGCCGGGGCCCACCGCCCTGCTCGCCGTGCTGAAATTCGCCGACGGCCAAGCCGTGCCGACCGACACCACTTGGAGCTCCTCAGCGCAAGCTGTGGACGGCTGGAAAGAAAAGGCCGATGGTTTCGCGCATGACGCATGGAAAGCCGCTGTGATAGCCGGCCCCGTGGACGGTGCGCCTTGGGGTAAGATCGAACGGCGCAGGGAACTCGTTTCGCCTGCCTTTGAAAAGCGTTTCACGGTTACTCGCCCGGTGCGCGAGGCTACGCTGCACATCACCGGCCTCGGCTTTTATGAGGCGAGCCTCAATGGGCAGCGTATCGGCCGCAAGGTGCTGGACCCTGTTCCCACCCGCTACGACCGGCGCGTGCTCTACTCCACCTACGACATGACCGAGAGGCTCACGCGCGGCGAAAACCGGTTGCATGTGCTACTGGGACACGGCTGGTACGACGTGCGCAGCGTCGCCGTCTGGAACTTCGACAATGCCCCGTGGCGCGATTTCCCGCGCATGCTGGCGCAGCTTGAGATCACGTACGATGACGGTACGCGCATGATGGTGGTGTCCGACGACACCTGGCGTCAAGTCGCGAGCCCCGTCGGCTTCGACTGCATTCGCGAAGGCGAGGTGCTCGGCAAGGCGCCGAAGGGCGCGCCCGACCTTGAAAAGCGGGTGTTGATGGCCGACGTGGTCCCCGCGCCCGCCGGACGCCTCGCCGCCTCCGCGCTGCCGCCGAGTGTGGTGGCGCAGCGCCTGCAACCGGTCGCCGTGCGCGCGATCACACCCGGCACATGGCTGGTCGATTTCGGCCAGAACGCCGCAGGATGGGTCAAGCTCAAGATCGCCGGACAGTGCGCTGGCGACGTGGTCACGATCCAATACGGTGAAAAACGCAACGATGACGGGAGCCTCAACATGAAAGGCACCGACGAACACTTCCGTTATCCCGCGTCGTTCGGAACACTGCCGGGCGGCTGGTTCCAGACAGACCGTTTCGTGTGTGACGGCAGCCGCACTCAGGTGTATGAGCCACGCTTTACCTATAACGGCTTCCAGTATGTGCAGATCAGCGGCCTGACGCGCCCGCCGGACGCCTCAAGCATCGAGGCCTGCGTGGTCCACACTGATTTTAAAGACGCCGGTCGCTTTACCTGCTCGAACGAACTGCTGAACAAGCTCCAGCACGCCATCCTCTGGGCCTATCGCGGCAACTTCGTCAACGGGTATCCCACCGACTGCCCGCACCGCGAAAAAAACGGCTGGACCGGCGATGCGTCGTTGGCCTCGGAACTCGCGATGTACAATTTTCAAAATACGGCGGCTTATGAGAAATGGGTGCAGGACCTGATCGACGAGCAGCGTCCCGACGGCAACCTGCCGGGCATTGTGCCAACCAGTGGATGGGGGTACCAGTGGGGTAACGGTCCGGCTTGGGACAGCGCGCTCGTCATTATTCCGTGGATGCTGTACGTCTACCAAGGCGACACCCGTGTGCTGGAAACCGCCTATCCGGCTATGACGAAGTATGTCGATTACATGACCTCCCGCGCCAAGGACGGAATTGTCTCGCACGGTCTCGGCGACTGGGTCCCGGTCAAAACCAAGACGCCGATCGAGGTGACCTCCACCGGCTACTACTATCTTGACGCGCAGATCGTAGCGCGTGTTGCCGAACGGCTCGGCAAGACTGCCGACGCCCAGAAATACGCCGCGCTCGCGCGTTCGATCCGCGAGGCTTACACGCGCCACCTCTACAAAGGCAACGGCGTCTACTCGATCGGCAGTCAGACCGCGCAGAGCTGTGCGCTACACCAGGGGTTGGTTCCGGCAACCGAACGTTCTACCGTCGAAGCACGGCTGGTCGAGGCCGTACAAAAGAACAACGCTTTCCCGGACTTCGGTATTCTTGGCTCGAAGTACGTGTTTCGCGCACTGAGCGAAGCCGGCCGCACCGACCTCGCCTTCACCATGGCCACGCGAGAAGAATACCCTTCCTTCGGCAACTGGATCAAGCGCGGCGCCACCACCTTTTGGGAAAGCTGGAAAGGAGGCTCGTCGCGTAACCACATCATGTTCGGCGACCTTTCCGCCTGGTTTTACCAATATCTTGGCGGTATCCGCTTGGCCGACAACGTCTCCGCCATCGCCGTGGACGCCGATCCG
>Ga0116190_1004227_pt1 | contig 10168 bp, 4 predicted proteins | sample AD_JPNTR4_MetaG_FD_89808 | JGI IMG/M metagenome (GOLD analysis project Ga0116190, IMG submission 89808) | Active sludge microbial communities of municipal wastewater-treating anaerobic digesters from Japan - AD_JPNTR4_MetaG | ecosystem: Engineered > Bioreactor > Anaerobic > Digestate | place... | reverse complement strand
CCGGGAAACCTTTTGTTCTAGGCAGGTATACGCGTAGCTGCGCATATAACGCCTGAGCGCATCCAGCCCGTTCAGAAGAGTTGGCCGCAGGGCCACGTTAACTCCCCCTCTGCGTGGCAATGCGTCGGCGGGTTTCTCCACCGTTTCTCGCGCCTCTTTATCCAGTTGGAAGATAGTGGCCTGGAAGGGCCGAACTGGAATGGCTTCAATCACGCGCTGAACCACGGCCACTCGATCGGAATACGCGCCGCTCTTCGCGTCCACGATATAGTGGAGGTAATCGACTCCGACCGGAACATCAACCTCCCACACCAACTCCTGCGATTCACCTGGCGCCAGTTCGACTGTTTTTGAGGGGAGCGGACGCCCGATCTCCGCGACCCGAGCGCTCACTTCGGCTTGCAGGCTTTGCTCGGTTGTATTCCTCAGGGTAAAAGTCGACAGCACTTTATCGCCGCCGCGCACCACGGGAGCAAGGCCTGAAAAAAGAGTCAGCTCCTGAATCGAGCGGATAGACGTCGATCCGGATCCGAACAGGTCCGCCCCTCCCGTTGCCACCGCAACGATTCGGAAGCTGGTAATCGAATCGTTAAGCGGGACTTGAACGGTCACCTTTCCGCTCGGTCCGATCGGAATCCGTGCTTTCCAAGCCAGCAGCGTGTCGAACAATTCGCGAGTCGCCTGCCGGCCTCCCCCGCCTCCTGTCGGCAGGGCCTTGAGGCCAAAGTGCCTCTTTCCCACGATATGCATCTGGGCTGTGGCGGTGGCTACGCCCCAACCGCGCCGCCCCATCATGGCCTCCAGGATCTTCCAGGTATCGTTCTCCATCAATTCCAGCAAACCTTCGTCGACAGCCGCCAAGGCAATCTCCGTCCCCTCGGGAAGCGGCTTTCCCGATGCAGTTGCCACCGACACTTTCACCGTGGCTGTCTCGCGCACTCTGTAAACCGGACGGTCGGCCGAGACCTCCACTTTCAACTCGTAGGCTTTCCAGCCCACCTGGATTTCGGCAACGCCGAACTTATAGGCGGGTTTGGCAAGATCGACCAAGGCGGTAGGCTTGGGCGCCGCGACTCGTCCGCGAATGGCCAGCACGGAAATGAATGTGTTCGGTCCGTACGCACCCTTGACCGGGAGTTCGATCACCGGAGATTGCCCAGACAACTCCCGTACGAATACCTCTCCAACCCCTTCCCGTTCCACGCAGACCAGGGCCGTTGCCTTCTCGAAGGGCATCCGAACCTGAAAACGCGCCGTTTCGCCTGGTTCGTACCGCTTTTTCTCGGGGAGCACATCCATTCGATCGTGGTCCTCCATGGAGAACCACCACCGATCACGCCCTCCGGCCCAGAAAGTCGTATGAGCAAACGATTCCCTTCCCAAATCATCAGCGGCTCGTGCCTGCAGAATCATTTCGCCGCTGTGCTCGAGACGGATCGTGCAAATCATGATTCCCTTGCTGTCGGTCACACCATCGCAGGCCGGCCCGATCCGCCTGGTCTCGGAATAGTTCTCGTATGCATAGAAACCGCCCACCAGGCGTTTTCGATGGGAGTAACGAGTTCTCTGATACAGCTCAACCGAGACTGGGCGGTTGGCAAACGGCTTTCCTTCTAGATTCGCCACAGCCACCTGAAAGGTAAGATTTTCATTGACAAGAGCCCATTGCTCGGTCTTCAGTCCGACCACCACGCCGGCCGGCCAGAGAGGAACGCTTGCCGATACGGTCTGAGTTTCGCCGTTCGGATCCCGAAAATCGAGCTCCGCCGACAGCCGGGCTGGATCGGTCATTTTCGGCAAATCTTGGATGGTTGCCCTCGCAGTACCAGACTGATCCAGGGTCAGGTCGATTCTTCTTATCTCGGCTCGTTCCTCCTGCTGCACCTCGCCACTTCGTTGCAATCCCTCCTTGACTCGCCCGTTACCGAAAACGAAACCCTCATCGAAGTCCCCGAAACCAGGAACGATGCCTTCAAGAACGCGATATCTCAGCCGGACGGGCAATCGACTTGCCGCACCTCCGGCCAGGAACTGGACGCCGATATCAACAGGGACTTCGGAAGCCCTGACCAACGGCCTTTCAGGGAATTGAAGCGACGCTTTCAAAAGCGGAACCCGATACTCCTCGACTCGAAAACTGGCTGATTCCCATACCCGCGACCACCCCTGCTGGTTCCGGGCCTCCCGAAAGAGGATCTGGTAATGCCCCAGCTTGGCATCGGCCGGAATCTTCCACTCTGTCTCGGCGTATCCAAAGGCATCCCATTTCAAAGGGAACTCATATTCCTGGTCACTTCCTCCATGCCGTATCACCAGGCTTGTGGGTCTTTCTTTGTCCGGGAACAGGGTGAATCCCTCGGTCAGGTGCTTGCGTAGGATGTGCTTCATGTGCAAGGTTTCGCCCGCTCTCAGCAGAGACCTATCGAGCACTGTGTGCGCGCTAATAAGGGATGAATCGTACTCGGTCGGCAGATTGAAGCGCCAAGGCTCAATCCCTTTATTCCACGAGGTGTGAACAAAGGCCATATCCTCGCCGGCGCGCGCCACTACCATCAGACCGCCGTTGTATTCGCTATATCTTCCGCTCTTCTCGCTCTGGCAGTCAGGAATCTTGTCAGGGGCGGGCAGACCGGTTATCCGGGCAAGGCCTTGGGAATCGGTTTTTCCTTCCCACAATACTTTGCCGCTACAGTCGCAAACCTCTACGGACGCTCCCCCAACCGGGCGCGCCTTGTCCAGGGTAGTCACCCACACCAGCGAGGACTCGATCCCCCATTTGAAGTGGACGCCGAGGTTAGTCACCAGCGCCGCTGTCGAAACGAACATCGGCGTCGATTGTCCGAGCAGGGCGGCGCCCAGGATTTCGCTCTCGAGCTCGATCACGTAAAAACCGGGGTCAGGCAATGGAATGCCGACAACCTCGAACGCCTTCGCACCATGGGGTTTAGGAATCTTGAATGACCTCGTGGCGGCCCCGCTGACGCCGGCAAATATCGAGGTCTCACGGTCCCGGTTGCTCATTCTCTTAAGCCAGAACAGAATCTGTTCAACCTTGTCGGCTGGTACCCTGTGGATAGCGCCCGGCAGAGTCTGAACCGAAAACGGCGAAGGGGTCGCCGCCGGCTCCCCGGTCGCGGGAATGGCCACTTCTCGGGCCTCGATTTCCGGTTCCAAATCACGCAGCGTGACCGGCAGCACCGGGTCGCCTTTCCACTCCAGAATTCCAAAATCAGCTGCGAACTTAGCCAACGGCGGGTAATCATCCGTTCTGACGGTCAGGGGAAAACTCGCTGCATTGCTGAGCGCTCGGGCTGAATCGTCTCGAATATCGTCGGGAATCGAAAGGCGGAACTCAGATTGCGGTGGGAATGGCTCCTTGAATTCCACCCTGTAAACCGTCCGCTCTGAACTCTGTTTTATTCCGCTGTCCGACTCGCTATCCAACGGCGTCCATTTCTGGCCGCCCGGCCCGACAAGCTCGATTTGCCGAGCCTTGCTCCAGCTCACCGGCGCCGAAAAGGACAGGGACATCCGGCCGAGCGGAATGCAGTCGGCAGCCGCGTTAACTCGCGAACAGTGAAACGTAGCGAGAAAAGGGGGGCGGACTTTGAAGGCGAGAGTCTGTCGCTGTTCGGTCTTCACGCCGCTCTCGGTTGCTATCCCTTCCCCCCAAACCAAGTCCACTCGAGCCGAAGGCGGGAATGGCCTCCTGGCCTGAAGCAGGATCACGCGTCTGCCAGGGTCGCCTTGCCGATAGCCGTAGTGGGACTTCAAAATAGTCTCCCTTTCATCGCCCTTGACGATCTTGACGCCTATCCGCTCTTCGATCCCTTCAACCGCAAACCAGGCATTCTGCAGAACCGACTCCTCGACCGGTTCGCCGTCAAGCTCAAGCACGAAAACCTGATCCTCATTGATGCGCTGACTCCCTTCATAGGGATTTGACGAAAGGATCGAGGGGCCCCCGGTCGAGAATGTGAACGGACCGTCGTCCTTGATCGGCTTTCCTGCCAGACTTTTTAATCCAGGACGGAGAGAGAAAGTACATTTGACACCTGCGGGGAGGCTTTCGTCGAAATCAAATACCCAGTGCCGGCTGTCGACCCATCGCTCTTTGCCCGCCGCGCTGCAGGAAATGTCGAAAGGCTGAACCGTTCGCTGCGGATCACCAAAAGGCACCATGGGCTCGGAAAACCGAACCTGAACCTGACGAACCGACTTGACGGTTCCCCGGGGCACAAAACTCTCCACCCGGGCAGCCTGGTTTTCGTCGTTCCCAGGCGCCGGGGCTTGAGTTTCAGTTTGAGAGTGGACCGGGAATACCACCGACCAGACAATCAGGAGAATGAAAAGTATGCGTGGCATAAGATCTCTTCCTTCGACTGCTCTTGATTCTGCAAAACGCGGGCCAACCTCGCAAAAATCCCGGGAATCCAGTTTCGTTCCGCAGTTCTACCGTTTTAACGAGCCAAATTTCTGCAGTTGGTTCCCAGCCTGTGTCTCATTCACCACAGCGACACATCTCAGTTCCTCGGATGGTACTTATCGTAAATTTGCTTTAAGCGTTCCCGAGTGACATGCGTGTAGATCTGAGTCGTAGAGATATCCGCATGCCCAAGCATCAGTTGTACGGCCCTTAAATCAGCTCCGTTTTCCAAGAGGTGCGTGGCAAAACTGTGCCGGATGACGTGAGGTGTCAGGCGCTTGCTGATTGACGCCTGCCGGCCGTACTTGATGATCATCATCCAGAAATACTGGCGAGACATCGGCTTCCCCTGCCTGGTAACGAAGAGAAACGGGCTGTTGGTGTGACGGTGAAGTAGTTTTGGCCGCGCTTCTTCCAGGTAACGACGGATGTAACCTAGTGCCGAGTCTCCAATTGGCACTAAACGCTCTTTGTTCCCCTTGCCTAGAGTTCTCAGGAATCCGACGTGAAGGTTGACTTGTGCCGCCCGCAGCTTCACCAGTTCGCTCACGCGCAACCCGGTGGCGTAAAGGAGCTCGAGCATGGCGCGATCCCGAAGTCCTAACGCGGTGTCTTCTTTGGGTTGCTGCAACAGCGAATCGACTTCTTCGGTTGTCAAGTAGTTCGGCAGACCTCGCCAGGTTCGGGGTGAGTCCAGGTTCTCGGTCGGGTCTTCGCTCACGTGCTGGTCAAGTAGCAGATAGCGGTAAAAAGATCGGAGGCTCACGATCTTTCGCGCCACGGAACGCGCCGAAAGGCGCGAATAAAGGCTCTGGAGGTAGCTTGCCAAATCCGTCCGCTTGACGCTCATCGGATCGAGACCCTGCTCACTCATGAAGCCAAGGTAGTCGAGAATATCGCGCTTGTATGCCTGCAGCGTATTGCGCGAAAGGCCGCGCTCGACCTGCAGGTAGTTCAGATAAGACAGGAAAATACGCTCCTGTTCGGTCATTTCCACAAACGTCGCAAACGAGCGGACGCCATCCGTACTTCCTCTACGTGGAAGAGATGAGCCAGGCTGAAGTAGACCACGATCCCCGCCGCCATACTCCCCCCCAGCGAGATCAGTTCGCCGAAAAGCGTAGTCCCGGTGAGCACTTCCAGCTTAGCATGAAGAAAGTACACACAGCCGCCCATCAGCATCGCGGCCGTCGCTGTTTTGAAAAACGCGGCCCTAACCGCGTATCGCTCGAGCGAACCAAGGTGCCGGCGAAAACCACGCGCCAACAACAAACTGTTCAAAATCACCGATACTGAGGTTCCAAAGGCCAACCCAAGATACTTGTACTCAAGCGGAAGAACCGCCATCAGCGTCAGGTTGACTGCAACATTCACCGCTACTGCCGTAATGCTCACCCGGACGGGAGTCTTCGGATCCTTCAAGGCATAAAAGGTGGGAACAAAAATCTTGACCAGGCTGTAGGCAGTCAGACCCAGTGAATAGCAAATAAGCGCATACGCCGTCCATTGCGTGTCGGCGGCAGTAAATTCACCGTGCTCGAAAAGAAATCGCACGATAGGCCGTGCCAGGACTATCAGTCCGACCGTTGACGGCAGCGCCACCAGACAAGTGAGCTTCAGCGAGTTGGCAACCGTTTCCTTCAGCTCTTCCCATTTGGCATCGGCCGCATAGGCAGATACTTCGCGCAGATTCACAACTCCAACCGCTACGCCGAAGAGGCCAATCGGAAGGTAGATGATCCGAAACGCAAATTCCAACCACGAAAGCGGACCGGTGTAACCGATTTGCGAAGCGAGCTGCGTGTTTATCAGAACGTTCAGTTCCACCGCGCTTATTCCTACTATTGCCGGCGCGATGAGTTTTGCTATCCGCCTCACTCCTTCATGCTGAAAATTTAATCGAACCCGGTACCGATAACCGTGCCGCCAAAGCAGCGGCAACTGAAAGGCAAATTGAAGCATACCACCGACCAGCGCCCCAATAGCCATGGCGTAGATCGGGAGAGTACCCAGACGATCGAATGCCGGGACCAGGAACAGACCTGCCGCAATAACGGCAAGATTAAAGAAGGCCGGCGCCAGCGCAGGAACGAAAAAGTGATTGAGCGTGTTCAGCATACCCATGGCCACTGATGCCAGGGCGACGAACATCAAAAACGGGGAAAGAATCTGAAGAAGAATGGTCGTCAGCTCAAACTTCCCGGGAGTCTCCCGGAAACCTTCCGCCATCACGAAAACAAAGAAACCTGGGAAAAGGAGAAGCAGGAGAGCAAAAAACCCTAGGAGCACCAGCAACGCGTTCACGACTAAATTGCCCAGCAGCCACGCCTCTGCCTTCCCTTTCTTGCGTATATACTCCGTAAAAGTGGGAACAAATGCTGAACTGAGCGCGCCTTCCGCAAACAGGTCGCGCAACAGGTTCGGAATTCGAAAAGCTACCCGCCACGCATCGCTGTAGATGTTGGCGCCGAAGTAATGTGCCATTACCTGCTCGCGCACCAGGCCGAGAATCCGACTGATCAGGACGGCGAAACTTACAGTCCCTGCTGCGCGGGCTGATTGAGCACGACGGGCCATAGAGAAGATTCAGGAGGTTCGGTTACCGATTAAGCCGTCCAGGCGATCAAGCCAGCCTGGCATACGCCGGAACCGCTTAGATCCACTTCTTCCTCTTAAAAAACAAAAACATTCCGAGACCAATGGCCAGCATCAGACCGATCGAGAAAAAATACCCGTATCTCCAGTTGAGTTCGGGCATGAAGCGAAAATTCATCCCATATATGCCGGCCACAACAGTCATGGGGATGCAGATGGTTGAAATGAGAGTCAGTATTTTCATCGTCTCGTTAAGACTGTTCGAGACAGAGGACATGTAGATGTCGAGCAGGCCGGTCAAAAGATCTCGATAGCTGTCGGCGATGTCGGTCATGCGGAAAAGACCGTCATAGGTATCGCGGAAATAAAGACGAGTCGAGGGCCGTATGAAAGCGATCTCGTCACGACTCAGTCGGTTGAAGACTTCTCGCTGCGGGTAAACGATCCGCTTCAAATGCATCAGGTCGCGCTTCAGATCAAGAATCTTGTGAAGCACTTCACGACTCGGACTCGGATCGAAAAGCTCCGCTTCCACCTCTTCAATGCGGTCCTCCAGTTTTTCCAGTTCGGGGAAATAATGATCCACAACCTTATCCAGCATCGCCTGCATAACCACGTCCAGACCGACACTCATGAGGGGAGGATCGGCCAGGATTCGCTGGCGCATGTCGCGAACACTGCGCATCCGGTGATCATGGTGCGTGATAAGGAACTGCTTGCCGAGGAAGACATCGATTTCGGCGGTTGTAAATTCTTTCGTGTCCTTCATGTAGTTGATTCCATGAAGCACCAGAAAGATGTAGTCCGGGTAGACATCGAGTTTCGGGTACTGAATCTCGACCAGAGTATCTTCGACAGCCAGCGGGTGGAATTGGAAGTAATCCTTTAAAACATCCGCTTCTTCTGGAGTGGGGTTCTCCAGATCCACCCATACCAGGTCCCCCGGCCCGATCGTCAACAACTCGGGCACGATCCTGTCGTCGTGCAACAGGCCCTCGGCAGGACTGTATTTCAGAATGTAGATCATTGATCGGTTAAGTTATCATCTAATCTCTGACTTTGCAGAGGCAAAAACATGAAATTGAGCCGGATAGCCGACATTCTCAACTGTGAACTAAGAGGCGACGGAAACGTTGATATCTCCGGTGTCGCCGGTATTGACGAAGCCCAGCCGCATCAACTGACCTTCGTCGCGAACCCGAAGTATATCCCGAAAATCAAGACGACGCGCGCCGGAGCGATAATCCTGGGGCCGGACGCTCCGACGACGCCCATTCCAACCTTGGTGGCAAAGGACCCTTACCTCACCTTCGCCAAGGCAATCGAGATTTTTTACCAGCCGCCCCGACCGCTGCCCGGGATTCATCCAACCGCTACGATTTCAGACGGAGTCATCCTGGGCGAAAACCCGTCGATCGGCGCGAATGTCTTCATCGGCAAAAATTCGCGTCTCGGCAACAATTGCGTTCTCTACCCGAACGTCACCATCTATCCACACGTCGAAATTGGCGACGATTTTATTGCGCACTCCAACTCGGTCGTTCGGGAATACTGCAAGATCGGCCATCGTGTCATTCTCCAAAACGGCGCCGTTATCGGCGCAGATGGTTTCGGCTTCGCTCCACAAGCCGATGGCCCCTACTACAAAATCGTCCAATCAGGGATCGTAGTTCTTGAAGATGATGTCGAAATCGGCGCCAATACCTGCGTCGACCGCGCCACCGTAGGAGAAACACGCATCGGAAGAGGCACAAAACTAGACAACCTTGTGCAGATCGGTCACGGTTCCCGCGTCGGAGAGGATACGGCAATGGCGGCTCAAGCCGGGATCGCAGGAAGCACGAAAGTCGGAAACCGCGTCTTCCTGGGTGGCCAGGTGGGGGCGGCCGGTCATCTCACCATTGGTGACGGCGTTGTGGCAATAGCGCAAACCTGCATTCCCAAATCCGTCGAGCCTGGAAAAATCATCTCTGGAAGCCCGGCGATGGACCTGAACCTCTGGAAGAAGAACTACATTCTCATGCTCAACTTCCCGGAGCTCGTCCAAACCGTCAAGCGGCTCGCAAAGGAAGTCGAGGAGTTGAAGAAAGACCGGGATCAAACCTGAGTCAGTCTTTCAAACTCAAGCCTGAATCTCGGAAATGTCCGCGATCTTCCACACCGTCTGCGAGATCTCAAAGAGCAGGCGCAGCCTGTTGTTGCGCAGGCGCGCATCGTCGGTCAGGACCATCACGGCATCGAAAAGCCGATCGACCCGAGATCGCAGGCTCGCGATTTTCCTTAGGGCCGTGAGGTAATCGCCCGCCTGAACAGCGGTAGACACGATCGGCTCAATTTCCCGGAATCCCGCATAAAGGTCCTTTTCGGCAAGGTCTTCAAGATCAGATTCCGAGACCGCCTCAAGCACGATTTTCTGCTTCGTCAGAATATTCTTGACGCGCTTGAACGCAATCGCCAGCGCCTCGAAATCCGCTTCGCCCCGCATCTGCATTAGCGCCTGGGCCTTCAGCCAGGTCTGGTAGACGCCCTGGATGCCCGGAGCCACGACAGCGTTCAGTATGTCGAAGGGGACGCCTTGATCCTGGAGGACGAACCGCACCCGTCTGGTTAGAAATTCGCGGACCTGTTCAGTCAATTCCTCTGATACCGGCAGCTGTGCGCTCAACGTCGACCGGGCCGCCTCGAGGAGTTTCGAAAGCGTATACTCGTCAAGGCGATGATCAAAAAGGATCTTCACCAGGCCCTGCGCATTTCGCCGGAGCGCAAAGGGATCGCTTGATCCCGTCGGTACGATCCCGACGGCAAAACACCCCATAACCGTATCCAGCTTGTCCGCTATCGCCAGCAATGCGCCGGTTCTGGTCGTCGGTGAGGCGTCCTCCAGGGAGGTCGGCCGGTAATGTTCATAAATCGAACGCCAGACGGATTCAGGGTAGCCTTCTTCCCTGGCGTATAAGCCCCCTACCACGCCCTGCAGTTCAGTGAATTCCTTTACCATGTCGGTGGTAAGATCGCACTTTGAAAGGCGGGCCGCTGTCTGCAGGTCATCGTCTCCCGGGCTCAGGATGCTGCACAACTTCGCGATTCGTTCCGTCTTGGCCAGATATGACCCTAGTTTCTCCTGAAACAGCACATGCTCTAGCTGGG
>Ga0116190_1004219_pt1 | contig 10182 bp, 8 predicted proteins | sample AD_JPNTR4_MetaG_FD_89808 | JGI IMG/M metagenome (GOLD analysis project Ga0116190, IMG submission 89808) | Active sludge microbial communities of municipal wastewater-treating anaerobic digesters from Japan - AD_JPNTR4_MetaG | ecosystem: Engineered > Bioreactor > Anaerobic > Digestate | place... | reverse complement strand
TAGCATCTTTATCATATTGAGTAACTATGTGTTTATTTTTATCAAGCTGAAGAGGAATATAACTCCAAAGCTCCGTATCTCCTATAACTACTCCAGCTGCATGGACGGAAAAATTTCTTGAAAGTCCTTCAAGCTCTTTTGAAATATTAAAAAGCTCTTTATTCTGAGAACTTGAATCAATTATACTCCTATATTCAGGAACAGCATTATAAGCTTCATCCAAGCCTAATCCCTGTGGAACTTTTTTAGCTATTTTATCAGCTTCACCATAAGAATATTTAAGAGCTCTTGCTACATCGCGTAAAACTCCTCTTGCTTCCATTTTTCCAAAAGTTGCTACCTGAGCCACTTTGTATTGTCCATATTTTTCTCTTACATAATTTATAACTTCATCTCTTCTCTCATCGGAAAAATCTATATCTATATCGGGCATACTTACTCTTTCGGGATTCAAGAACCTCTCGAAATATAGATTATATTCAAGCGGGTCAATACCAGTTATGTTTAAAAGATAACTTACAATACTTCCAGCAGCTGAACCTCTCCCCGGACCAACAGGTATATCCTGCTCTCTTGCAAACCTCATAAAGTCCCAAACAACGAGGAAATAGTCAACAAATTGCATCTTTCTAATTGTATCAAGTTCAAATTCAAGTCTTTCTGAAACGACAGAATTAGGAGGATTGTCGCCATACAAATTCGGTAGATTTTTATAACACAAATTTTTTAAGAACAGGAATTTTTCTTCATCAGTTTGAACATCAGGAAGAGTAAATTTTGGAAGATGTATTTTACCAAATTCAAACTTTAAATTACACTTTGCTGCAATTTCTAATGTGTTTGTTATTGCTCCTTCAATATCTCCAAAAAGCTCCTTCATCTCCTCGGGAGATTTTAGATAAAATTCCTCAGTTGCAAATTTAAGCCTATCTTTATCATCATAATCTTTTAGAGTCTGAACACATAATAATATATCATGAGCATGGGCATCAGTTTTGTTTGGATAGTGAGCATCCTGAGTTGCAACAAGCGGAAGATCAAGATCTTTTGCTAATTTAACGAGAAGTGGAATAACCTTTTTCTCATCCTCAAGACCATGATCCTGCAGCTCTATGTAAAAATCATTTCCAAACAATGATTTTAAATTAGAGGCTGTGTCGTAAGCTTTATCGGTATTACCGTGAAGAAGATATGATGGAATTAAGCCTTTTACGCATGAAGTTAGAACAATAAGTCCCTTGCTATATTGAGAAAGAAGTTCAAGGTCTATTCTTGGCTTATAATAGAAACCGTCAATATGTGCTATTGAAACAAGCTTTGAAAGATTTTGATAACCAGTATAATCTTTTGCAAGGAGTAGAATATGCTGATTCTCAGCATCTTGCTTTGATTCCTTCTGCTTGTGAGATTTAGCCATATATAGCTCACAGCCAATTATTGGCTTGATGCCCTCTTTTACACACTCATTGTAAAATTCAATAGCTCCATACATTACTCCATGATCAGTAATTGCTATTGCAGGCATATTATATCTTTTAGCAACTTGGACTAAGTCTCTAATTCTATTTAGTCCATCTAATAGACTATACTCAGAATGATTATGTAAATGAACAAATGACATAATATATTAATAATAAACGTTTATGCTAAAGAATCAATTACTAACTTTAACTCTTCGATTGCTTTGTCAACTATATCTTTTTCTTTTGCCTCAGCAAATATTCTAATTAATGGCTCTGTTCCGGAGGGCCTAACATTAATTCTTAAATCTTTATAATCTTTTGTTAGTTTATCGATTGTATCTTTAAGAAGTTGAGAATTTAAAACTCTTTCCTTATTCGAAGTTTTAACATTTGTTAATTTTTGATGATAAAAATTAATATTTTTGAGCTCATCGATAATTTTAAAATCTGTTTTTACTAAAATATCAAGAAATTCAAGCATGGTCACAAGACCATCACCAGTTTTAACTTTTTCAAGGAATATTATATGACCAGATTGTTCTCCGCCAATATCTGCTTTTAGTCTGATCATATCACGCAGGACATACTTATCCCCAACATTTGACCTCACAAACTCTATATCGTTTTCTTTTAAATACTCTTCGATCCCCTTGTTGGACATTATAGTCCCAACGACAATTCTGTTATTTAATTTTGAATTGTTCTTCTTATATATTGCACACAGAGACATAATAATATCTCCATCAATAATTCTACCGTCAGGTAATAGAGCTATTACCCTATCACCATCACCATCATGAGAAAAAGCAATATCAAAGTCAATTTTATTTTCTTTGGCATAGTTTATAATAAATTCAGGGTGAGTGGAACCGCAATTAACATTAATGTTTGCTCCATCAGGAAAGGAATTTACACTTATAACTTTTGCGGAAAGTTTATCGAGGGCATAGGGAGTAGTAAAATAAGTTGCGCCGAAAGCACAATCTACAAGTATGTTTAAGCCCTTTAAATTCAAATCTTTAAATTCACTTAATACTGATTCAACATATATTTGTGACGAGTTATTCTCAACGAAAGATCTTCCAAATTCGCAACCATTGCCCATGGAATGATTTGAACATGAATCAATCAATTCTTCAATAATTTCTTCATCTATATCGCTAAGTTTAAAACCGAATTTATCAAATATCTTTATACCATTATCGGAAACTGGATTATGTGAAGCAGAAATTACTATTCCAGCCTCGCAATGTATTAAATTAGTTAATCGTGAAACAGCAGGTGTTGGAAGAATTCCTAATAATTTACAAGACATCCCAGATGAAAGCAATCCAGACATTACTGAGCTTTCAATCATATCTCCTGAAAGCCTTGTATCTTTTCCAATCCCAACAACACCACAGTTAGAAGACTGTTTTTGAAGATACAATGATAATGCTTTCCCTACTTTAAAACTTAATTCAGGATTAAGCTCTATATTTGCAATTCCTCTTATACCATCTGTGCCAAAATATTTACCCATCTAAAATTTATTTATACTTGTTGACTATTTTTAACTACTTCAATGACTTTCAAAAACCCATCTTTATCGTTAACTGCCATATCTGCAAGCATTTTACGGTTCAGGTCAATATTTGCTTTTTTCAAACCATTAATAAATTTTGAATATGACAATTCAGGATCAGCATTTCTAAGAGCTATGTTTATTCTTTGGATCCAAAGCCTTCTTATATCTCTCTTTTTCTGACGTCTGCTTATATAAGCATAACGCTCAGCTTTCATTACAGCTTCTTTTGCAACTTTCACTCTATTTTTAGCTGCACCTCTGAAACCTTTTGCCTTTCTTAATATTTCTTTTCTTCTTCTTCTACGAGTGATGCCGCCTTTTATTCTCATAATATAAACTCCTTATAAATTAATTACTGAATAATTTTTTTTACAGTTTTAAAATCATTTTTGCTAACTTCTACCTGTCTTAGTTGAGCTGTCTTTTTCCTTGAATCTTTTTTTTCAAGATGGTGACTATGCCCTGTAGGCAATCTCAAAATCTTTCCACTACCTGTAATTTTAAACCTTTTTTTTGCAGTTTTACGTGAATATAATTTCATTTTAACTCCTTTTTGCTTCTGATTTTGGAATTGGGGAAATTATTGCAATTAAATTTTTGCCTTCAAGCTTTGGCTTTTTTTCAAATTTACCAACACTTTTTATGCTGTCAAAAACTTTATTAAGCAAATCAAAACCTTTACTGCTATAGATAATCTCTCTACCTCTAAACATCACAATAATTTTTACTTTATTACCCGATTCGAGAAACTTAATAATTTGTTGTTTTTTAATATTTAAATCTCCCTCTCCTATACTTAATCTTAACTTTATGGTTTTTAGATCTGTTCCAAGCTGTTTCTTGCGAGATTCTTTCATTTTCTTATCGGAATCGTAAATAAATTTTCCATAATCCATTATCTTACAAACTGGTGGATTGCTACTCGGGGCTATCTCAACAAGGTCAAGATTTTTCTCTCTTGCCATCTCTATTGCATCTTTTGTGTTAACGATTCCAAATTGCTTTCCCTCGTTATCGATGAGACGTACTTCTTTAGCTTTAATTTCATTATTAATACGATACTTTAAACTTATAATTACCTCCCAAATGTATATTAATAGTTTATTAAAATTTCTGATAATTTATATATTGAGAAATACTTAATGTCAAGGTTATATTTTCAAAGAAAAATAAAAAATTTCATTTTGTCCTTACGAAAATACATCTTTTCTATTCTTAGTGAGTATGGAATCCTCTATATTGATACTAAAAGTAATGAGATCCTTCGGTTTTGCTAAGAATATACTATCTCAGGATATTAAACGCAATAATTGTGAAAGTATATAAATGACCTCTTTGCGTTGAGTAATGATTGTATTTTTCTTTAAAATTAGTTTATCAAACTATTAATTTTACTTCATTCTATATATTCTTCCGAAAATAATAACTCCAAAATTATATTTGGTAAAGAAACGATTTGCCTCACTTAAAATCTTGATAAAAAGTAATCATTGCCTCAAATTAAAAATCTTGATGAAATATATAATATTCTCCTGTAGATCAACCTACAGGAGGTGTAAAAGTGAAATTAACCATGAATGAAAGAAAAAAGATAGCAAAAATTATGGCAGAAAGGTATCGAAAAGCAACTAAAAAGGAGAAGGGTAAAATATTGGATGAATTTATTGCTTTAACAAACTATCATAGGACTTATGCTTCATATCTTCTTAGTTCTCATAAGAAAAAGAGGATAAGGTCAAATAAAAATCCCCAAACCATATTTGAAGCTGATATTACAAAGAAGATGAAGAGGACGAGAGAAAAATATTACGATATCGATGTATTTAAAGCATTAAAGAAGGTTTGGGTGATAGAAAATTGCATATGTGGTAAAAGGCTTGCTCCATTTATGAAAGAAATTGTTCCAATCCTTGAGAGTTACAAAGAGATTGAATTAAAAGAAGAGGTGAGAGGGAAGTTATTAAGAGTAAGCGCTTCAACAATTGATAGACTTCTTAAGTTTGAAAGAAAAAGATGGAAGAGAAGAAAGAAATCTCATACTAAACCAGGAATGCTTCTTAAAAGCCAGATACCTATTAGAACATTCGCTGATTGGAATGAGAATAAACCAGGATTTGTTGAAATAGACCTTGTAGCCCATGACGGTGGTATTGCAAGAGGAGACTATGCACAAACTCTTGATGTTACAGATGTATGCACCTGTTGGACTGAAACAGAAGCATCAAAAAATAAAGCACAGGTTAATGTATTTAATGCACTTAATTCAATTATTAAGAGATTTCCATTTCCTATATTAGGAATAGATTCAGATAATGGAGGAGAGTTCATTAATGATGAGCTATTCAGATACTGCAGTGAAAATAAGATTACCTTCACAAGAGGAAGAAGATACAAGAAGAATGATAATTGTTATGTAGAGCAAAAGAACTATTCAATTGTGAGAGAGTTTGTAGGTTATATGAGGTATGACACCGAAGAAGAACTAATAATGCTAAACAAACTCTATTCTATACTAAGACTTTATACAAACTACTTTCAACCAGTTATGAAGCTTATTAAAAAGAAGAGATTTGGCGCACATGAAAAGAGAACCTATGATACTGCAAGGACACCTTATAGAAGAACTTTAGAATCGCCTTTTATTTCTTCTGCTAATAAAAGATTATTGCAAGCTTCATATAATTCATTGAATCCAGCACAGTTAAAGAGAGAAATTGAGCGTTATCAGAATAAATTGAGGCAATTACAAATAAATAAAAATCAAAGAAATAAAAATATTTCAATCTCTAAAGAATCTGATATAATGGAAGTGTTAGAAGCTAATGTTTAGATTTTTAAATGATGCAACGATAATAATTTCATCAAGAAAATTAAATGAGGCAATATGAGAAATTGAATTGTTAGTTATATAATAGGCACACAAAGGGATTATAGACAATATTTTCATGCCTTATTGTGGTAGAAATACAAAGAGATGTTAATATTAGAATTAGAAGAAGGAATAAATACTTCCTGGATTCCCGCTTTCGCGGGAATGACAAAGAGGTGCGTGAGGAATGACAACACTAATGTCATTCCCGAAAGCACACCAACTGTCATCCTCGAAATCTTTTATCGAGGATCAAGTAACTTGTCATCCCCAACTTGATTGGGGATCCAGTGTTTACTTTCTTTGCCATTTTCATTTTCTGTAATTCCTGAAATCTTCAAACAGGAATCTATGGTCTTTTTCTCTCTAACATTAGAAGAAGGAATAAATACTTCCTGGATTCCCGCTTTCGCGGGAATGACAAAGAGGTGCGTGAGGAATGACAACACTAATGTCATTCAGAGCGATTGCGGGAATCCACAGCAACTTTCATCCTCGAGATCTTCTATCAAGGATTCACAGTAACTTCATCCTCGAAAGCACACCCACTGTCATCCTCGAAATCTTTTATCGAGGATCCAGACTAATTTTTATAAGTATTATAAAAAGAGAATATATAAAGTTTCCCCCCAAAAAAACTTGACAAAATATTCTTCCGAAAATAATTTATCCAAAATATAAAATTATGATTGGTAAAGAAATTAGATTGTTTGGTTATAAAATTGGCACAAGAAAAGGATTAAAGTTATTATTTTCATGCTTGTGTTGTTGTAGAAATACAATGATATATTTAAATAGTAAATATCCTCATTCACAGGTAACATTAAGAAACATACTCCTTATTCCACTTTATATTTCGAAATAATGTAATTTTCCGCTTCTTCTTTTGTTTTTACAACATTGAGAGCTTGAGCCTCTTTTAAATCCTCAAGTATTTCACCAACCTTTGGAGATGGTTTTAGTGCAAGTAATTCCATTATTTCACAACCATCAATTAAAGGTTTTGATTGGACCTCTTTAGGTTTAAAAAAGTAGTCAATCATAGTATTTACGAATTCCTCGTACTCTTTAAGCTCTCCCATTTTACATTTCCTTGTTGCATAAGCATCAGCAAGTGCAAGAAATAGAAGAGGTATTCCTAAATCTCCAGTATCTCTAAAGAATCTATACATTGAGCGTGGTGTAAGCTCAGGAACAGATGAAAGATTGTGAGGTCTCATATGCTGAACTATTAAATTCTCAACAATTTCAACTTCTTTACCTGATAATTTCAGTTCTTTAAGGTAATTCGAAGCGTGCTTAGACCCTTCTAACTCATGGTTAAAAAAACGCATTCTTTTACCTTCAAATGATAGTGTCTCTGGTTTTCCGATATCATGAAGAAGAGAAGCTATTTTTAATAGTGATTTTATGGAGTGTTCCGGGACTATCTCCTTTTCTAATACATATTTTATTTTTTCACTATGGGCAAACTCTCCCTTTTCGATTCTTTTTATTAATTTTTCAAGATACATTAATGTGTCAAGAGAATGATTTTTTAAATCAACATATTCAGGATATTCCTTATCTATTTCATTAAACCATTCTATGAACGGAAAGAATTCGGAAAGAATTCCCATTGCATGGAGCTTGTTTACAATCTTTGAGCTATTACTATTATTTAATATCTTAAAAAATTCATCTCTTATTCTCTCTTTTGCAACGGTTTTTAATAAAGTTTTTGACTCTACGATTTCGGAGAGGGTGTATTCGTCGATTTTGCCGTCAATTTCTGACATCAACCTGAATGCTCGGAGAATTCTTGATGGATCTTCCCTAAAAGACTCTGGATTGTGTGCTCTAATTAATCTCTTCTGTAAATCTTCAATACCACCAAAAAAATCAGAAATATAAACTTCATCTCTTCCAGAATTGAAACTATCTTTCAATACATCGAAAGCTATACTCAATGCATCTATTGAAAAATCTCTGTGAAACATATCGTCAATTAATGTTTCTCCTCTAATTCCTGTAATATCTAATTGACAACCCTTCTTTATTATTCTGTAAATTTGCCTTTCTTCATCAAGAGGAAAAAAGGATCCATTAATTAAATCAGAAATTTTATTTGTGATCATTAATGTTGCTTCAGCAGGATTCACCATAATATCGAGGTCAAATAGGTTTTTTGATAAATTAAGCAATGCATCTCTTACAGTACCACCTACAATAAATAATTCAACTTCGTATTTGTCTGGTTGAAGCTCAAAAATAATGCTTAAATTACATTCTTCAATTTTTTTAAAAATTAATGGTATTTTTACGAGTTTATTGCTACTCATAAACTTGGTCCCAGCCTGATTCAAACCCTGCTTTTTTCATAACATTTAAAACATTTAGATATTCTTCTTTAGTTATTTTTCTATCAAGTTTTTCATTCTCTAACGATTTATAACAGGGATAATATTTACTCATTAAACTTATGTAAACTTTGTTTCCTAAATTTTCTTTTATTCTTTTTAAAGTTTCTATTGCATCATCAGAATAATTTGGAAGAACGAGAATTCTAATTATTAGCCCTTTCAAAAAAATTCCATTCTTAGAAAATAAATCTTTTGGTTGATTTTTTCTCATTTTGATTAGTGATTCTGTGTTAATCTCTCTATAATTTTTTGCCTTAGAAAATACAAAAGCTATTTTGTTATTACTATATCTCGCATCAGAAAGATAAATATCCACAAAATACTTAAGAATATTTACAATTTCTGGGCTTTCCCACCCACTTGTATTATATACTATTGGTATATGAAGCCCTTTCTCTTTAGCAATTATAATTGCTTGAAGGATTGAGTAGAGAAAGTGAGTGGGTGTAACGAGATTTATATTATGGCAGCACTTATCTTGTAGATAAAGCATTATTTGAGCCAAATCCTGGGGAGTTACGCTTTTCCCATTATGAAGCTGAGAAATAGGATAATTTTGACAGTAAATACATTTTAAAGTGCAGTAAGAAAAAAATATTGTTCCAGAGCCGCTAACCCCGCTTATAGGAGGCTCTTCCCCCATATGGACTGCATAACTTGCAACAACTGCATCAGCTGGAGCACCACATATGCCTATCTTATTTGATAGTCTATTTACTCCACATTTATGAGGACATAAAGAGCAATTTTTTAGATTTTCAAAAAGCACTTCTGATAGTTCATGTAATACTTTATTTTCAGTTATCAAATATTCAGGAAGGGCTTCCAAGACTACCTTCGACTCTTTTAAATATATGCTCTAAAATCTTTATTGAGCTAACCTTTATGCTTGTTGCATCTGTAAGCAAAGCTTGAGCAAATTCTTTATCCCTTATTAACGCAACATTTATCAGAACATTCAAATAAGCACTTTCTATGGCAGATATTAATAGAGAAGCGGAAACTCCAAGGTCGCTTATCATATTTTTTTTGCAGTCAGATTCTAACATTTCAATATATTTAATTGCTAAAGCAGAAGTTCTTAAAGTATCATACGGAACATCGGCTGCTTCCCTAAGTGCAGCCTGAACTTTTTCTTCTCTTAACTTTTTTTCTTCGTCAGTATTTTTAGGTAGTTTATATGCCTCCATAACAGTTTTAAAAGCTTCAGCATCCCTGTTTATAAGCAGAATAAGGCTATTCTTTTCGTCCTCTAATGCATCAATAATTGATTTGAATTTACCAGAATCATCGGTATATTTTGCTACCATTAAAAGAAGAGCAACCCCCATAGCTCCAGCACTTGCAGCAGCAGATCCACCACCAGGAACAGATTCTCTTGCAGAAAGGGCATTTATAAAACTTTCTAAACTCAGTTCAGTCAAACTCATATTTCTTTTCTCCTCTCTTGTATATAATGTAATGTATATAATTATTAATTCTAATTATAACAAATTTGTTTTTTATAAGGGAAAAATGATTAAAGTAACTATTATTGGTCGGTACTCTGTGGGCAAATCAACTCTTTTTAATAGAATTACAAAAAAGCGAAATATCGTAATGGAGGAAGAGGGTATAACTGTTGACATTATAAGAGAAGAAGTTGATTTTAAAGACACAAAACTTCTTATTACTGACTCTTCGGGGCTTTCTACCACTAATTCAGATCCTATTTATGAGTTTCAAAGAAGAAAAATCGAAGAGGAACTAAAAAATTCAGATAAAGTAATATTTATTGTTGATGGGACAAAAGGTGTAGTTGAGCAGGATTTAGAAATATTAAATTTTCTCCGTACTAAAGATTTATTACGTAAAACTGTTCTTGCTGTAAACAAGGCTGAT
>Ga0116190_1004216_pt1 | contig 10188 bp, 8 predicted proteins | sample AD_JPNTR4_MetaG_FD_89808 | JGI IMG/M metagenome (GOLD analysis project Ga0116190, IMG submission 89808) | Active sludge microbial communities of municipal wastewater-treating anaerobic digesters from Japan - AD_JPNTR4_MetaG | ecosystem: Engineered > Bioreactor > Anaerobic > Digestate | place... | reverse complement strand
TTGCGTTTTCATGCGTAGTAGTTGCGCAGCAGGTCAGCCAGGGTCATGGCAAAGCTGGATTGCGGGGACGCCAGCCCTTGCCAGGCCTGGACGCGCGGGCCTTGCGCGCTCACCATGCCAAGCCCCGGAGCCTGTTGTTGCGCGCCGCCGATGAGTGGCATCGTTTGCGCACGAGATCCAATTCCTTCCGGGATTTGATACGGCAGCGCCTGATATTGCTGTGCGCGCTGCATGCCGCCTGCGACAGCAGGAACCGGTATGTTTGTATTTGTTTTCGGAGCCCGCCCCGTTGCGACCAGCTCTTCCCATCGGGTCGGTGTCCCTTGGGTTGCCCACGCTGGCAACGTCGGCATTGGGCTAAGTGGGTTTGCGTCATAAGAGTTTTGACCGCCGCCTGTCTGCCAATTTCCGGGCGCAGTCAGCGGGCTGACGGCACGCTGCGCGCCGCCATAGGCCGGCATCGCCGAGAAGTTGCCGAGCCAGTTTCCCATCGAGGCGCGGCCATAGGTGCCGGGTCCGATGCTGCCCGGATCGTTGGGCTTGTTCGGATCAAACGCCTTCAATCCGCCGTAGTTGGCAGGGTCATACCACTGCCCGCTGGTGTTCTTCGCGCTGCCCTGGTAATAGTTGCCGTAGCCGTAGTCTTTGAAGAAGTCCGACATCATCGACATCATTCACCCCTCGTAATGTTGTAGTAGGCACGCGCGCCCAAGTGCCCGATTTCCATGCACGCCACCGGGCGCGGCGAGTTGATGCGCTTGAGCGCACGCAGACTGTCGTCGGCAATCTTGAATACCGTCGCCGTGGCTTCCTTGCCGAACTCCGGCGCCAGCATGACGGCGAGATTGAAGGCAATCGCCTGCTCGTAACCGGCCGGCAAGCGCACCTCGTCAGCGACGTTGCTGTAGTTGTCGAACGGCTGCCGCAGGTCCAGCGTCAGCGTGCCGGATGACGGGACCGGATTCAGGGAGACGCGGCCATACGGCGATCCGCGCTCGAAATAGACGACGCTCGGCAGACTGCCGGCGAGATCCTTCACCGCAATCGCCGCCCATTGCGGCTGCTCGATCACCTCGACGCTGTATTCGGTGCCGCCGGTCGTGTAGCGGGCGCCATCGACCTTGACCGGCGTGACGGTATCGAAGGTCTGCGCCGGGCCGATGCTGTAGGAAGCCGCGCCGGTCAGTGTGAAATCGTGCGCCTTGATAGCGTAGATCGTCAGCCTGTCGTTGCGCCACGAGTCCAGCATGGCGTTAAGCGCCTCGACGGAATCGCTGTACTCCTGCGCGCTCGGCGTCTCGCCCTCGCCGATCACGCGGATCAGGCGCAGCGCGCGGCGGATGAGGTTTCCGACCGTTACGGTGCGGCCGGTGCCGGAGAGAATGATCGTCATGACAGCAACACCGAACGCCAGGCGCCGTTGTAGATGTAAAAGCGGTTGTTCGTGGTGTCGTAGTGGAAGGCGACACGCCCGGTCTTGGCCGTCGGCACGCCAGACGGCGCACCGGCCGATGTCGTCATGTAGATAAAGCCGCTGGTTGCATTGGTGGCAAGCGCCGCCGTGCCCGGTGCGATGTTGCCGTTCACGTCGATCTCCAGTCGCTGCAAATCGCTGGTGAAGAATTGCGCCGGGAGATGTGTTCCGGTTCCCTTCTTGCTGCTGACAAACGCCACCTTCGTCGCGTCAATTGCCACTTGACCATATCCGGCGTTATCCGGATCGGATGCGTTATGCACCGAGAATCCAGACTGGCCCCCTGTGCCATCCGGGATAATCGGAACGTTGGTAATGCCGTTCGCAGTCGTCGTCTGAATACAGTGACGGTCGATCAATGCGGCTGCGGTGAAGTTGCCCTTGATCCTGCCGCCCGTGCCGGTGAGCGTGAGCCCCGTTCCGGACAGCCCGCCGCTCGACGTGTCGTCAAGCAGCAAATCGATGATATTGACCGTGGCATAACCGGGCTTGACGATGGCGATGTCGTAGCGCCCGTCGTCTGCGTAAAACTCGAACAGGCCGTTTGAATCGGTCGTTACCGGGTTCGTCGTAATCGTCGATCCGTTGTCTTCATACAGGGTGGCAAGAACCGATGTCCCGGCCTCATAGACGAAGACGGAGGCGCTTTGTATTGCGCGCCCTTCCTTGTCCGCTGCGGTGTTGAAATATTTCTGCATCGCTGCCCCTGCGAGTGAAAAGAAATGGGGCGGATTTCTCCGCCCCGAAATGCCTACTGCTTAGCCGTCGTTGTGCACGCGATAGGCCAACTGCGGACGAACCGCTTTGTAGCCGTACAGCACGTCAAGACGGCAGGGGAAAGAACGGTCCGAGATGCTGAAGTCGCGGACAAGCGAGACGCTGATGCCATCAACCACTTCACGGCGCGCCCAATCGGTGCCGTCCGGAAGCGGCAAGTCAGCCGTGACAAATGCGAACGCGCTCTTGTGGAACGCGAGCGATTGGCTCAGGGTTTCGCTTGCGCCCGCGCCGACCTTGGTGATCGCCGCATTGTCTGCAGGCGACCCGGACACGTTCTGCTTCGCCCCGGAGGTAACGATCGCCGGAGAGATGGCAAGCGAGGTCGCAGACGCGCCGCTGTTTGCAGTAACCACGAACTGCTGCAGGTCGGAGGTTGTCGCCTTCGTCTCGGGATGCACGCGGAACACGCCGGCAATGGTAATCACATCGCCCTTGAGAAACGTGGTTGTGCCGGTATCGACAACCAGCGTGGAGCCGGTCTGCGATGCGCCATTGACGAGATAGCCGGAGACCTTCGCGGCGGTACCCGTGGTGTGCGGAACGAGCAGCGTGTTCTCGTACATGGTGAAGCCGGAGGTGCGGCCGATGATCCCCTCGCGGTACTGCTGCTTGATGTTGTCGCCGTCGTGGAACAGCCCCTTCGTGTCCTTGCGGAACTTGTTGCAGTGGTCCGGCGTCATGGTCATGAACCGATCACTTTGCGGAGCAAGCATTTTCGTCAGGCCCGTCGTTGCGTCGGAAACGCTGTTGAAACCGAACGCAACGGTATCGCCATCCGCCAGGTTGTAAACGTCCTGATACATGCTCAACGCGTCCGCTTCGATGGCCGAGGCAAGAACGGACATTGCCGGCTCGATGATCCGCGAAGAAAAATCGTCCAGCGAAAGCGCGAGTTCGGACGACGTGAAAGACATGTCAACGCCCTTCACGGTCGAAACCGTCAAATCGACGCTGCTTTCGCTGGTGTCCTGCGCGGACATGGTAAGGCCCGTGCGAACCGTGTACTCGTTCGGCATGCGGATTTTCAGGGTGGGGCCGAACTTGCCCTTTACCGTTGCGCCGCCGTTCTTGTACGAGTCGTCATATTGACGGTCGCACGCGCCGACGAAATTGAGTTTCTGATGCAGGATGCGCGCAGATTCGCGGGTCACTGCGGTCGGAGTGAGGAGAGTGTTTGCCATGATTAACGATTCCTAACTTGTGCCGCCCTCATTGCCAGCCATTCGTCGGTACTCATCCGGTCCGGGTCTTTCGACGCCGAGCCTTTGCCGCCAACGGGCTCGACAGGCTTGGGGGCAGCGGAAACAGGTTTCTTGACCGGCTCGGCTTCGAGCTTTGCCTCGATGCGTCCGAGCGCACGGAGTGCGGCAGTGGGAGACATGCGCGTGATCGCCTGCGCTTCCTCGCTGTGTTGCGCGAGGTAGTAGGCGATGCGCGGTCCGATGTCGGACTCGAAAATCGCGTGTGTCATGGCGGGCGTGGGGATTAAATCCCCGCTCTCGATGACCTCCTCGAAGTCCGGCGTGCTCGACTGGAATTCGCGCAGACGCGTGGAAAACTGCTCCTGCATCTGCTGCTGCATCTGGGCCTGCTGACGTTGCGTCAGGTGCCCGTTGACGGCATCGGCGGCGTTTCGCGTGGCGCGATCCGTCACCCAAGTGTCGCGGGCTTCCAAATACCTGTCGAAGCTGTCGAACTGCTCGAGCTTCGGCGGTCCGTCGTCTCGCGCCTGCTGCTGTTGTGGCGCCTGCTGTTGCCGCAGATACGCAAGTTCGCGTTCTGCTGCCTCAGCCCGCGCCCGCTCGCGGTACTTCTCAGCGGTCAGGCGATTGATGCGACGTTCTGCCGGATCGACTTTCGGCTTGCTGTCTTCCTGCTGCTCTGCGGGGGCCGGGTCCGCGTGTTGCTCTTCGGCGTTCAGCGCGTTTTCGGGCAAAGCCTCGCCCTCGGGCTGCGCGCCCGATACGTCTTCGGTCATGGAATCACTCCAAGGGGGGGCCGGCTATGCGCTAGCCGTGGGCGTAAAAAAAAGCCGCCCAAAGGCGGCTGGTTGGATTGTTGAAGTCTTACGAAACCTTGCGAACGCGCGGCGAATACAGGGTGATTACAGATCCCGTGCCAACGCCGTTGAACGTCACGCGGAAGTCATAGCGCGCCTGCGTCGCCACGGTGCTTCCAAGCACAGTAAGAGGCGCTGTACGCATGGTCATTGCCGGAATGGTTGCCGGCAGGGAGACGGCAGTCTGTCCATTGACGCCGAACCACGTAGTTTCATTGGTGTTTGTCTGCACGCGCATTGCGATCTGGCTGATGTTTGCGCCGGTTGCCACGGTGAAAACACCTTCCGCCTGCACCGCATTCCCGCCGGAAAGGCTGGTGCGCAGTGTGGCGTTTTGCGTGTCGCTCTGATAGACGCGAATCACATCGTTAGCCGCAGCCGATCCGCTGATGGTGATTTGGATCGCTTGACCGATTGCAAGTCCGGTTACTGAGTCGGTGACGTTCACGACCGCCGCCGCTGCCGAAGCCGTGCCGGTGCGCGTAGCCCAATCAATGACCCAGCCGGTCGGCATGGTGCCAGTGCAGTTCGCGGAAACGGTGCCGCCAACTCCTGTGAACGCAGGATTACTAAGCAGGTTTGAGGTCGTCGCATACGTGACATCCTCGTTCCCACATTGCACCGCGTCGGTCTTCAAGATCCCGTTTCCAAGCTTTGACGCCGCCCACCGCCCAAGCAACAAGGCGCCGGCGTTGTTCGGGTGGAGGTAGGCCGGGGAATCGTAGTTATACGACGCACCTCTACTGTTGTTCTGCGAATTGGAAGGATCGACAAGGAAAGAGAACGCATCGAAGAACAAGCCGCACGGATTCTGCTGGGCGAAACGGCGCAATATGTCGTTGCACTTGATAATCTTCGGCGTTACCACGCTGTCGTAGGTCATCGGGAACAAGGTTCCCCAGATCGGCGTTATGCCAGAAACCATGAGTTTTTGGACGATCAGGATGATATTCGCTGCAGTTGTTTCGCCTGACGCCAGCGAGACGTTAATGTCGTTTATGCCGATCGAGAATGCGCAATATCCGACGCCAGAAGATACGATTGTCGGGATCTGTTCGGACATCATGTCGGATGTCGTCTTGCCGCCAGCGGCCAGGCAGCCCACCATATAAAATGGCGCGCCGAGCGATGCGTCGAGCCATGTGAACCACCCCTCTGATGATCGGTTCAAAAAGTTCACGGGTGACCCGGTCGAAACAAGCCCATTTCCCGCCATGCTGTCACCGGCAAGATAAAGCGTATTTTTCCCGGCGCGGGCGGAGATCCCAAGCGCGACATGCTCTGCGGCGTGAGACGTACGTTGCGCGCTCCACACGGAACCGTCATCGTCATACACAAATCCCCCGGTCGCCACCAGCGCATTGGCTCGCGCGTCCGATACGTCTGACACCTGTTCCGGCTGCCAGAGCGCGTTGACGCCCGTCACCGGGTATTCCTGATAGCTCGCCGGGTTCGCGCCGCTGCCGATATACCTGATTTTCATACCAGCTCCGCAATCAAGGCGACGACCGCCGCCTCATCCTGTTGGACCGATTCCCAGACCAGCCGGGAAAGCTCTTCCTGTTGTGCCGCCGCGATGGCCGCGCGGATTGCCTCGTTTGCCGCCACGATGGCGGCGGCGTCGATTTCCACGCGCGACAGGCTCGGCACGGCGAGCGGCTTGGCTGCGGCCGGAGCCGATGACGACACGGGCGCCGATTCTGCAACTGCAGCCGGCGCCTCCTCTGCCGGCAGGATGCCGAGCCGCACGCGCTCGGCGTGGATCTGCTCGGCGCTCGGCGTGTAGTCGCGCGGCTTGCGGTTTCTGGATTGGCCCCATCCGCCCGCCTGCTGCCCGCCTGCTGTCGCGCCGGCAGCGGAAGCGGTGTCATCGCCGCCGGTTGCAGCCGCCGAGCCAGAAACAGCGCCGGCTGCGCCACTCGCCGTCGCAGTGTCGTTGCCAGCCGTTGCCGATACCGCCCCGGTAACGGCCGTCGTTCCGCTTGCCGCCGCCGTGTCGTCGGCAGCCGTGACCGCAGCCGTGCCGGAAACGGCGCCGCCTACCGACCCCGATGCGCTGCCGGTGTCATCGGCGTTGGTGCGCGCGGCCGTGCCAAGAACGGTCGTCGTGCCGGCAGCCGATGCGCTGTCATTGCCGGCCGTGCGCGCGGATGCTCCCGTAACGGTTGTCGTGCCCGATGCGGACGAGGTATCATTCGCATTCGTCGTCGCGGATGATCCGCTGACGCCCGATGTCAGATCCTCGGCCCGCCACGAATCAAACGTGACCGTCAGGTTTTCTGCATAGACGCCGATGCCGCCCCGAACATTGCCGGCGATGTTGGTGTCGGTTGTCGAGCCCCGGCTGTTCGCGCCCTGAAAAATCTCGATCTGATCGCCATCGATGACCACGGCGTCAGTCGTCGGCGTCGAGACCGATCCAGATAGCTCACTGGTGATGATGTCGGTGAAGACACCAGAGACGATGCGCTGGCCGTAGTAGTCGTTGATCTCGGGCCGCGACAGGCACGAGTAGCCGGTGAAAGCGCCGCTGGGCATGCGGCCGATCGGGCCGCGGTATGCGTACGACGCCGACGAGGTAAGAATGCTGACTTCGACGCGCATGTCATCGGTTGACAGCGCAGAGTCGCAGATCGCACAGCGCGTGTTGATGTCGGACGTGTGGCTACCGACCCCTGACACATTTTCCCATGTGCCGCTGAACTCGGTCCACGTCTGATCGCCGCCCAGCGTCGCGCTGGTGCCAGGAAACGACTCGGTGTAGGTCGTCTCCGGCGTCACAGGCTCCTCGCGCGGTAGATCCGCCGGGATGAAGGCACCGACGCCCTGCGCTTCGCTCAACCGGTACTTGCCGATCAGCGTCGCAAGGTACTTGCTGTGCAGCCTTCCCTGTCCGCGCATACCGCGGTATGCCTGCTGGTGCCGTGCCACCACGCCAGCCCACTCGGGTGAGCCAGGCTCCGGCGTCACCGCATGCACAACCTGACCGCCGATGAGCCACTTGATCTTGCCGTCCCTGCTCGCAATCCGCGGCGGCGCGCAGCGCGTGCGGTCGAGTTCGGTGTGCGTGGTCATCAGCTCGTGCAGCACGTCGGCGAAACGGCGCGCGGAGACGACCTTGCTGTGCTGGAACGCCGTGCGCAGCCGCAGGCGATTGGCCGTCGTCAGCGTCTCGGCCGGGTCGCTCGCAATCTGCACCCAGGGCGGCGGCAAAATGACATCGTCGGGGCAGACGAAGATCGCCTGTGCCGGGGAATATGCCCCCGGCGTCTCGTTGCCCTGCAGCCCGCGGAAGTCAATCGCCTGCGTCGCTCCGGCCGGCATGCGCCAGCCGAAAACGCCCGCAGGACGTTCGGCCCACACGAAGGGGCCGAGGTTTAGCCGCATGGCGTTACGGATTGCCTTCTGTGATTGTGAAGCTCGTCACGCTGACTGGCTGCGTTGCAACAATGCTGGTCGTCGTCAGGTTCAGGTCGCTGCCGCTGGTGCCGACGCTGCCGTCAAGCACATGCGTCGTACCGTCCGATTTGACGATGCGGAACCATGTCGCGGTGCCGGTCGCGTTGGCGCTCGAGTCCTGCGTAATGGCGTTGAGCGTCAGCACGCCACCCGAGGCCGAAGCCGCAAACGTGGCGTTGCAGGTCAGTTCAGCCAACAGGGTGGTTGCCGTGCCGCCGGTTGCCGGTCGGCTGCCGTTGTAGATGCGCAGCAGGCACGAGCCGCCGGCAAACGTGGTGATGGCGTCCAGCCGTGCGTTTCGCAGGGTTGTGGAATAGCCTAGTGCCATGGTTTAGTCCTCTTCGACGTTGCCTTGATAAATGCCGCCCGATGGGGCGCGAATGGTCAGCACGCCGCCGTCCGACTGCCCCTCATAAACACCCCCCGAGGGCGTCGTGATCGATACGCGCTTGCGCTTGGGCGCGGCGAGTACGGCGAGCGTCTGCGTGATGGCCTGCATCCTTTCCTCCATTGCCGCGAGCTGCGCCATGACGGCCTCGTTTTCCTTGGGCTCGCCCGGCTCTTCGCCCTCCCCCACCTGCGGCATCGCGGCCTGCATCTGCTGCGCCTCGATCTGCGCGGCCTGAATCAGTTGCTCGCGCTCCTTCAGGTCCAATTCGCGGTTCTTGATCTGGAATTCGGCCTGCTTCAGCTCGGCGGATTGCTGCATCTCGACGCCCTTGATTTGCACGTCCATCGCCTTGTTCTGCAGTTGCGCCTTCAGCGCCTCGTTTTCCTGCATCGCCTGTTGGTTCTGCGCCTGCATCTGTTGCAGCGCCTGCATAAGCTGCTGCATCTGCATCTGCGCCTGCTGCTGCACCATCTGCACGGCCTGCTGGACGCGCTGATCGTCGCCCTCGGATTCGCTGGCCTGCAGGATCTGCGGCGGCACGGCAGCCTTGAGGCGCTTCGCCAGGTCGTCCGCCATCGGCCAGTCCATGGCCTTGACCATCAAGTCGCCGGCAATCTGCATCAGCGGTGCGTTGCCGCGCATCATTTCCATCATGGAGGCGGCAGCCTCTTGGCGCTTGCTGTTGTAGCTCGGGCCAACGGCAACGGTTACGCCGTACTTGCCGACGTTCGGATTGAATACGCGCGTGATGTTTCCGGCGTCGTCCGGCACCTTGGCGAGCGCGGCCGGCAACTGCGGGTTCAGCACGGCCTGCTTCTGCGTGTCGTCCTCGCCGATGATCTGCATCACGCGGCGCGTGTCATAGACCTTGGGAATCCAAGAGACGATGATGTTGCCGGCATGGCGCACGCTGCGTGACAGGTTGTCCACAAAGTGGAACGTCGCGGTGTCGCCCTCCTGCTGCTCGGCAAGCAGGGCGCGGCCGGACTTCTGCACGTCGTTCTTGCCGATCGACGCCGAGTACATGCCGAGCGCGGCTTGAATGTCGTGCTCGGCGATCTGCATGTCGGTCAGCCAGCCCGTCGGCGGCGTGACGGGCGACTGACGCTGCGGAGGCGGGGCGCCGTCCACGTTGCGGTAGCGCAGCCGCGAGTAGTTGCGGACGTTGGCGTCCTCCCACTCGGGGAATTCTTCGGTTTGATCGACCTCGACGATGTACGGCGATTTCGGCGCCAGCGCCACGGTCTCGATGTACGCGGTACGCGCGTAGTTGTAGGCGCGCTGCGGGTCCATGACCTTGTCCACGATGCCGGACAGGATGCGCTTGCCGTCGACGTAGTCCTCGTTGCCGATGACCGGGATGACGGGGATGTAGTCGCCGGGGATGATGGTCTGGTCGAGCACTTCGGCGCAGGTCATCTTGGCCCATTCGACCGTGCGCCGCTTGCGGGATCGCGTTCCCATCGGCTGCGGGCGCCCGTCAACGCCTTCCCACAGCTTCCAGTATTCCTCCTCGGTCAGCGCGGTGCCGTCGTCGAAGTAGAGTTCGTTCTTCTTGACCTCAAGGACGCGGTAATACTCGGCGATACGCACGAATTCCTGCGTCACCCAATGCTGCGACCCCCTGTGATCGCGTTCCCACGAGACCAGATCGGCTTTCGGGTAGCGCGCCTCGAATTTCTTGCGCGGCATCTCGTCGGTCACGAACAGCCGCATGATGTCGCTGCCGTCCGGCTCCTGCCATCCGACCTCCGGGTAGACGCTGAACACGTTGGGAATCCGGGCAACGCGGATGTCCTGCTCGTTGCGTTCCTCGTCGATGACTTCGGTCAGCAGGCGAAACCATCCGATACCGGCCGTTACCGCCGACTCCAGCGCCCAGTCGTAGGCGATGTCGGCGCGCGAACTGCGCTCGATGTAGCGCACCACGTCAGACAGGATTTCGGCAACCTCGCCGTCCGCGCTCTCGCCGGCCGGGATGACCTTGATGCTCGGCTTGTTCTGGCGGGCGTCATTGACGATCTG
>Ga0116190_1004205_pt1 | contig 10198 bp, 9 predicted proteins | sample AD_JPNTR4_MetaG_FD_89808 | JGI IMG/M metagenome (GOLD analysis project Ga0116190, IMG submission 89808) | Active sludge microbial communities of municipal wastewater-treating anaerobic digesters from Japan - AD_JPNTR4_MetaG | ecosystem: Engineered > Bioreactor > Anaerobic > Digestate | place... | reverse complement strand
TTTTCAGAAAAAACAATTATTTTTTTATTATCAATAATAATATTTTTTTCATCAGCAGTAATCTCATTTTTTAAAGTTCCGTAATTTGAATCATATTTTAAAAGATGAGCTAAAGTTTTTGAATCGCTTAAATCATTAATTGCGACAACATCTAAAACAGAAGAATTGCTTTCTAAAATTTTTCGTAAAACTAATCGTCCAATTCTTCCAAAGCCATTAATAGCAATTTTTATCATATTTTCAAAATAATTAATTTATATTTAATAATTTTGAAATTCTTTCTTTGTCAAATCCAACTATAATTTCTCCATTTATATCAATAACTGGTACTCCCATTTGTTTTGATTTTTCAACCATTTCCTGCAAAGCAGATTCGTTTTCTGAAACATCTATATCTTCGAATTCAATATTATGCTGTTTTAAAAAATTTTTTAAAGTAACGCAATAAGGACAATAAGGAGTGGAATAAATTTTAACTTTATTCATTTTTTTAATTATTTTTATTTTATATTTTAATTTATTGACAACTTCCTCCGGAAGATGAATCAGTTTTTAATCCAAATCCTGGAGAAAAACTTTGATCTGGCAGAGATTGAGAACATTCTGCTGGAGGATTATTAAAGGCTTTACAAATTACTTCTTTTATTTTTTCTGGAGATCTATCTATATCAATAACTACTCCATTAATAATAAGCGTTGGAGAACCTTGAACATTATACTTTTCGTTTAAATCGCTATTTACATCAAATCTAGGATAAGCGCCATTTAACCATTTACTTTTATCATTATACAATTCTGTAATTTTATATTCTTTATCTGTTTGAGAAACACAAGAGTTAAGTTTATTTTTATCAATATCGGCGCTTGTAAGACACTCATCAGAATTGCCAGAAGTAACGAAACAGCTTAAATAATTATAATATTTATTTTTTTGTTCTTTTTGAATACAATATTGTCTTAAATTTTCATCAATTTCTTTTTTGTCGTGCATTATATAATTAACAAAATAGACACCCATATCTGCTTTATCCTTTAATAAATCATAAACCGGTAAAAATGCTTTTTGCATTTGAAGTCCATAAGGACAATAACTCATTACAAATAATTTAACATCTGGTTTATCTTGTTTTGGCGCTTCAGAAACTGGAGAATTATTTGAATTTTCATTATTTTTTTCTGTATTATTTTCTTGATTATTTTTATTTTGATTCATATCAATGCCTTCTAAAAATAACAGTTTTCCGTCTTTTGTTACATAAGAATCTATTTGTTGTCCTTGAAGATTAAATCCAAATTTATAAAGCCCGCTTTCTTCTCTTACATTTAAAAGAGATGCTTTATCCTCAAGTCCTGATAATAGGTTTTCATTTATAAAATTTATTGCCTTGTTTGCTGCTTCGTTTGGGGATATTAATCCTTTTATGCTTAATGGTTTTACATAAATTATTGCCGCAGCAATTAAAATACCGCAAATTATTATTGCTCCAAAAAGCAAATAATTTTTTTGTTTTTCTTTTTTATTATCTTGGTTTTGATTTTCTTCTGTCATATTTTTAAAATTATTAATTTATAATTTATAATTATAATATATTTTAAAATTTTATTCAATAATTGAATAATTAAAAGATTGATTTATTTTTTATCTTTAAATTTTTATCAAAGGTATATTCTATCATTCCTCCGAAAGGAATTTCTAAATTAATAATTTCTTCATTTGGAATTTTTTCAATATATTTTACTATAGCTCTCAAACTATTATGACTGGCAACAAGTAAAATATTTTTTCCTTTTCTTAAATCTTTTTCAATATATCTTTTATAAAAAGGAGTTGTTCTTTCATAAACATCTTTTAAACTTTCTCCTTTAGGGGGCTTAATATCATAACTTCTTCTCCATAAATGAACTTTTTTTTCACCATATTTTTTAATTGTTTCTTCTTTGTTTAAACCTTGTAAATTTCCATAATATCTTTCGTTTAAATTTGAACTAACATAAACTAAAAGCTCATTTTTTGAAAAACTTTTAAATTTTCCCCAGTTTTTCATTTTTTTATCATCTAAATGAATAAAAATTGGATATTTGTCGGGTAAAAATTTAAAAATTTCTGCAACTGTTTGCATATTTCTAAAAAGCGAAGAAGTGTAAATAATATCAATTTTATTTTTAAAAATTTTTTTGGTTTGTTTTTTTGCTATCTTTGAAGTGTCTTTTATCAAAGGAATATCAGTCCAGCCAGTAAAACGATTTTCCAAATTCCATTGAGATTTAAAATGCCTTAATAAAAATAAATTTGACATAATAAAATATAAATTTTAAATATTGGTTTTTAATTCTTTTTCAATTTTTAATAATCTGTTATATTTTGCCACTCTTTCCCCTCTTACAGGAGCGCCTGCTTTTATAAAATCAGCAGATATCCCAATAGATAAATCAGAAATAAAATCATCATTTGTTTCTCCTGATCGATGAGAAATTATAATTTTTAAACCTGATTTTTTAGCAAGTTTAATAAAATTTAGAGTTTCAGTTAGCGTTCCGATTTGATTTGGCTTTACAATAACCCCACTAATAGAGTTTTCTTTTATTGCTTTTTCTAATCTGTTTTTATTAGTAGCAGTTAAATCATCTCCAATAATTAAAATATTTTTATTTTCCTCTTTTAAATTTTTAAAAGAGGAAAAATCAGATTCCTGGAAAGGGTCTTCAATTGAAATAATTGGATATTTTTTAAAAAATTTTGAATAAAAAGATAAAAGATTTTCAGAGAACAAAAAAGAATTTTCAAATAAATATTTCTTTTTTGAAGAATTATAAAACTGAGAAGCAGCGCAATCAATTCCTATTTTTATTTTTTCTTTTTTAAAAATAGAAATAACTTCGTTTAAAATTTTTAAAGGCTCTTCATTGTTTAAAAATATCAAAGAAAATCCTCCTTCATCACCAATTCCAATTGGAATTTTTTTAAACTTCTTTTTTAAATTTTCTTTTAAGAGATTATAAAGTTTTACCCCAATTTCAAGATTTTTACTAAATGAATCATTCATCGGAATTATCATATATTCTTGAATATCTAAATTATTTTCCGCATGAGCTCCTCCATTTATAATATTAAAACAAGGAAATGGAAATTTAATTTTTTCTTCATTGTTTACAAGTTCTTTTATGTATAAATATAAAGGTAATTTTTTTGAAAAAGCGCCTGCTCGGCAAACTGCTAAAGAAACTGCTAAAATTGCGTTTGCGCCTAATCTTTTTTTATTTTCTGTTCCATCCAATTCTATCATTATTTCATCTATTTTATTTTGGCTTGACGCATTTTCTCCTTTAAGTTTTGGAAAAATTATTTCATTTATATTTTTTATTGCTTTTAATACTCCTTTTCCATCATATCTTTTTTCATTATCTATTAGTTCAACTGCTTCATATTTGCCAGTTGAAGCTCCGGATGGAACTGAAGAAATAAAAAAACCATCTTCTGTTTCAAGAAAAACTTCAATTGTTGGGTTTCCTCTTGAATTAAGTATTTCCCTAGCAGAAATTTTTTTTATTTTGTTTTTTTTCACTGATTATATAATTAACTTAATTTATTTTCTTTAAGATATTGACAGGCAAATAAAGTTGCTTTTGCTCCTTCTCCAGCAGCAATGACAATTTGTTTATATTTCCCAGAATTTACATCACCTATCGCGAAAAGACCTGGAGTTTTTGTTTGGAGATTAAAATGATTTACTTCTATTTCTTTTTTTTCATTTAAATCTACTAAACTTTCAACTATTGATGTTTTTGGCTCACACCCTATTTGAATAAAAACTCCTTCAATTTTTAATCTTTTTGTTTTTTTATCTTTTAAATCATCATATACTAATTCTTCTACAAAATTATTTCCTTTTATTTCCTTGACTTTTGCGTTGGTAATAATTTTTATTTTTTTATTTTTTTTAACTAATTCTTGATTTTTTTTGTCTGCGTTTACGTTTGAGAAATATTCTAAAATATAAATTTTTTTAGCATATTTTGATAAAAATAAAGAAGTTTCAAATCCGCTGTTCCCTCCGCCAATTACAGCAACATTTTTATTTTTAAATAAAGGACCATCGCAAATAGAACAATAACTTACCCCCCTTCCTTTAAATTTTTCTTCCCCTAAAATATTTAAATGTTTTAATTCTGTCCCAATAGCAATTATTACTGATAAAGATTTAAATTTTTTATTATCAGAGGTTAAAACAATAAAATTTTTATTATCTTTTTCAACCTTTACAACGCTTGAAAATTTAATTTCTACTTCTTTTTGTTCTTTTAAATGGTCAACAAAATTTTTAATCAATTGTTGTCCTGAAATACTTTTATTCCCTGGCCAATTTTCAATATTAATTCCCTTTTTAGCTATTTGTCCTCCAAAATCTTTTGTAATAAGCAATGTTTTTAAACCTTGTCTTCCAGCATAAATTCCTGATGTTATTCCTCCTGGGCCACCGCCAATTATAATTAAATCATAGATCATATTTTAAATATATTTTATTTATAATTTTATTGCTTGAGGAATTTCTTCTATTAAATCGCTTGTCATAACTGATTCTCCAAATTTTTTAATTGCTAATTCTCCTGAAAGACCATTAATATAAGCAGCTGCTTGTCCAGCTTCAAAAATATCTATACCTCGAGAAATTATTGCGCCTGCAATTCCTGATAAACTATCGCCCATTCCTCCTTTTGTCATATAATAAGAACCAGTTTTATTTATCGCTGTATTTTCTCCATTTGAAATTATATCAATTTGAGATTTTAAAAGAATTGTTGTTTTAAGTCTTTTTGCCTCTTCTTCTACTATTTTTATTCTTTTTTCTAAAGGAAGCGATTTTACATCTTTGCCTGTTAAAACGAAAAATTCATAAAGATGAGGGGTAATAAGATAAGGTTTGCCGAAAATAATTGAAGGATTTTTTTCTAAAGCGTAAATTCCATCAGCATCAATTACTGAAGGAATTGAATTTTCAGATAAAAATTTAGAAATTACTTCTTTTGTTTCTTCAGATCTTCCAATCCCTCCTCCAATTACAATTGCGGTTTTTCCTCGAGAAGCTGCTTTTGCTGTTTCGGTCATTACTTTTAAGGTAGATAAATGAGAAATATTTAATCTTTCTCCTTTTAAAGGATACGCTGCTAAATCTGGTTTAAATGAAGCAATAATATCTGCTGCTCTTTTAGGAGCAATAATTCTTACCATATCTACCCCAGCCCTAAAAGCAGATAAAGCGGAAATAGCAGGAGAACCAGAATAAAATTCAGAACCGCCAATAATAACTAATAACCCAAAATCATATTTTGAAACCCCTTCTTTTCTTTCTTTATATATATTTTTTAATATATCTTTTTTAACCTCAATAATCATAAATTTAATTAATTTCTTTTAAAAATTTTTTTAATTCAGGACCATATTGAGGATGATTTAAGGAAAGATAAAGATGAGATTTTAACCACTCTATTTTATTTCCACATTCTAACCATTTTCCCTCAAACTCATATCCATAAACTATTTTTCCTTCTTTTAGCATTAAATTTAAAGCGTTAGCTAAAATAATTTCTCCTTTTTCATTGGGTTTTATCTTTCTTAAATAATCAAATATTTCCGGAGTTAAAATATATTTTCCAACAATTGCTAAATCAGAAGGAGCTTGTTCAATTTTTGGTTTTTCAATAATTTCTTTAATTTTAAATAATCTATTAGCAATTTTCTCTATAGAGACAACGCCGTAAGAAGAAATTTTTTCTTTTGGAAGGCGATATAATGAAAGCACTGGTTTTTGACAAGTTTTAAAAATTTTAATCAACTGGGAAATACAAGGATTTTTAGATTCAACGATATCATCAGCAAAAAGACAAGCAAACGGTTCATCTCCAATAAGATTTGCCGCTTGTAAAATAGCATGCCCATCTCCTAATGCCTTTTTCTGAACGACAAAAGAAAAAGAAATAGATTCAAAAAGTTTTTCTAATTCTTTTAATTCTTTTAAAGAATCTTCTTTCTTTCTTTCTTTTAATAATTTTTCTAATTGTAAAGATGGTTTTATATAGTCTATAATTTTTTTATTTTTAGGGCTTAAAATAAAAATTATTTGTTCGATTCCGGAATTTTTGATTTCTTCAATAATATATTGAATAACAGGTTTATCAACTAATGGCCAAAATTCTTTTGGGACAACTTTTGAAAGAGGTAAAAATCTTGTTGAAAGACCGGCAACTGGAACTATAGCCGTTTTTATGTTTTCCATATTTTAATTATTATTTTTATTATTGTTTTTTCTAAATATAGCAGGGGTTTCTAATAATTTTTCTTCTGCTAATAAATCTTCTTCCTTTTTTTCTATTTCTTTTTTAACGTCTATGCCATTTTTTCTTAATTTTATTTCTACTTTTTCTAAACTTTTATCTCGATTATTTTCTTTATTATTTTCTTCTTTACTGTTTAACTCTAAATTATTATTTTTTTCTTTTTTAATTTCTTTTTTTTCTGTTTTTTCTGTTGATTTTTCCAATTTTAGATTATTTTTTTTAAAGTTATTATTTTTATTTATTATTTTTTTGGGTTTTTTAATTTCTTCTTTTTGAGGTATTAGGTTTTCTAAAAAATTACTATTACATCCTGTTGCTAATAAAGTAATTTTAATTTTTTTCTCATCTTTTTGAGATTGATCTATTCCAAAAATAACTTTCGTTTGTTTGCTTAAAAATTCTGAAATAATTTTAGAAATATAAGAAACTTCTGAAAGTTTAAGATTTTTTCCACTTTCTATATTATAAAGAATTCCCTTAGCGCCATTTAAACTATAAGGATATAATGGGCTTGAAATAAGTTTTTTGATTTCTTCTTCTCTGTTTCCTCCCTCATTTATTTCAACTGAATTTAAGTAAGTTAATTTTCCTTTTCCAGAAAAAATTGTTTTTAAATCTGCAAAATCAATATTTATTAATCCATAAGAATAAATCATTTCAATTAATCCCTCTAAATTTTCTGCTAATTTTTTATTAATTGATGAGAGAGCATTTTTTAAGGGAGTATCTTTATCAATTATGTTAAAAATTCTTTCATTAGGAATAATTGAATAAGCATTAAGATTATTTTTTATTTTTTCTAATGCTCTTTGCGCTATTTCCATTTTCTTTTCTCCTTCAAAATCAAAAGGCAAAGTAAAGATTCCATAAGTTAAAACTCCTAAATTATTAGCTGTTTTTGCGAAAACATTTGTTGCCCCAGAACCTGTTCCTCCTCCTAAACAAGAAACTAAAATAACCAAATCTTGATCTTTTAAAAGCTCTTTTATTCTTTCCTTATCCGATATAGCAGCATTTTCTCCTAATTCATCATTCATTCCTGTTCCTAATCCTTTTGTTAAATTAAACCCAAATTGAAATTTTTTAACTTTATCAGCGCTTTCTTTTAATGACTTATAATCAGTATTAGCAGCAACAAAATCAACTTTTTTAATATCAGAAGAAATTTCGGAGACAATCGATCCCCCGCCGCCTCCAATTCCAATGATTCTAATTTTTGTTTGATGAACGCTTATATCATTTTCTTTTTTTTCAATCTTTTTTTTAAATTCCTTTTCAGTTTTTTCTTCCTTTTGTTCTTTTCTAAATTTTATTTTTTTATTTTTTTGTTTTGATTTCATTTTATTGCTAATTTTATAATATAATTTTAAAAAACTTTTTTCAATTTTTAAAGATTATTTATTTTAATATTTTACCTTTTTTAAAAATTTAAAACAAGAGATAAAAAAACATCCTTGGTAAAACCAAGGATGTTTTTTTTATTATCTTAATAGTTTATCTTCCAAAAATTTCGTTAATTTTTTGAGATAAAATTGAAAGTGATTGTGAAATTGCTGCTAATGTATTATTAATATTTAAATTTGAAGAAATCGAAGGAGAAACAACTTTAAAGTATTCTCTTCCATATGATTTACCTGTGTTTATATCTCTAAAGTCGACATAACCTGTATGTCCTATTGCCCAATCTATCCAAAAAGTAAAATTACGAGATGTAATAGAAACTTTATTGCCACAAACCCCTCCGCTTTTTGGACAAGCAACCCAACATTTTTGATCTGTTTGATCGCATACTACGACTTTAATGAAGAAATTTGGATCATTGCTTGATGTATTCCAAGTAACTTTTGTATTGTATCCTTTGGGCCATTCTATATATTTATCTCCATCTGAATCTGTTAAATTTTGTATTTTAATATTTGATATTAAGGAGGTTGGAGATGGAGATGGAATTGAGGTTGAGGTTGGAGATGGAGATAAAACTATTAATTTAAGATCTAATGATTTTTCAGCTTTATGATATGTTCTATCTTTATTTTTTATCACTTTAACTTTAAAGGGATATTCACCAGGATTAGAAGGCGCTGTTATAGAGAAATTTACAGTTTGACTAGAATTTGGCCTAACACCCCCTATTTGATTTATTGTTGGCAAAGATAAACTAGAAGATGTTGTTGATAATTCAAAATCAAAAGAAGCGCCTATACAATTTACTGAACCATTATTAGTATCAGTGTTTTTTATTGTTAAGGTATAATTTAAAGTATCTCCTGGTTTTCCTGTTTGAGACGTTGAAGAAGAAGTTAAAGTAAAATTTGGATTAGTTGAATCTAATTTACAAGGATCAATTTCAATTTGTTCTAATGAATCAGATTGAACTGATGTCAATTTATTATCATCTTTGTTTATTTGTCTTATTTTGATAGTTCCTTTTGTCCCAAGAGGTGTCCATGTATTTAAATAAGCAATCACAGAATTTTCACCATTGCTTGTTTTAAATTTACCAAGAAGTCCTGGATATTGACTACGTTCTTTATCATTAACATAATTAATTCGAGAATCAGTTGTATTAGAGGCATATAACCTATAACAACCAGATGAAGTACAATAATATATTGCCACATAATCAACTCCACTTGAAGACCATATTATTTTTCTTGCATTATCTTTATTTGGCCCCCATTCTTTAATTCCGTCTCCATCTGCATCTGTTAAAGGATTATTATTTAAATCTGTAATTTTAACATTTGAAATTGAGGGAGTTGAAGTTGGGGTAATTAAATTCGCTTCGCATTCTTCTTTTGTTTTAAAAGTGCGTAATCCTTGATATGCATAAAAACCACAAAATTGTTTTTTTTGACAATATTTATTTTCATTATCAAAATACCAAAAATTTTGACAATTTATTTCTTTTAAAGAATAATCTTCTTCACTAAGTTCTTTATATGGTTCTTCGTATGGTTCTTCATATAGTTCTTCGTATAGTTCTTCGTATGATTTTTCGTATGATCTTTCATATGGTTTTTCTAAAGATATTTTTTCAAAAACATCTTCTTCATATTCTTTAGTTTGAGGTTCTATAGAGGGTTCTATAAAAGATTGAAGTTGATCTTCAAATGGAGATTCATGTAGAAATTCATAAGGATTTTGGGGGACATTTTCTTCGTTAATATTTAAACTATTTTCAGGAGAAATTTGAGGAGAAAATTCTAAAAATGTTTCTGAAATGCTTTGTGAAAGATTTTCAGCACTGTTTGATGGAAGATTAGTTTGCAAGCTTGATTGCAATTGGGTTTGAAGAACCAACAATATTAATTGAAGTTGGTTTATTATATACTGAATATTTTGTTTTAATTGAGGAGACTGCTGTATTTTTTGTGGTGGAATTTTTTGAAATTCTACTAATAACTGAAGAGATTCTTTTAATGAATTAATTAAATTTTTTAATGCTTCGCTATATTCTTGTGTTTGTTGAGGAGAAGTTTTTTGAAACTCAACTAATAATTGAACAACTTTGTTTAAAGAATCTATTAATTTTTGAGAAATTTGATTAGGATCTTGTGTTTGACTTAAATTTTGAGTAGTCAAAGCATAAGAAATATTAATTAAAAATATTCCTATAAAAAAAAGAGAGATTACAAATGTAAAAATAAAAATTATTTTGTTTTTCATAAATATTAAAATTATTTAATTTTATTTTTAAAGTTTTTTTATTAATTTTAATTATCATTTACTATTATTATAATATCATTTTTAATTATATCAAGTATTTATATTTTATTCAATAAATTAAACAATAACGCCATTTTTTATATTGATCTTTAAAAAATTGACAATTATTAAAATTATTTTTTCTAATGATTTTCTC
>Ga0116190_1004201_pt1 | contig 10212 bp, 7 predicted proteins | sample AD_JPNTR4_MetaG_FD_89808 | JGI IMG/M metagenome (GOLD analysis project Ga0116190, IMG submission 89808) | Active sludge microbial communities of municipal wastewater-treating anaerobic digesters from Japan - AD_JPNTR4_MetaG | ecosystem: Engineered > Bioreactor > Anaerobic > Digestate | place... | reverse complement strand
CTAGATTTTTATCCCATTCATAATAATCGGCACCGGAAGCAGTAAGCTCGGCACTTTGTCCTTTACAAATTGTAGAAACGGGAGGTGTTACTGTAAGTCGTTCAATAATTATTTTTGCTTGTAATGTTACCGAACAACCGGGTATACTTGTCATAACACAAGAATATGTATTTCCTTCAATTAATTTTACTTTAATTTCTCGTGTAGTTGCTCCATTGCTCCATACATATGAATTAAAACCTTCGGGAGCTTTCAGTATAGCAATTGAATCCGATTCGCAAGCCTGTACATTTATTTTCATAGCTGCTGTACGTGCTTCCATGTAAGCATAACTCCAATGTCCGCCAAGTCTACAGTCAGCATTAGTAAATTCAAGCATCACCGTTTGTCCTATATATGGTGTTAAATCCATAGCTACTGTAGTCCATGGTTTCCATCGCACTACGGTATCACGAGTATTATCGGTAGGGTGATCATATATTAAACATGTATTAAATCCGGGAATATTTCCTCCTGAAATTATATGATTATATCCACACAATGAATCTATTATATTTCCATAATTATCGCGTACCGCAACATCAAAAAACGGTTGCTCATCGTGTTTATGTCCGGGATCTTCAAAAACTACCGCATATTTATAAATAAACAAGGCATTCGATTCATTTACCGTCAATAAATACCGTAATTGTTCTACTTGTCCACCTTTTATATTATTTCCCAATTTAGCAACGTATTTACCTCCATCAGGCGGTATACTCGGCAATTCATTGCACGTATATCTATCGTAATATAGGTTTGAAATAATTGTTTGTCTTCCTGTGGTTATGGTATTATTGGTAAATGTTATAACTCCCGTTGTGCGATTCCATGAACCGTTAGATGCTGTCCATCCGGTAAAATTTCCCAATTCAAAATCAGAGTTGAGTGACGATGTTTGTGAATACAATACATTCTCAAACAAAGCAAACAAAACAATTGTTACCACATATACACTCTGTTTCATAATCGGAATTTTACCTCAACTTATACAAAGTACGTATATGTGCCAATAAAAAAATGGTAAAAACGTACCATATTTATGGTAAAATTGATACATAGAATATGTATATTATAACTATTCCAATCAACAATAAGATATCACAGTATATACAACATAGTATAACCTGAGCTAAAACAATATAGTAGTTTATATATAATTATTACTGCTATACAAATAGAAACAGCATTTATATATACCTTTGCAAAAAATATAAGATTATGGCACACATTGAAGCATGTATATTTGACATGGATGGGGTTTTGGTAAGTACCGAAATTTATCATTACAAAGCGTGGAAACGACTCGCAGATAGTATAGGAATTTCTATTGACGAGCATTTTAATGAACAATTAAAAGGTGTTAGTCGTGCCGTTTGTATTGATTTGATTTTAGCACACGGTAATGTAAAGAAAACACAAATAGAAAAAGAACAACTTGCTGCTCAAAAAAATCAATGGTTTTTGGAATATATAGAACATATAAGTCCACAAGATGTTTTTCCGGGAGTCATTGAATTTTTAACCGATTTACGAGCCAATGGATTTAAAATGGCTATAGGGTCTGCCAGTAAGAATGCTCCTCTTTTATTAGAAAAAATGCAAATAGCTCACTATTTTGATGCAATAGTAGACGGTAATACAATTGAAAAAGCCAAACCTAATCCTGAAGTTTTTTTGAAAGGTGCACAACAATTAGGCATAGCGCCTTCTGCATGTGTTGTTTTTGAAGATGCATTAAGCGGAGTGCAAGCGGCAAAATCTGCAGGAATGTATTGTATTGGCGTAGGAAGTAAAGAACATCTTACTTTGGCAGATGAATGTATTAGCTCATTTACCGAAATGACGGTGGAACGTATTAAACAAATACAAAGGTAATTGCGATTTTATTAAAAAATATACTGATACAAATAATTATCAATTACAAAAAAAAATGTAAATTAGCCCTATTCTTTAATTAATATAAAAATATAGATTTATGGCAGGAAATATTACCTTTACAATGATTAAACCCGATGCGGTTAAAAATGGACACATAGGTTCAATACTCAAAATGATAACCGATGCAGGTTTTAGAATTGTAGCAATGAAATTTACTCGAATGAGTGCAGCTAAAGCAGGTAAATTTTATGATATTCATAAAGAACGTCCTTTCTATGGTGAATTAGTTGAATTTATGACTTCGGGACCAATAGTAGCAGCAGTTTTAGAAAAAACAAACGCAGTAGAAGATTTTCGTAAACTTATAGGTGCTACAGATCCTGCTAAGGCTGAACCCGGAACTATACGTAAATTATACGCTACTTCATTAGGTGAAAATGCCGTTCATGGTGCCGATAGTGATGAAAATGCTCTTCGTGAAGCAGGTTTTCATTTTGCTACCAGCGAATGGTTTGATAAAGACGGAAATTGTATGGGGTAATTAATTCCTTTATTGAAAAATATTGCAAGGCTGTGGTTATGTAACTACAGCCTTTTTTTATTTATTTTGGATTCAATGTATTTTTTATTATTTTTTTCATATTTTTGAAACTATATTAATCTGTACAATTACCACATAATTGTACACCGCAACATAAAAAAATTATGAAAAAATTAATTGTATGCATCTGTGTACTATGTATATATTGTATTACAAATGGGCAAAACATAGGCGATTACAGAACTTGTCTAGAAGGTGAATATACATGGGACAATATTTCCGTTTGGCAACAATTTAACGGCACAACGTGGATTTCTGCACTTGATTATCCAGGAAAAAACACTTCGGCACTTACTGTAACAATTTGCAACAATGCATCGGTCATTTGTAACAAACCAATAGAAGAATTTCCTATACAAAATCTTATAATTGATTCTACAAGCATACTTACTATTACATCTAAAAATATCAAAATTGAACAAGATTTATGTGTATGGGGAACTCTTTCTATACAAAGTAATATAGGTACTGTAATATGTAATACTATACACCTGTATGGCACTATTATACAAGATTATTCCAAATCATTTACTATAACTTCTGATGCGTATATTAACGGATTTGTGTTACAAGGCAACGGAACTACACAACTTACTATTCATAAAAATCTATACTTTCAAAACAAACCTTGTAAAGTAAGTCAATTAGGATTATATGTGTTAGGAAAAACCTATATTCAAACTTCAGTAGAATTTAATTCCATTGCGGGAGATAAAACATTTATAGATACTTTATTTATCACAAATTGCACAGTACACATATCAGTAGGCGAAACATATACCTGCAACTCTTCGGTTGTAATACAGAATGCTACCATACAAACAGTAGCCTTTCCTTTCATAACAATACGTAACAATTTAATACTTGCCAATGCTTATTGTACAAGGCACGACGACTATTTTGGCACATTTACTGTTCAAGGGAATATTGAAATCCCTTCAAATACCGAATCCACAATAGAAAGTGCATGTATTGAATTACAAGGGAATTGTAATATACGAGGCACACTCAATATTACCGACAAAAAAGGTGTTAAAACTATATATGGTTCATTTACAGTATTTACTGCCGGCATGTTTAAAAACTCCGGCAACGATAGAATTCGTATTTGGGGAAATTTAGAAAATTATGGAACATGCAATAATGGAACAAATGGTGTATTTCAATTACTTGGCATAAATAAACATATATCAGGTACTCTAAAAACACCACGTTTACTAATCGACGGATTATACTATAATAACAATACTTTAGAAATTATATCAGATTTTGGAGGAAACGGTACGCTTATACAAACTAATTATGCAAACCTTAGTATACAAAGCCCTTCATCACCAACAATTATAGCTGATGCTTATGGCAATATCGTTAGCTACACACGCGGAGGAAATCAAGATGTACGATGCAGTAAATTTTATATACTCAAAGCTGCGTGCAATAAAAATTCCTTACTTCTGCAACAACATATAGAATCAATATACCAAATACAATTTACAAAACCATGTTTTATAAACTGCAACAGTTACACTATAACCTTTGAATCAATAAGTGATACTACAATTTTAGGAATTGACAACTTTGACAGAGGCTTTATTCTTATGTCGGGAAGTATAATTATAAACCAAATACCATTTCAAAAAAGCGTTTTTATTCCATTATTTACATCATCTCGTATTGATGCTTGTGCGGGAATACGCATACAAGAACTCGATAGTCTAAATAATTCATTTACCATTCTTGCTTTAGAAAAACAAGTAGTAGATTTTCCTGGGGTACATTCAAGTAATTTATTGAACAGTGGGATAGTGAATACTACTTATCATATACAATCTGCAAGCACACAAGCATCTATAAGTCTATATTGGCACAGCAGCAGCGAAATGCCGGCATTCAATAGAAATTTTTGCAGTATAATGCACTACAATGGCACGCAATGGCATGCACTCTCAGATTACAATGAAGCTCAACAAATTGCAACTAATATTTATGCAATACAAGCTACTACAACGGCATTTTCGCCTTTTGCAATTACAAGCAATGCATATTTTTTAAATATTCACACTATAGAATGTACTGTTTTGCAAAACTCTCAAAACATTGTTATACAAGGAAATATACATGATAGCTTCAATTTAGAACATATACAAATCTATTCTTCAACCAATGGAAAACAATTTACACAACTCGCAGAAATAGATGTTTCAAATCAACAATCATTTGCATATTATGACTGCACACATTACTTATCAGATTATATCTATTATAAATGCGTAGGTGTTTACAATGATAAGAGTATAATTGAATATACAATAGTAAGTATTGCAAATAAACACAATTCACTTCTTACTATTCAAAAAACCGCTGATTATTTATTGATAGAATACCCACATGCCATACCTGTAACTCTTTATACGCCCCAATTACAAGCAATCGCTAAATTTTATACTAATCAAAGGTTTTCATATACAGCCGTTTCACAAGGCTTATATTTTCTATATTGTAATAAAACATATATTCCAATAGTAATTACACAATAAGTATAAGGCAATCATAACAATTTTATATTTTTTTACAAGTAACGTTTTTTAACTACTTGATAAGGTATGATAAAAAATATGAAATAGTTTTTTTTGTGAGATTTATCACTTATTTACTATGGCATTAGAATATTTTCTGTAATTTTGTTGCAACTAAAAGAAATTTTAAAATTCATAAAACTATTATTTAATATGGCGAATATTTTTAGCTATTCAATTGGAAGAAAACTCCTGATGAGTTTATCGGGACTATTTCTTGTAATGTTTTTATTGGTTCACTTACTGGTAAATTCATTTCTTATACTCGACCCGCTTTTTGGGACTGCCGAAGGCGAGATGTATAATGCCGGAGTTCACTTTATGACTACTAATCCATTTATCAGAATTATGGAACCTATATTGGCAGGTGGATTTATAGTACATATAGTGTACTCTATTATTCTTACCATTCAAAATATGCGTGCACGCGGCTCTAAAAGCTACGCATCGGGTAACAAAACACCTGATGTAGAGTGGTCGTCAAAAAACATGTTTGTATTGGGTATTGCATTATTGTCATTTTTGGCAATTCATATTGCTCAATTTTGGGTAAAAATGAAAATTACCGGCGACCCACGTTTAGACTATACCGTAGAAGGGCACAACGCTTATGTGCTTGTACACGAAACATTTCAAATCACATGGGTTATGATATGCTATGTAATAGGTGGTATAGCATTAGCATTTCACTTATCACACGGATTCTGGTCGGCTTTCCACACAGTAGGATTAAGCAACTCTATTTGGATACCTCGCTTACAAAAAATAAGTGTGGTAATTGCATGGATTATAGGCTTAGGATTTAGTACTATAGCCTTAGTGCAATACCTTGTGTATCCATTATCATAATTGTATTTACCATAAAAACATTAAAACACTATGGCAACGTTAAACAGTAAAATTCCTCAAGGTCCATTAGCACAAAAATGGCAATATTATAAAGATCATCAAAAATTAGTAAACCCTGCTAACAAACGTAAACTCGATATAATTGTTGTTGGTTCAGGGTTGGCTGGTGGTGCAGCTGCTGCAACTTTTGGTGAACTAGGTTTCAATGTAAAATGTTTTGCATATCAAGACAGCCCACGTCGTGCACACTCTATTGCAGCTCAAGGTGGTATAAATGCTGCAAAAAACTATCCAAACGATGGTGACAGCGTATTTCGCTTATTTTACGATACAATAAAGGGTGGTGACTATCGTGCTCGCGAAGCAAACGTATATCGTTTGGCAGAAGTAAGCAATAATATAATTGACCAATGTGTAGCACAAGGTGTTCCTTTTGCTCGCGAATATGGAGGTTTATTAGACAACCGTTCGTTTGGTGGAGCACAAGTATCGCGTACATTTTATGCAAAAGGTCAAACCGGACAACAATTATTACTCGGAGCATACAGTGCATTAAGTCGTCAAATTGGTAAAGGAACCGTTAAAATGTACAACCGTACCGAAATGATGGATATAGTTGTAATTGACGGAAAATGTAGAGGTATAGTAACACGCGATTTAGTAACAGGAGAAGTTGAAGCTCATTTTGCACATGCAGTAGTACTTGCAACCGGTGGATATGGTAATGTATTTTTCTTATCAACCAATGCAATGGGTTCTAATGGTAGTGCGGCATGGAAAGCTTACAAACGTGGTGCATACTTTGCAAATCCATGTTATGTACAAATTCACCCAACATGTATACCTGTACATGGCGAGTTCCAATCTAAACTTACCCTTATGTCGGAATCGTTGCGTAACGATGGTCGTGTATGGGCACCAAAATTAAAAGAAGATGCAGAAGCTATACGTGCCGGCAAATTAAAACCGGAAGATATACCTGATGAAAATCGCGATTTCTATCTAGAGCGTCGTTACCCTGCATTTGGTAACTTAGTACCACGCGACGTTGCTTCTCGCGCAGCTAAAGAACGATGCGATGCCGGATACGGTGTTGAAAGTGGCGAAGCAGTATATCTTGACTTTAAATATGCTATTGAGCGTTTAGGTCGTGATACTGTTGAAGCTCGCTATGGTAACTTATTTCAAATGTACGAAAAAATTACCGACCAAGATCCATATAAAACTCCAATGATGATATACCCTGCTATTCACTATACTATGGGTGGTATTTGGGTTGATTACGAATTACAAACTACTATCCCCGGCTTGTTTGCAGCTGGTGAAGCAAACTTCTCTGACCACGGGGCTAATCGTCTTGGAGCATCTGCTCTTATGCAAGGTTTGGCTGACGGATATTTTGTTCTTCCATATACTGTTCAAAATTATCTGGCAGACGAATTACATACACCACGTATGAATCCGAAAGAAGGTGAATTTGACAAAACAGTGAAAGAAGTAAAAGCACATATTGAAAAACTGATGAACGTTAAAGGTAAAAAATCGGTTGACAGTTTCCACAAACGCTTAGGAAAAATAATGTGGGACTATGTAGGTATGGCGCGTAACAAAGAAGGATTGGAAAAAGCAATTACCGAAATCCAAGCATTACGTAAAGAATTTTGGTCTGACGTGCGTATTCCCGGTTCACCAAATGAATTGAACGTAGAATTAGAAAAAGCAAACCGTGTAGCAGATTTCTTAGAATTAGGCGAACTTATGGCACGTGATGCGTTACACCGCGAAGAATCATGTGGTGGACACTTCCGCGAAGAACACCAAACACCCGAAGGCGAAGCTGCTCGTGTTGATGACAAATTTGCTTATGTAGGTGCATGGGAATTTACAGGAGTAGATTCAGAACCTATTCTTCATAAAGAAGAATTGATATTTGAAGAATGTAAATTAGTTCAAAGAAATTATAAATAATCATAGTACAAACTTCCTCTTAGAAAAAGGAAACAAAATATAGGAAAATTATGAGCGAAAAAAAAGGATTGAACCTCACACTTAAAGTGTGGCGCCAAAAAGGACCAAAAGAAGCAGGACGATTTGAAACGTATTCTGTATCGAATATTTCACCCGACAGTTCGTTCCTCGAAATGATGGACGTGCTTAACGAACAATTAATAGTAGAAGGCAAAGACCCTGTTGCATTCGACCACGATTGTCGCGAAGGTATTTGCGGTATGTGTAGTTTATACATCAATGGTCACGCACACGGACCAGACGAAGATGTAACTACTTGCCAATTACACATGCGTAAATTTAAAGATGGCGAAACAGTAACAATAGAACCATGGCGTTCTGCAGGTTTCCCTGTAATAAAAGACTTAATTGTAGACCGTAGTGCATTTGATAAAATAATGGCTGCCGGTGGATTTATTTCGGTAAATACCGGTGGTGTACCCGATGGTAATGCTATACCTATTCCTAAAAAAGATGCAGATGAAGCTATGGATGCAGCATCTTGCATTGGCTGTGGAGCATGTGTTGCAACATGTAAAAACGGATCGGCAATGTTATTTGTAGCTGCCAAAGTATCACAATTGGCTTTATTACCTCAAGGTAGAGTAGAAGCTGCACGACGAGCTAAATCTATGGTTGCAAAAATGGACGAACTTGGCTTTGGAAACTGTACAAATACCGGGGCTTGCGAAGTGGAATGTCCAAAAGGTATTTCTATTGCAAATATTGCTCGTTTAAACCGCGAATTTTTATTGGCAAAATTACAAGATTAAACAAACATAATTACACTTTAAAAGCCCCTGTTGAAATCTATCTACAGGGGCTTTTTTATGCTATATTATAATGATTGTATCAAACGAATAAACTCTTTATAATTCTTTTGAGCATTAAATTTTGTATCCCAAGTATTATATGCATTGTTACGCATAGTTTGCACCTCATCGTGTGTCAATGAACAAAACCGTTCAATAGCAGCAGCTACTTCTTCTTTGCTTGGAGTTGGCGAAAGTAAAAAACCATTTGTTTCGTGTTCAATAATTTCGCTCACGCCACCCACATTGGTACCAATAACAGGAATACCAAAACTCATGGCTTCCATCATGGATACGGGGATGCCTTCTGAAAGACTTACGTTTATTAAACAATCAACATAATTGTTTTTATAATAATTCATAACTTCTGTATTAGACACCCGACCTGCAAAAGAAAAAGAAATATTTGTCTTTTTATCTAATAATTCATGTGTTAATTTCTGAATTTGTTGAAATAATTCACCATCGCCAAAATGAATCCACTCTATTTGATATTCACGGATTTGCGTTAATGCATGTATAATTAAATCAATTTGTTTTATAGATATTACATTTGAACAACTTACAATTCTACACACATTGGGTCGTGTGGTTTTTATTTGAAAATAACCTATAACACCTAAATATGAAACTCTCATTTTTTGAACAAGCAACGGAAATAATTCAGCATAATAATCATAACCCCTCCGAGAAATAAAAAAGATACCATTAGATTTTGTCAAAATATATTTTCGAAAAGGCAAATAGTGCGCATCATTCACTTCAAAATATACATCCCAACCATGAGCTCGCGAAAATACACTTTGTACTGACAATTTTTGACATATTTTAGTATTTACAAACGCCATATCGTTCGTCCAATATGAATATACAAACCTTGAATCAGACTCTGAAGAGTAATTTTGTATAATTGTAGACATATAATTGCCAATATAAGAAGCTTTTCGAAGCGTCTGAATCGCAGTTTTAATTTGTATGCCGGTAATAGATTTTCTATATTCTTTTGTAATTATTCTCATTTCTTGCCAAAAAAGTTTTGAAAAAATTCCAAATATTGACAAAAACTTCTGAAATTTTGGCAATTCATATGATATTCTTTGGCATACAACATTTTGAGGTATTGTTCGAGTTTGAGGTGAGATAGTATCATTAGAAACTATTACGATTAAATCAAATGCTTGTGAAAGAAACGGTATTTCATTCTCTATAAAAGTTTCGCCGGTGCCATAAGGAAACGATGATGTACAAAAAAAGAGAACACGTGCCATACAGTAAATTTATACAAATATAAAAAAAACAGCAAAATAGCGATTATACAAATAATGCAACAATACATTCAGATTAGTATTTTTATATATTTGTACAAATTCTCATGTAATGAAGAAAGTATTAATACTTGCATACGATTTTCCCCCATATGTTTCAGTAGGAGGTTTACGACCATATT
>Ga0116190_1004194_pt1 | contig 10226 bp, 9 predicted proteins | sample AD_JPNTR4_MetaG_FD_89808 | JGI IMG/M metagenome (GOLD analysis project Ga0116190, IMG submission 89808) | Active sludge microbial communities of municipal wastewater-treating anaerobic digesters from Japan - AD_JPNTR4_MetaG | ecosystem: Engineered > Bioreactor > Anaerobic > Digestate | place... | reverse complement strand
GGGTTATTCTCACCGTTGCATCTATCGGAGTAATGTTGGGTACCTTGTTTTCAAGCGGAATGATGGAGATAGCACGAAGCGGCGTTTTTCATCCCAATATGTTTACTTTTCCAAAAATCATGATGCTTTTTCTTGCAGTCATGATAACCGATGTTATTCTGCTGGATATTTTCAACACTTTAGGGCTGCCCACATCTACTACTGTTTCGTTGGTATTTGAGCTGTTAGGAGCTGCTGTTGCCGTGTCGTTGTACATCATGTGGGAAAACAATGGCGGAAATCTGGCGGATTACATTAATACAGGCAAGGCTTTAGCCATTATTTCGGGTATATTGATATCGGTGGTCATTGCCTTTATTTCAGGTAGTGTTATCATGTATTTTTCCCGATTAATTTTTTCCTTCAACTACAAAAAATCATTTAAATACTTCGGAGCTTTATGGGGTGGATTTGCCCTCACTGCTATTACTTATTTCATCGTTTTTAAAGGATTAAAAGGTAGTGCTATTGTTTCGGAAGATTTACTGCAATATCTCTCGAACAACATGGGCGAAGCCTTGTTTTATACTTTTATCGCATGGACACTTTTAATGGCGCTCCTCCAGCATCTCTTTAAGGTTAATATTCTTAAAGTGATTGTCTTAATGGGCACAATGGCATTGGCGCTTGCTTTTGCCAGCAACGACTTGGTAAATTTTATCGGTGTTTTTATGGCCGGATTGAGTTCATACCGGATTGCTTCAGAGGTAGCTATCGCCGGCGGAAATATTGAAACACTGTTTATGGATAAATTAAAAGAGCCGGTCGTGGCAGACTGGAGATACTTACTGGGTGCAGGCATCATTATGATTCTAGCCTTATGGTTTTCCAAAAAAGCAAGAACAGTTACCGAAACCGAAGTGAATTTAGCCCGGCAAACCGACGGAGGTCTGGAGAAGTTTTCCTCTTCTCCCTTATCCCGATCGATCGTTCGTGCTGCGGTAGACATCAATCGCGTATTACGACAATGCACCCCTCTAAAAGTAAGGAAAGCCATTAATCGTCGCTTTACACCTAAGAAAGTTGAAGGAGATTCTGCATCGTTTGATTTGATCAGAGCATCGGTAAATTTAACCATTGCCGCACTGCTGATTTCGTTAGGAACTTCTTTAAAATTGCCGCTTTCAACTACTTACGTTTCTTTTATGGTGGCAATGGGATCATCGCTGGCCGACAGGGCATGGGGAAGAGAAAGCGCTGTCTACCGCATCAACGGTGTTTTAACTGTGATTGCAGGATGGTTTTTTACGGCACTCATTGCTTTCACAATTACGTTCTTTATAGGCCTGTTGCTGATGTGGGGAGGGAAAATAGCCATGTTTGCATTGTTGGCACTCATTGTGTTTATTTTCATCAAGTCTTCTGAAACTCACCACAAAAGAAAAGAAAAGGAAAAAATCAATTCTTCTCTGCTGGAAGATGAAAAAGGCATCATAAAAGCATGTACTTCTGAAGTAAAAAATGCAGTAGAAAAAATGTTGAATATATATCAACAAAACATACAAGGGCTCACAACCGAAGATCGCCATTTGCTGCGCAGAATCTCACGTGAAGCCGATGATTTGTATATGAGTTACAAAAATAAACGAACATACGAAGTGGTTCCCACCATACAAGCCATAGCTGTGAATGAATTAGATATCGAACAAGAATATGTTCAGGTGGTGGATTATACGTATGAAATTGCAAAAGCACTGAAAACAATCACTTCGGAGAGTTACCGCCACATCGACAATAATCATAAAGGATTCAGCGATGAACAAGAAAATGAATTGCGCGAAATAAGCAAATATGTGATCGAAATGTATGAGAAATTCATCGATATGATGAACTGTCATGATTATTCTTCATTCAATACGCTCTTAACCTACAGGGAAAACATTCTTGAACAATGCGCCAAACTTACTAAAAAACAAATTAAACGCGTAAAAGCAAATGAATCCGGAACCCGGAGTAGCATCCTCTTTCTGAACATCTTAAACGAAACTAAAACCATTGTTTTGCAATCCATTAACCTGATGAAATCGCAAAAAAATATGATTTTAAGCAGCAGAAAAACAGCGAATCTATTGCAAAAAGTGTAATGCGTTACATCAGCACATTCTTAAAGATTTTACCAAGAGAGATTACAAAAATGCAAAAAAACGAATTAAAACCCGCGCTGCCGCATTGCTTCAAAGGTAAGAATGGCTGTAGAAACAGATACATTAAGCGAATCAATTTTCCCTTTCATCGGAATTTTAATTCGCTTTTTGACATTTTGCAACCAAAAATCGGTAAGTCCTTCAGCCTCGGTTCCCATTACAATAGCCGAAGGGCGTGTAAAATCTACATCCTGATAAAATTCGGCAGCCTGCAATTCGGCAGCATACAAAGCGATCTTATTCTGCAACGACCATTCCATCGCCTCCAATGAAGTACAAACGGCAATTTGCACCGTAAATAACGTGCCTACACTTGAACGGATAACGTTAGGATTATACAAATCGGTTTGTGGATCACATACAATAACAGCATCCACTGCAGCAGCATCGGCAGTACGCAGAATTGCACCCAAATTACCCGGTTTTTCAACGGATTCCAGAATAATGACAAACGGATTATCTGATAACTTTATATTAGCCAATGTATGTGGTTTTGGCTTAGCCACAGCAACAATTCCATCGGAATTCTCACGATAAGCAATTTTTTCGAATACGGAAGGAGATATAGTAAATAGTATATTTGGATCAATTGACTCCACAACATCAGGATATTTACTCTTTGCAAATAAAGGTGTGCACACATATACCGAATCAAGGATGTATCCGCCGGCCAATGCCATCGATAACTCACGGGCGCCTTCTATAACAAAAAGCTGTTGTACTTTCCGTTCTTTACTTTTTGTCAATTTAACAATATTCTTTATTGCCGCATTTTGAAGACTGGTAATTTCCATGGATAAAAAGCCACTATAGGGTTCGATCTATTTGGTAAGCTCTCTTTCGAGCAAAAACTCATCGATAGCTTTTTTGAATGTTTCTTTAGGCAATGCACCTTGTGCAATTTGAGGATTACCATGCCGAGGAATAAAAAGAAAAGTCGGAATACTCTGAATGCCAAAGACTTTTGCTAATTCCGGTTCTTTATCTACATCAACTTTGTATACATAAATCTCATCGCCGTACTCGTCAGCCAAATCGTCAAGTATGGGAGCCGTTTTACGGCATGGGCCACACCACGTGGCATAAAAATCAACGATGGCAGGTTTATCCCCTTCGTATTCCCATTCCTTGACATTTTCTTTATAATTAAATACTTTCTCCAAAAAAGCAGCACTTGTGAGTTCAATAGGTTTTATTTTAATTTCTTGCGTAGGAGGATTTGCCGCAAAGGCAACCAATGCAACGGCAAAAAATGCCATTAAAATGCTTATTCTTTTCATTTATTGAATTCCAATTAGGGTAATTTTTAAATAACGTGTTTAAAGAATTGATTCATTATGCAGGTTTCAAGTGTAATTCTCAAAGAAAATCAACGTAAAATCAAAACAAATTCTGATCTTTATATGAAATACTTCCCGGACGCATCACACCAAATTCCTTTGCTGTCATAGTTTCGATTGCTACTTTCCATATTTTCACATTATTCACAGCAGGAACAGAAAAAGTAAATGTTTTATCGGAATAATGATGCATAATAATGTGTAATATCTTTTCTTTTTCGACAAAATCCTCTTCAAATACTACTTCACCTTCACATAAAGCACTTGCCCCTTTCATCCTATAACTGCATGCCACATCGGGATGCTGCCAAATGAGCTCAGGTTTGGTGCAAAATGCAATGCATACCTTTGGATTCTTGCAAAGTATGCGAATAGCTTTTCCCTCTTGTGCAGAATGAAGGTAAACAACACCCTCATCATATCCAAATGTCATTGGCAATATATAAGGGAATCCATCCTCGTCGGCCATACCTACATAACAAAATTTAGAAGACCAAATAATTTTTTCTATATTTTCTTTTTCTTCTATAGAAAAGGTTTTCATCATTATTAATTTTCAACCGAGAAACAAATTTACACGATAATTTTAATTTACACAAAAGCCAATAAAAAACTGTTCTTTTATTTTCAGTCTGTTTACAGTCAGACAACTTCAAATTATAGAAAAAAAGGAAAAATCCATTGCAGATTCTTCCTTCATTTTATTCATAGAAATAAACAACAAGGAATAAATTTATTTCACTTTATCAACAATTGCTTTAAATGCTTCAGGATTGTTCATTGCTAAATCGGCAAGAACTTTCCGGTTAATTTCAATGTTGTTTTTGTGCAAAGCACCCATCAAACGAGAATAGGACATTCCATTGACACGGGCAGCAGCGTTAATACGTTGTATCCATAAAGCGCGAAAATTTCCTTTCTTATCTTTACGATCGCGATAAGCATAGGTAAGACCTTTTTCCCACGTATTCTTTGCTACAGTCCATACATTTTTACGGGCACCATAATAACCCTTGGTTAATTTTAATATTTTCTTCCTGCGATTGCGCGAAGCAACATGATTTACTGATCTTGGCATAATATTAATAATGTGTTTTGAATGTTAGCGTTTCCTGCTGTTTTTGGAAATCTTTTGAGCATACATTCGATTAATAAAAACTAAATAAAGAACACTATCGGATTTATTTCAATCTCAATAATAATTTTACATTTTCTCTGTCTGCTTTATCAACAAGCGAAGTATGCGTTAATCTCCTTTTTTGCTTTTTGCTCTTTTTTGTCAAAATGTGACTTTTATACGCATGCTTTCTTTTAATTTTCCCTGATCCGGTAAGGGCAAACCTCTTTTTGGCACCGGAGTTAGTCTTAATTTTCGGCATTTCCTATTTTAATTATGATGATTAATAAAATTTTCAGCTTGCAAAGGTAATGATTTTTTGGAAATCATTCCACTTTTTGCTCTCTTTTTATTCTTAATTCGCAGGCGATTCTTTTTTGGGAGCAGAAGCGTTTTTTTTGGGAGCAAGAACAATCGACATACGTTTTCCTTCCAATACCGGCATCTGCTCAACTTTTGCATAATCTTCGAGATCGTTGGCAAACTGTAGTAATAACACTTCGCCCTGTTCCTTAAACAGGATGGAACGACCTTTGAAAAATACAAAAGCTTTTACTTTGGCTCCTTCTTCGAGGAAACTTTTTGCGTGTTTAAGTTTAAAATTGTAGTCATGATCATCAGTCTGAGGCCCAAAACGAATCTCCTTTACGATAATCTTTGTCGCTTTGGCTTTCAACTCTTTTTGTTTCTTTTTCTGTTGATACAGAAATTTCTGATAATCAATGATCCGGCATACCGGAGGATTGGCCGATGGAGAAATCTCCACTAAATCCAATCCCATATCCTCGGCCATTCGCAAAGCCACTTGTGTAGGATATATTCCTTGTTCAACATTATCGCCCACTAAACGAACTTCAGGTACTCGAATTTGCTCGTTTGTCCTGTATTGGTTTTTTGAATCTTTGGGACTATTCTTCATTCAACTGATGTTAAGTGTTTCTTCTCTGATTTTTCAATTAATTGTTTTTATTTTCGTTAAATATTCAAGACCTTTCTATCTCATCATTTTCTCTACTTCACGTACAACCTCTTCGGCAAAGGTAGTTAAATTTTTTCTTCCTTTATCGTCTTCACCACGTTTTCTCACCGAAACCTCGTCATTTTGTGCTTCTTTTTCTCCCACAATCAGCAGATATGGAACGCGTTTGAGTTCGTTATCCCGAATCTTCCTTCCAATTTTTTCGTTTCGATCATCTACTTCGGTCCGAATATCATATTTTTTTAATGTTTTTGCAACATTATATGCATAATCATTAATTTTTTCACTAATAGGCAATACTACGACTTGTGTAGGGGACAACCACAAAGGAAATTTTCCGGCAGTGTGTTCAATAAGTACAGCAACAAAGCGTTCCATTGACCCGAATGGTGCTCTATGAATCATAACCGGGCGGTGTTTATGGTTGTCGGCTCCAACATATTCCAAATCGAAACGCTCCGGAAGGTTATAGTCAACCTGAATAGTGCCTAATTGCCAACGTCGACCAAGCGCGTCTTTCACCATAAAATCGAGTTTTGGTCCATAAAAAGCCGCTTCACCAAGTTCAATTTTTGCTTTCAATCCTTTTTCTTCGCAAGCTTCTATAATGGCGCGTTCTGCTTTTTCCCAATTTTCGTCACTCCCAATATATTTTTCTTTGTTTTGTGGATCTCGAAGAGAAATCTGTGCTTCAAAATCATTAAAATCCAATGCTTTGAAAATAATAAAGATGATGTCCATTACCTTCAAAAATTCATCTTTCACCTGATCGGGTGTACAAAAAATATGAGCATCATCTTGCGTAAAGCCACGTACACGCGTCAATCCATGCAATTCGCCACTTTGTTCGTACCGATAAACCGTACCAAATTCAGCAAGACGTAATGGCAAGTCTTTGTAAGAATGAAGAGATGTTTTGTATATCTCGCAATGATGAGGACAATTCATGGGTTTCAACATGAATTCCTCACCTTCCTGTGGAGTTTTCATGGGTTGAAACGAATCTTTTCCGTATTTTTCGTAATGACCCGAAAGCATATACAATTGTTTTAAAGCGATATGTGGCGTCATAACTTGTTCATAATCAAACTGACGTTGAATTTTCTTCAGGAAATCTTCCAGACGCAAACGCAATTGGGTACCTTTAGGTAGCCATAACGGAAGACCCGCACCAACATTCTGAGAAAAAGCAAAAAGCTCCAATTCTTTCCCGATTTTCCGGTGATCGCGTTTTTTTGCCTCCTCAACCATCGCCAGGTATTCATCCAGCATTTTCTTCTTTGGAAAAGAGATGCCATACAACCGCGTCAACTGACGGCGATGTTCGTCACCACGCCAATAAGCCCCTGCAACATTTAAAATTTTTACTGATTTAATATACGAAGTATTCGGCAAATGGGGACCACGACATAAATCGGTAAAATTACCTTGAGTATAGATTGTTATGGTTCCATCCTGAAGTTCATTTATGAGCTCAACTTTATATTCTTCGTTTCTTTTTGAGAACATCTCAATAGCCTCTGCTTTTGAAATGCTTTGGCGTTTAATATCTTCTTTTTTAGCAATTAATTCCATCATTTTCTTTTCGATGACAGGAAAATCCGATTCCTTAATCACCACGCCTTCTCCGGGATCCACATCATAATAGAACCCGTTTTCGATAGCCGGTCCAATACCGAATTTAATGCCGGGATACAATTCCTGTAATGCTTCGGCCATAAGATGGGCAGAGGAATGCCAATAAGCATGCTTGCCTTCCTCATCTTCCCATTTCAACAATTTCAAACTTGCATCTTCTGTGATTGGACGAGTTAAATCCCACGTTTCGCCATTCACAATAGCTGCAAGCACTTCTTCAGCCAATCGTGGACTAATTTTTTTCGCTATCTCTAAAGCCGTTATTCCCTTTTCGTACTCCTGAACCGAACCGTCAGGAAAAGTAATCTTTATCATATTTGTTCTCTTACCTTAGTAATTAAAACAGGAATTATTCTCAATCAAAAACATTTCCTGAATCAATTTACTTGTTTAGTTGTCAACCATTTTTCTTTTTGAATTGCAAATGTAATGATTTTGTGAATCACAGAATAGTCTTTTCGAAATAAAATTAAAAAAACACATTTAAGATATAGACTTTTAGAAATATTGCCATTTTTTAAAGATCAGATACCCTGATTCTGCGAGATAAAATTTCATTCGTCGGAACTTTTTTAAGTTTACTCAATAAACTCCGATAATAATGATAGGCTAACGATAATGCCTTTAAAAAGCGTCACCCCATCTTTTTTGCGTAGGGCACCAATGCTGAAAACGAATATTTATTTTTCATTATTTAATAGATGCATTAAATCCGGCGTATTGATTACACGTAATCCTTCCTGAAATATTTCGTTCTCATCATTAATAATTTTGAAGTAAGCAGAAGAGTCATAGATGTCTCGCGCAACCAGCGCTTTTAGTTGTGTAAAAAGCAGCTTTTGCGAACGTTCGAACTCTTCTTCATCCCATTTTATTTTTTCATCTTTGGCCATTTTTTTCATTTTTGGCACCATATCTGTGGGAATAGAATAATCCTTTTTAAATGCATCCACATCGGGATAAGCTTTCAGTAGCGAGTTGCGACGATTATCCACCTCAATAATGGCTATACGGTTAACAATTCCTTTCGCAATCAGATCTCTATGCAGGTCGGTAAGCGTATCGATTGGCACGAAATAATCGGGCATAATGCCACCACCACCGTATACTGTTCGATTATTCACCAGCGTTTTATATTTCAACGAGTCGGGAAAATGAATGCTATCGGCATGCAACAGTTCCCCCTTGCGATAACGATTGAAGAAATCCATATTGTATTCCTCGATATCTCCACTTTTATAAGGTCTCTGAATACACCGCCCACTTGGTGTATAGTAACGAGCTACCGTAAGGCGGATCATTGTTCCGTCGGGAAGAGGCAACTGTCGTTGTACGAGTCCTTTGCCAAAAGTACGACGACCTACTATGACGCCCCTGTCCCAATCTTGCATGGCACCTGCCACAATCTCACTGGCCGAGGCGGAACCCTCATCTACCAGTACAACAAGATCGCCTTGTTCGAACTGTCCTTTCGAAGTAGCAGTAAAATTGGAACGGGGTTGAGCTCTGCCTTCGGTATAGACAATGAGTTTGCCATTATCTAAAAATTCATCCGCAATATCGGTAGCAGTCTGAAGGATGCCTCCCCCATTACCCGTAAGGTCCAGAATCAGTTTTTTCATTCCCTTTGCTTTCAATTTTTCCTCAGCCTCTCGGAATTCATTCGCCGATGTTACTGCAAAACGGCTCAACCGAATATATCCTATTTCGTCATCCGCCATATACGAAGCATCGATACTATAAATGGGTATCTTGTCGCGCACAATACGAAACTCCAACAACCGGGGCACTCCTCGGCGTAACACCTTTACCGTTACGGTAGTGCCTTTTGGACCTCGCAGCTTTTTTACTACTTCCTCGCTGCTCATCTTCACTCCTGCAATCAACGTATCGTTTACATAAATAATCTTATCTCCGGGCATAATACCCACTTTTTGTGCAGGGCCTCCCGAGATAACCTCAATAACATACAAGGTATCGGTTAGCATATTGAAAGAAATACCTATCCCCTCAAAATCGCCTTGCAGCGGCTCGTTCATAGCCCGCACTTCATCTTTATTTAAATAAGACGAATGTGGATCTAATTCTCGCAACATGGCACGAATTGCTGTTTCGGTCAATTTATCCGAGTCGACATCGTCCACATATAAATTATTAATTAACTGAAGTGTACGCACCAATTTAAGTCCCAGGGGATCGGGCATAAACTGAGCAAAAACACCCGAAAAATAGAAAAAAATGCTGATTACAAGAAAAATCGATCTCTTATACATAAATATAAATGCTATCTGATTGCAAAAGAATTTACCACTTCATTCCTTCAGGAATAAATTCGGTAACATCATGCCCGTAGCGTAACAGTTCGCGTACAAGCGTAGAACTGATGTGGGTAAGTTGTGGTTCGGTAAACAATACAAAAGTTTCTACCCCTGAGATGGTGCGATTTAAATCAGCAGTAGCCTTTTCGTATTCGAAATCGTTCACCGAGCGAATTCCTCTCAGAATATACTTTGCTCCCACTTCACGGGCAAAATCAACAGTCAATCCTTCGTAACTCTCCACACGTATACGTGGATTACTTTTATAAAAATTACGGATTGTCAACAACCTTTTTTCTAGCGAAAAAAACGTTTTTTTCGCTTCGTTTACACCAATCGCAATTACCAGCTCATCCACTAGCATGAGCCCCCTTCGAACTAGCGATTCATGACCAATAGTATATGGATCAAACGTCCCCGGGAAGAGTGCAATGCGCCTTGGGGGAACCGACAAAGTAGGAATAAAAGAATGTGATTTCATTATTTGTTATGGATCAAGCTTCAACGTCAACTGTCAGATTATCGATGATAAAATTCTGACGTTCAGGAGTATTTTTTCCCATATAAAATTCGAGAAGCTCTTTCAAAAGATCTTCCTTACGCATCGTTACCCGCTCAAGTCGTATGTCTTTCCCGATAAAATGACGAAAT
>Ga0116190_1004183_pt1 | contig 10237 bp, 9 predicted proteins | sample AD_JPNTR4_MetaG_FD_89808 | JGI IMG/M metagenome (GOLD analysis project Ga0116190, IMG submission 89808) | Active sludge microbial communities of municipal wastewater-treating anaerobic digesters from Japan - AD_JPNTR4_MetaG | ecosystem: Engineered > Bioreactor > Anaerobic > Digestate | place... | reverse complement strand
ATGTTCAATTTGCTGAGTATTCAAGCTATTAACAAGCACTTTTAAAAAAAACTTATCCAGATCCTGAACCATAATCTCCTGCTGCAATGAAATTCGTTAAATAGTTGAGGTAATTATATTCATAATATCGACATTTAACTAAGACGTCAAAAAATAATTACTCTAATTTTAGAATATTTTATATTTTTTCTAATCATCTTTTAGGAGACGACTTTCCTTTAGAAAAAATTTCACAGGCAAAATCCCAGTGTTGACTATATCCCTTTGTCTTCAAATAAAACCACCACTCGCAACCCCAGAGATAGCATGTTGTAAATTTAGTTTTTAAAGCATAATTTATATTCTCTTTAAAATCATCTATGGTAAAGCTATCAATCTGCTCCTCCACTGTCATTTCGTATATCTGTCTATATGTCCATGGTTCTGCGCCAAGCTCAATTATTATGAATTCCTGATTCTTTTTCCCAGAAAGAAAGGTCACTATATCCTTTTTAAGCATATAAAACTCTGGCGTGAGAGGATAGATAATTTCTCCAAAAAATCTATTGTAAACCTTACGATAAAGAGTGGTGCCAAATACATCTGCAAGAGAAGATGCTCTATACCAGTCTCCGAATTCTCCTCCATCTGTCATTATAATCTGATGCTCTTTATCAAGACTCTTTACAAGTTCAAGCTCCTTCTTTATGAGATTTTCATCTGTAGGAGGACACTCTCCAAATAATAAATAAGGCTCATTTTCCAATTGCCAGTATTTTAAATTAGAATAAGATTTGTATCTTTCAACTACCTCTTTCAGATAGCGCAGGAGATCTTTCTTAGAATCGGCCCATAGGGGGATATGACATTCAGGCCACCTTGGGACTCTCTGACCTATGGCAAGAATAACAGGAACATTATAACTCCTGCAAATATTCATCTGCCTGTCCAGATTTTTAAAATCATAGTGCCCAATATCTTTCTCTATTCTATCCCAGTATGCCACAAGCCTGATCCCTGAGGGCTTTAATTCTTTGATTATAGCAATAAGTGTATCATCAGTGGGAATTTTAAGTTGCTCTGTCATTAACTCAGAAAAAGTAACCCCCCACTGCACATCACTGTAGCTTATATCTGCTATTGATTCATAATGCCTCTGCAATCCAAGACCTGCAAGAGCAATAAATATTAACAAAGTAGCTAAAAACTTTAAAACAAAGCGAAACCCCTTAAAGCTTTCTGAGATGAGCTCTGGAAGAAACCTGCTAAGAATAAAAGCCAATACAAAAACTATTATGTATCTTGACCCATTTACAGCCTCAATAATTGAAGGATGCTTTTCCAATTTTATTGCATAAAAAATGAGAAAGGATCCTGTGCCTGCAATGGCTCTGTTTACAAAATACAAAACTCTCCATTTTTTCTTTGTCCCTTGACTGCGGGAAAAAATTTCTTTTTTTAAAGAAGGAAACAAGAGCATTGAAAGTCCAAGCACAAAAGTAAATCCCTTCATCAATACAAAGGCTGTGACAAAATTTGCTGTGTTATCAAAGGCATACTTTTCAGAAATATTAGTAAGGCCAATAAAAAAAGCAGCCAGCAGAGTCCATGGCAAAACAATCTTTATATTTTTGATATCTGCAAAGAATAAAATAAATCCTGCAACTACAAGAAGGGAAAAGCCAATTATCTCTGCCTCATTCATTGATTTTGGATAGAAAACCATGCTAATAAAAAAAGTTGCCAGAGGAGCAAAGCCTCCAACTACAGGAACTGCCTCTGTGACCTCACCTATGGAAATTACTTTATAATAAGAAAGCAACATTGCAAAAAAACTACATGCTGCAACCATAGACCAGAGCAAACCCTTAGCTGAAGGAATCTCAAAGCCAAAAAAAACAAGGACAAAACCAAAGCAACTTAAAATTGAAATCCAGAAAACATAAGTAATTACACCTTTACCTTCTGTGTCGTTAAAAAAAATTTTATCAATTACAAGTGACAGGGCAATAAAAAACTGAGCAATAAAGGCAATAGCTACACCACTTATCATCTAAAACCTCTCTCTATTATATCTCTATATATAAAGGCACTGGATCGAATATTCCGTTTCATTGTCTTGCGATCAACATCAATCAAACCAAACTTAGGCCAGAAGCCCTTGTCCCACTCAAAATTGTCCATCAATGACCAGTGAAAATATCCTCTAACATCCACACCACTTTCAATTGAATTGAGAACATTTTTCAAGACCTCTTTTATATACCAGCCTCTGTATTTATCCTCACAATCTGCAAGTCCATTTTCTGTAATATAGATAGGTTTTCCATAAGACTTAAGTTCCTCAAGGACAATGGATATTCCCGCTGGATAAAGCTCCCATCCCATATCTGAATAGTTCTTTGGAGATTTATCTTTAAAAAGAAAAGACCTGTGAAAATAATAGTTAAGGCCAATAAAATCCATTCTATCCTTAACCTTCTCAATAAAAAAATCATTCCAGAATTTTTTTGCAAAGTATTTAAAAATATACCCAACAAATGAATGAGCTTCAAAACTTGTCATGTTCAAGGCTGCACCCACAGAGGCTGTTATATCAATATTTTTAATAGCATCATAGGAAGCAAGATGAGCTTTTTTGAGTTTATTCATTGAATTAAGATAGCTTATAATTCCTTTTTTTTGAGGTGGCCATTTTCCAAGAAGATAACTATTAAGAGAAAAAATCTCTGGTTCATTTATGGTTATATAAAACTTTACCATTCCTTTAAATGTCTCTGTAATCCTGGCGGATAATCTCTCAAAATAAAAAGGGAAATCCCTGGCAGTAACCCCTCCCTTTGCAGAAAGCCACAATGGAAGAGTCCAATGCCATATTGTAACAAAGGGTTCAATATTATTTTTTTTAAGCTCCGCTATCACCTTGCAATAATGCTTCAATTCATTATTATCCCACTTCCCCTCTTCTGGCTCAATGCGAGACCATTCAATAGAAAATCTCAAGGCATTAAGACCAATTTCCTTTGCCATAGAAAAGTCTTCTGCAAACTTGTTGTAATGATCAATCCCCTGCCCGGATATATAGTTTTCTTTATCAAAAGCTTCTTCTTTGAAGGATCGCCCTGAATAAATATGAGACATGGATGAGGAAGATGCTGCCAACTCTATGCAATTTTTCAATTCCCACTCACTCCAGTTATTATGGCATCCACCTTCTGTCTGATGAGATGATATTGCAGCACCAAATAAAAAATTTTCAGGGAATTTTTCCATATTGCAAAGTTCTCTTAAATCGAGATTATAAATAAAAATAATCAAGTCAATAAGATTTTGTTTTTATTACAATTTTCCCTATTACTTCTTTTAGCAATGGCACTGATTTTTCTGTTTTTGCAGAGCCAATAATGCTATCAGGATATGTAGTTTGTATAAGATTTATTTTATCATCAGAGGCGGTATCAGATTTATTAAAAAATAAAATCACGGGTTTGCCCTCTATCTCAAGAGAAGACAGTTCCTTATTAACAGTTGATATATTGCCATCAATATCTGGTGAGTTTATATCCACTACATGAATTATAAAGTCAGAGTTTTCTATGTCCTCAAGGGTAGAGCGAAAGGATTCAATTAAATTACTTGGAAGATTTTGAATAAAGCCAACAGTATCTGTAAGCAAAACTGTCAAATTCTCATCAATGTAGACCTTGCGAGTGTAGGAGTCAAGTGTGGCAAAGAGCCTGTCTTCAACAAATAGATCATCCTTTGCCAGAAGATTTATCAAGGTTGACTTCCCTGCGTTGGTATAGCCCACAACTGCTCCCTTCGGATGATCCCCTCTGGCAAGGCGAGTTCTCTTTCTATGTTCTTCATATTTGCTTAGCTTTTTCTTTAAGGTATCAATTCTGCGAAGAATATGGCGTCTATCTGTTTCAAGCATTTTCTCGCCAGGTCCCCTTGTGCCAATACCTCCTCCTAATCTGGAGAGCACTCCGCCCATACCTTTTAGCCTTGGCAAAATATACCGCAATTGCGCAAGCTCAACCTGAATCTTTGCCTCTGCACTTTTTGCTCTTCTGGCAAAAATATCAAGAATAATCTCTGTTCTTCCAACAACTCTACACTTTAAAACCTCCTCAAGATTTCTCACCTGCGCTGGTTTAATATTGACAAGATCAAATACAACTAACTTTAAATCGTGAGCCTCAATCATGTTGCGGATTATCTCCACATATCCTTTGCCAACTATAAACGCAGGGTCAATGGCATCTCTTTTAATAGTGAGAGTATCTACTGTTATGGCACCAGCTGTTGTCACAAGAAGTTTTAGTTCCTCAAGGGAGTAATTACTTTTTACTGGATCGTCACCTTTTAAAATAATGCTAACAAGCAAGGCTCTTTCATCAAGGGAGGAAGGTATTCTATTTACCGATGCATCCATTCAAAAAAACCTTTGCCCCTTTTGCAATATTATTCTTTTTAAACCACCACTGATTTACCTCAATGGCATACCTGACAGGAACTGAAGAGTTATAGAAGATAGAAGTGTCAAGGGGAATCATCTGATAGATGTCTCTGATTATGCCATGAGAATCAACAAAAGCAATGTCAAGGGGGATCACAGTATTTTTCATCCAGAAAGAGAGATAATCATCATATTCAAAGATAAATAGCATTCCATTGTTTTCGCCAAGGGAAGTGCGAAACATAAGACCCCTTTCTCTTTCCTTTGGAGTAGAAGCAATTTCAACATTAAGAGCAACAAAGTTACCACTGCTGTTTTTAATCTTTAAAGTGCAGTTTTTAGTGGAGGCAAAATTTTGTTGACCAAAAACGATAAAAAATAAAAGAAAAAGTATGAGATTTTTCAACTTAAAATTGACCATGGTATTCAATTCTTATTATTCTGTTTGGTTTTTCATCATGTTCAAAGATCACAGCAAAGGTAAAAATTATCTCGTCGAAATAATTGAACTTAATACCTGTGTTAAAAAGCCAATCCTCTGGATCTTTAAAATCCCAGTAAATCCTCTCCCCTTCAAGGGCAAGCCTAAAAAATTCTCCAATTGGAATATCAAGAGAGATAAAATAGGAGCTATCATCTGGCTTATAATCTGGCTGAGTGGGAGTTCTTATGCCAAGACTTAAATACTGTTCCGCATCAAGGAGGTATATTGATCCTGTAAATACAAGATATGGACCATATATAACACGGTTTACTTCGTTTTTTATTTCTTCCTGCTCTCTACCCTCATATCCTGTATAAAATGAATCGTATCCAGCAGCAATTGCAATTGGGAAAGATTCATGCCCGTCAGTAAATTTAATCCTTGCAATAACGCCAGGGACGTTTGGCTGTGGGTCATCTCTTCCTATTGCACTCTGGACATCCATTGATACTCCAAGATAGACTATGTCATGAAGCCCCAAAAAGGTCTTAAACTCCATGCCACCATTATCATACTCAAGGAGAGAAACCTTATATGTGCCTCTTGCTATGGTAAAAGCTGTAGGAGTATCAATAACTGATGTCTGTTTTCCCTGAGCAAAAAGATTGTTCTCTATAAAAATAGTAAAATTTAAAAGGCAAAAGATTAAGCAACTCTTAAAAAATCTTCTCATAGAATACCATTTAGTAAATATGTTTAAAACTACCACAAGACAGAGTAACACTTAAGAAAATCTACAGATTCCCTTAAAAAAAATATCGGATAAACTATAAAATATATGGAGAGTTTTATTGCAGCAAAAATCAATGAAATCAGCAATTTTGGATTAACATAAGCTCCTCTATGCCTTTACGTGCAGTCTCTATCATCAGATTCATTTTTTGAATAGTGAAAGGTGCATGTTCACCAGTCCCTTGAATCTCAATGAGCTCAAATTTGTGATTCATAACAATATTCATATCAACCTCTGCAATTGAATCCTCAGAATAATCAAGGTCAAGCAAAATCTCACCATCCACAATTCCAACAGATATAGCTGCAATATTTCCAATCAATGGATTTTCTGGAAGCAAACCCTCTGCAAGCATTCTCTCAACAGCAAGCTTCATGGCAATATATCCACCTGTTATAGAGGCAGTTCTTGTGCCTCCATCCGCCTGGACAACATCACAATCAATAAACATTGAAAACCCCTGAAATTTTGAAAGATCAATACCAGCCCTCAAGGATCTTCCTATGAGCCTTTGAATTTCTACAGATCTGCCATCTCTTTTGTTGAACTCCCTTTTAGTTCGCTTATTGGTTGAGTATGGGAGCATGGTATACTCCGCAGTAAGCCAGCCTGTATTTGCAAGCTTTGCGTGCTCTGGAACAGTTGTATCAACAGATGCAGCACATATTACCTTTGTATTTCCCATTGAGAGCAGTACAGAACCATAGGAGTTGGGGCAAAAATTTTTAATAACAGAGGTTTCTCTAATCGAAGAATTTGTCCTTGAATTGGCTCTTGTTAATTTCATCATCAAGTTCCCTGTTCTTTTCTCGAAGTTTTTTAATCTGCTTAAGATCTTCTATCTTCTTGTCAATATTTTTATGATATGGGTTATAGTCCCTTGCAAGATTAAATTCATTTATTGCAGAATCAATATCATCTGCAATAAAGAATCTTATTCCTTTCTTATAATGAGCCTCTGCCTTAATCTTATCCTCAACAGTAACGATCTTAGGTATGAGCTTAAAAGTTGCGTTAAGAGAATAGACAGGTCCAAAAATCCCATTCTCAGAATAAGATGCATCTAAAGCAAAAGCAACATCCTTTATTGCATAGTTAAATCCAACTCCAAGGGAATAGGTGCCTGCATCGTTAAATCTCCAGCCTCCTCTTAGATATACCAACTCAAGGTAATTAAACTCAACACCTGTATTAACTCTAAAGCTTTCATTAAATCCATAAGTAAAATCATATAAGTCAGAGGAGTTTATCATATATTCTGTTGCATCCAGATTAAGGCCAAACCACTTTGTCATTTTATAAGACATTCCTATTCTTATCATCCTGGGCAAGGGATCATCCTTTGCATTTGTGCCAAGATTTAAAATTGACATACCTAAGGTAAAGTTGCGGATGGAGCTTTCGAATGGGGAATACAGATACATCTCTTTTAAAATACCAACATCAACAGCAAAGGAGCTAACAAATAAAGTATCAATTTTTTGGTATACATATTTTAAAGTCCCACCAACATAAAGGAATCCCAGATCATATCCATAGGCAGTGGAAAAACATCCATTGTAAAACTGAACCTTCCCTGTCTCATTTCCCTCTATGTCAATTCTATCAAATGGGGGAATCCAGAAAAATGTATTGGAAAAAGCCAGCCATCCCCCATATATCCTAAAAGCAGCACTTACATTTTCAAGTCTTGAATCCAGTATAAGCTCCTCATGAAAAAATGACAGCAGAGGATACTTTAACGTGGCAATACCTGCAGGATTATAATAGATTGAATTAATATCATTAACCTCTGCCGTAAAGGCCTCTCCCATAGCAAGAGGTCTGCTTCCTATGCCAAGTTCAAGAAAATCAGCACCTGAGGTTCCTATGGAGCCTGCTGCAAAACCAAAGGAAGAGCAGGATATAAAAAAAATTGTATAAAAAACAAATTTCTTCATCACATATAAAATAATATATTTCCACGAATTAAAAAATAAAAGTCAAAGGGTTTACAACAAAGTCCTCTTTACTCAAAGTCTTTACTGTCAGTAGTTCTTTGTCGTTTAAGGAATTAACTTCTTCAATAATGGAGCAAATAGCCACAGACTCTTCATCTGAAACAATAAAAAAACATCTATCAATTGAGGCTCTAAGAAAAAAAGAACTGCTATGTAATAACATTTTGATTTTGGAGATGACAAATTTCAATATAAAAAATTTTTCTTTTGAAGAAAAATCAAGAAGCTGCAAAAAACCAACTTTCATGTTCTGCGAGAGTGGAGTTTTAAGGAGAATATTTAAACTAAGCAAGACATCTTCAGGGGAATAATTTTTAAAACCTGCAAAGGGTTGACTCTGCATTAGATATAAAAGAAAGGGGATATTGAGAGTGCTTGTTAATTTGTTATAACAATCAACAGGGGTAAGCTCTGCATCACTTTTCAAAAATATAACAAGGAGAGGTGAAAAAAAATCATCCCATAATGAAAAATTTATATCAGCTAATTCCTCTGAGGTGAAAAGATCCGATAGCCTTACAATATATATGCCTTTGTAATCACACTTTGCAAAAACATCCAGAAGTTTTTTCTTTAAAAAAAGGTCCTCTTCAATACAAGTCTTATCAATAAAAATTCCCTTCTTGTTATGATTGAGTTTTTTAATCTCAGGATCATTTATGCTAAAAAAAAGGGAAGATTCAAGCAACTCATCTGCACTATTAAGCGATACCATAAAGGCATTATCTATCAAAGCATAATTTAAAATTGCAAAATGTTCAAAGCCAATAGATCTCATTGCTTTTATTATGTAGCTATTATAAAACTGAGCAACATCATTTCCCCTTTCTGCATCAATTTCAAAATCAAAGGGATCTACAGAAACAAAATCCCCATAGTCATCATACTTCACTCTATAGATAAGCTCCTCGCACTTTTTCAAGAGGCGTTCCCTTTCCAGAGGAGACTCTTCCATGACAACAGAGACATCTTCTTTATCTTTTGATAAAGCGATACCCTTTTCATTAGAATAAATCTTATTTAAAAGCACGGACAGTTCCTGATTAAAGGTCCTCTCTCTCAAAATATTAACCTGAGAACCATCAGTTCTGGAAGCGCCATCAAGTTCCTCTACAGAAACCTTAATCAAATCCGTATTCTCAAAAAAATTATTATCCATGAATTTATCCTAATAAATTCTTAAAACAAATGCAATCACTATTTTCATCAGGGGCTTTTTAATATTTTAAATAACTTCTAAAATAACAAAAAGCTGCCTTCTCTTTTAACCTTAACGGAAAAAAATATCAAGCTCTTGACTAAAATAACAGGTTAAAAACTAACATTTCTTTGAGGATGTAAAGCTTTGTGCCAGAAAAAATAAAAATTAAAAAATTTTTAATTTTTTAAAAAATTTCAAATAAAATCTTGTTGACACAAAAGGGGGTTATTTGCTATTACCCTTTATGTCTTGATTACATTCCCCTGTAGCTCAGTCGGTAGAGCAGTTGGCTGTTAACCAATTGGTCGCAGGTTCGAGTCCTGCCGGGGGAGCAATTTTAATAGCTATTTCAAACTCTTTTAAGGTATCCTTCCGACTCGTCTGCACAAGGAAGAAAACAGGTAAAATATAACTCTCTCTTTTTTCTATTCTGGTTCTGGCTTAATGTTCAAGCCACAGCTCCGCACTATAGAAGAAAAATTTTTGAAAATGAACTTGATTTTTTGTTTTCTTTTATTTATAAAATATTATATAATGTTAAATGATGATAAGAGCTGACAAGGTTAAAAAGGAGTTAAAAGGTAAAATCCCTGCCGTGAAAATAGAATTTGGGAAGGATGACAAGGTTATAATCCCTGTTCTCTATGATCAGGAATTGATAGAGAAGATAAAAGCAATTTCCGGAAGGAACTGGAATTCACAAGGGAAATATTTACAAGTCCCTTACAGAGATGGGATAATAGCAAAACTTCAAAATATTTTTGGTGAAAATCTTATTATTGAGCCTTACTTTTATCTTATCCCATTTCAAAACTAACTTTCAATAAGAAAGTATTCCAGAAGTACAATTAACTCTTATATAAGATATAACAGAGTTATTAGGTCATAAAGATAGCAAAACGACCGAGGTATATACACATGTCAGCAGGAAAAATTTGGGGAAGATAGTTAGTTCAATTGATACCATAAACCTTAATAGAAGGGAGAGAGATAGCGATGTTTATAGAGTTGAGAAATTCTTCTTATTCTCCCAGAGGAAGTATATGCGCACCAAGTGCTGATATCATGCCAAAATGGTATTATATCCACGCCCCCAGTGCCGATATAAACGAGTTGTGCGAAAGCGGTGCGCCAAACTTTTTTCTTTCTCTATTTTTATCGGGCGTCCTGCCCGCCTCTATGTAAATAAGAAAATTATGAAATTATTTTATTGTTTTTGTTTTAGTAATTTCTGCAGTCAAGAAAATAAATGGAAAAACGAGAAATGCTATTAAAGACAAATATTTCTTCACAAAGGCCCCCTTAAGAGATATATAGTGCATTACCTGCAGAAGGTTTTTGTCTCTTTTTCACTGATATGTCCCTTCTAACAGTGTGT
>Ga0116190_1004182_pt1 | contig 10238 bp, 5 predicted proteins | sample AD_JPNTR4_MetaG_FD_89808 | JGI IMG/M metagenome (GOLD analysis project Ga0116190, IMG submission 89808) | Active sludge microbial communities of municipal wastewater-treating anaerobic digesters from Japan - AD_JPNTR4_MetaG | ecosystem: Engineered > Bioreactor > Anaerobic > Digestate | place... | reverse complement strand
AACCGAACATCGGCACACGATATACGGGTCAGGTGAAAGCTGCCCGCTTTGGCCCGGACACGGAAATAGATCTCGCAGAAGTCCGGAATCGGACCGGGTCGGACCACCTGCTCGACGATGAAGCGCTCGTACTCGAAGGTGGTGGTCCAGCCATTCTGGGTTGTCGTCTGGGTGACGCGCTGGGCATTGGAGAGAGCGAGGGGCTGTTCGCCTTCGATCTCCACCGCAAAATCCAGCCGGGCAGTGTGTTTCTCACCAGTCAGCCGGTTAAATAATGTGACCTGCCCATCCGAATCCGGCTGAAAAACTCCTTCCTGTCGGGTCGAACCGCTGAAGGGGCTGCAAGCAGGGACAAGGGCCACTAGAAGCGAAACCAGGAGCGTCCTGGTTATCAGAAGTCTTTTCGTCGGAATGATCAACTCTTGGCCTCCTTTCTCTCTGTAGAGCCGCCCTGTAAACGGTTACGTAGAGTTTATGGCACCCTTCGAATTGGATGTCAACAGAAATGCTCAATTCGGGGTTGCCGATTCCCCAGTACCGCCTTGGGGCATACCCAAGGCAGGGTAATTGAACAAAGCTGGAAAACTGGTAGGTCGGTTGTTGCCCGACGAAGCCAGGGGACTGGCCTTTATTGTATATGAATCTTCAAGAAATCGATTTCAATAATGATTACATCTGATTATTCAATAATTTAACAGAAACACGTATATCCGAGTGATGCTTGTCTTAGAAACGGTTTTCAGATTATTCTTGACTTGTGAAAACACTTATGAGAGTGTATCGGCCTTGATGGCTCGTAGTCTGCAGGTAACCCAGAAAATTCGGCTCTCGGCGCAGCAGAATGCTTCGCGTTTCACAATAGGCATCACCAGGCTCACTCGGTTTACTTGCATGACGTTCGACGGGTCGCCCTTATCCCAGGCAGGGCCGGCCCGGACGGCGTTAATGGGCAGGAGCGGTGCGCTCCTGGCCCAGGTGGAGGACGTACAGTATGGCTAAAATGCGTTTGACTCTTTTGTTGGTCTGCATGCTTCTCCTGACAGGAGGCAGTCTACTTGCCCAAGTTCCCCAAGGCCAAGTGCTCGGGACCGTGACGGACAGCACCGGAGCGGTCGTGCCTGGGGCGAGCGTCGAGCTCCTCGATGAGCTGAAGGGTACCACGCAAACCACCGTTACGAATGACAGCGGTGTCTACACGTTTTCGTACCTGAACAGCGGCATTTACACGGTTAAGGTCGAGATGCCCGGGTTCAAAACGGCCGTTTACTCTGGAAACCAGGTCCAGATCGGAGAGAGAAAACGAGTGGATATCCGGCTGGAAATCGGGGAGTTGTCCACTGCGGTTGAGGTTACTGGTGCTGCTGCCGCTGTTTCGACTGACAGCGCGACCGTTGGAGCGATCGTGAGCCAGAAAGAGGTTATCGGTATGCCGTTGAACGGTCGGGAATTCAGCCAGTTGGCAGCATTGATGCCCGGAGTTCGACTGACCGGCCGCTACGGAGGGGCCTTGATCACTGATTTTGCGGCCGCAGTAACGGTTGGCGGAACCAGCGGAACCAAGAACTCCTACTCAGTTGATGGTGTTGACAACACTTTCAACATCTGGAATGGACCGGCCATGAATCCTTCGGTCGATGCCGTCCAGGAGTTTCGCCTCGATAAAAGCCAGTTTGCGGCCGAGTACGGACGTGGCGGCGCGCAGATCCAGCTGGTGACCAAGAGTGGCACCAACAGCTTTCATGGAGCGGTTTGGGATTACGTCCGCAACTATGCTCTTAACGCAGGCCACTATGTCACCCATGAGCAGGATACGCTGAAACGCCACCAGTTCGGCGCCAATCTCGGCGGTCCGATCATTCGCAATAAGGCCTTTTTCTTTTTCAACTTTGAGGGACAGAGGGAAAAGTCCTCCGTGCAGCCTCAGGGGACGGTGTTTACTGACAAAATGCGCACTGGCGACCTGAGCGAACTTCTGCCGACCAAGGTCGTGAAGGATCCCCTCACCGGTGAGCCCTTCCCGAACAACGTGATTCCGCCCGAGCGGCTCGATCCCGTGGCGTTGGCTTACATGGAGGCGATGATGGGCCGGGCCAACCAACCCGGTATCGTCAACAACTTCATCCGCCCCTTTACGACCAACCGAGATTGGGAACAATACATCGGACGCGTCGACTATCGGCTTACCGATAAGGACAACCTCTTCGGGCGCTTCAATATCCAGACTCGTGAGGGTGAGGGTGCTCCGTTGGCGGCAACCAGTCTGAACCAGTACGAGGACATGAATTTCTACAACGTAGGGGTGGGCTGGGATCATTCCTGGAGCGGCACGTTGATCACCGAAACCCGGTTTGGATATCACCGTGAAAACCTCCTGATCGCTAGTAACCTGCCTGACAAACTGCCCTCTGTGAAAATTAAGGGGTTTGGAGGCATAGAAATTCCGGACACCCGGATGCCGGTGGTGAGCATCACCGACTTTAGCGGCTTCCATATGTGGGGATTCCCCCTTGGGTTCGTCCAGAATTCCTACGAGTTTTCCCAGAACGTGAGCTGGTTCAAAGGCAATCACCTGATTAAGGCGGGTTTCACCGGGCGAAACCAGGACATGCTGAAGGAAAAAGGCCCGGAATACCAGGTGGTCATGAGCTTCAATGGCCATGCGACCGGAACCGGCGCCGGCGATTACCTGCTCGGTCTGCCGTACTCGGCTTCTCAGAACCTGAATCACGTGGTGCTTGGCCAGGAGTACGGGGATTATGCCGCCTATGTGCAGGATGACTGGAAGATCACCCCGAACCTCACCCTGAATCTCGGCCTGCGTTACGAGGTCAATAGCCTGCCTTCGGAAATCAGGAACAGGTACTCCACGTTTGATCCGATCACCCAGAAGATCGTCATCGCCGGAAGCGCTCTCGATCCGGAGGTCACAAACGACTACCTCTACTCCGCTTACAAGGATCAGATCGTCTTTGCGGCAAACCATCCCCTTCCGGACCGGACGCTGGGGTACGGTGATCACAACAACTTCGGGCCCCGCTTTGGTTTTGCGTGGCGCCCCTTCAATAACACAAAAACCGTAATTCGCGGCGGTTACGGCGTTTTCTATCTCTTGGAAGACGGCAATATCGCCTTCAACAACACCTATGTGCCGGTCTACGGCGGCACTTTGTCGACTGACAAGACTCTGAACCCCAACCTGACGATGGCGGATCCTTTCGGCGGCGGTGCTCTCGGGCCCGTTCCGTTGCCGAGCCAGCCGTACCGCGATCCTCACATGCGGACGCCCTATCTTCAGCAGATGACATTGGGTGTGCAGCACGAGCTACCGGGACAGATCGTCGCGGAAGTCACCTTCCAGGATCAGAACAGCTTGAAACTGGAGAGCAATTACAACCTGAACCAGGCGCCGATGGGGCCGGGAACCGTGGCCGAACGGCGGCCGTACCAGGATTTCTCTACCGTCAATGGGACCTTCCATAGCGGGCATTCCCGGTACGACGCGCTGGAAATCATGGTGCGCAAGAACGCCGCTAACTATACCTTCCAGTGGTCGCACACCTGGGCCAAAAACATGGTGCAGTCCGGCCCGTACTGGTACGCGAAGGACCTCTGGAACGGACCCGGTGGCTACGTTCCGCACCTTGACAAACTGCACTTCCTTGTCAACTTGCCCTTCGGCAAAGGAATGAAATGGCTGGACCAGGGTGGTGTACTGGATGCTATTCTTGGAGGTTGGACGCTTTCCGGCATTGCCATACTGCATCAGTCTGGCAGCCCGTTCACGGTCACTTACAATGGCGACACCGCCAACGTAGGAATCTATACCGTACGAGCCAAGCGGATTGGCGATGGCAAACTGGATAATCCCACTATGGAGAGATGGTTTGACACGTCCGCCTTTACTGCTGCCGATCCCGGGACATTTGGTGATGCCGGGACCGGAATCCTCTTCGGCCCACCCGCGCGGTACTTTGACGCAGCAGTGTACAAGAGCTTCAGGCTGGGCGAAGAGATGAAGCTTCAGTTCAGGTCGGAGTTCTTTAACGCGTTCAACCATCCGAATATGGCGAACCCGCAGACGAGCGTGAACAGTCCGAATTTTGGCCAGATCTTGACCAAGAATCTCGATCCTCGCACGATTCAGCTCGCACTGCGGCTCGAATTCTAGTTTCCGGCGAACCACCGGCCGGGGAGATGGATGCCCTCCCCTCCCCGGCCTCGCCGAATCATCAGGTTCAACACCTCTTCTTTTGTAATTCGTGTGACGCAGAGGAGCTTATGATTAGAGCGGTTGCAGCCATCCTTCTGGTTCCATTCGTTGTTCAGTGCGGACAGGCGGCGAGTGTTTCTTTTGAGTGGGGACAGGTAGCGCATATAGTTGCCACACCTCAAACCGCGCTCGAAAAGCGAATTGTGGACACCCTGTCACAGTATCTTGATGCCGTACTTGGCGAAGACCCGAAGATTGTCGGTTCGGTCAAGAGTGTGCCCAAAGGACGGCCGGCTGTAGTGCTTGCAAAAGGACGAGTCTCGGGTATCGACAACCCGCCGGAACTGGCTCAGGGTTCGCCGGAGGCTTTCGCCCTATGGACCGATTCGATCGGGGGAAGGGCGGTCGTGGTCGCGACCGGTTCCTCGGACCGAGGCCTTAAGCGGGCGATACAGCGCATGGTCATCATGAGCGAGCAGACCCCTTCGGCGCTCGTTATCCCCGAATGTCGCCTGACCAAATCCCCTTGGATTCCTGAGCGCGAATGGGCTGTTTGCCCCTGGGCGCCTCAGCATGTTCGGGGAGCCTTCACCAATCCGCATGCCGACAACCGGATGAACATCTGGCTTTTCAGCGACGACCAACTGGCGCGTTATGTGGATATGTTCGACTGGTTTGGCTTCAGCGGCGCCCAGTTGATGGAGACCGCCTACAGCTACAGCCTCATGAGCTCCCCGGCGGCCTTCCAGGGACGGCAGCGCAAACTGGCCGAGTTTCTAAAGCGGAATGGTCAGAACGTGAGTCTTTGGGTATGGGCAGCCGAGTTTAACGGCTACGGCTGGCTCGATCCGGATGTTACGTTTACTCCCGCTCCCGGGCTTTCCGCTTTCGATGACCCGGATGTTCGCCGAGGATTCGAGAAATACTACAACCATTATGCTGAACTTGCTCCGTATGTAGACCGACTGATCGGACATTTTTATGACCCAGGGCACCTTTCAGACAGGTCCGATGTTTTCAAGTACATGCGGCTCCTAGAGCAGAAGTTCAAGGCTCGCAACCCGGGAATCAAAATGTCGATTGACGCCTGGGCGGCCGGAATCGATTACCTCGAGGCGCTGGTCGATAACGGTTTCACCGATTACCTGCTGCTCGAAATGAGCATGCCGCACCTTTTCAAACCCGGTGAACGCGAGCGTTACCACGAAAAGGCAAAGCAGTTGGGACTGCAGATCGGCATCTGGGGCTGGTACACGACTGAGTACGAGACTGATCAGCTGGCGTCCATGTACGTCAATGCGCAACTACTGAAGGATTTCTATAACCGCATGAAAAACGGCGCGCTTCAGATACATCCGGCCTCCTACTGGTCGGAGATGGAAGCCCACCACATCAACAACATTTATACGATGTACGCGGCCAGCCAGTTGCTGTGGGACCCCTCCCGTGATCCGCACGAGATCCTCGCCGAGTTGACGAACGCGATTTGGGGCCCCCGAAACGGACCGGTCGTGTTGGAGGCGCTCGAGCTCATCCAGGACGTACGCTCCGGGCCTCGTTGGGAGACCTATTGGTGGACCCTGCCGGAATACCGGCTCGGTACGGCAAATCCGAGCCAGGACCTGAAACGTGCTACGAAAGCTGTCGCGAGCTTGAAGGCAATGCGCCGGGACGAACAGTTTGTGCCCAAGATCCCACTCCCCTACGAGCCAGAAGTCTTTGTCGAACTAATGCTCCCGCACCTGCTTCAGATCCAGGACTTCGCCCGGTTCCGACTTGCTCTCGACGACATCCGGATTAAGGCGAACTCCGGAACCCCCAAGCAGGAGTTGACTCGACTTCTCGAGGCGGCATGGCAACCGATCCCCGAGTACAATACCTGGGTAGGCACCTTTGGACAGCCGGAAGCGCGCATGCAGGAAATGCTGGTTATGAAGCTGGCCGAGGAACTGGGCGTATCCGTACGCCCGCCCGGTTGGTGGCAGGAAGTCGAGACCCAGCGACTCTTGGAGAAAATCCAGAAGATGCAGCAAAGGGAGCGCCAAGCATTCACTTTCAGTCTCGACTCTGGTGGAGGCCAGAAGATTGGGGAGTTTCTCTGGAGACCGGCCAAGCTAAAGGAACGCCTAAACGCGTTGGTCACGCGGGGAGTCGTGATGAAGATTGGGGAAGACCTCTACCAGCTGACAAATTGGGAGGACTATCGTAACCTGCGTTAGCAGGAGTCAGGTAGAGCAATGAGGACTTCTGGACTTAGCCAACAGACGCGACGCGAGTTTTGTACCAAGGTCGCAGGCGGAGTCGCGGCTCTCGGAATTCCTGGGCGCTTCACCTTCGTACAACCGTCAGAGAAAAAACTTCGAGTCGCGATTGTCGGCGGGAACTTCGGATCGACCTTTCACTTCCACGAGCATCCGAACTGTATCGTGGAGGCGGTGAGCGACCTGCGTCCCGAGCGGCGCGGCCATCTCATGGAGACGTACCAGTGTGCCAAATCCTACGACTCCCTGGAAAAACTGGTCCTTGATCCGAAGATCGAAGCGGTTTTTATCGCCACGCCCGGTCCCGATCACCTCAGGCACGTGATGCTTGCAATGAAAGCGGGCAAGCACGTAATGTGCGCGGTCCCGGCCGTGTGGGGCAGTCTCGAAGAGTGCGAAAAGTTGCTACGTGTGGTGAAATCAACCGGACTGGTTTACATGATGGCGGAGACCAGTTACTACCACCAGGCGATGATCTCCGTCCGGAGGTTTTACAAGGAAGGAAAATTCGGCAACATCTTCTACACAGAGGCGGAGTACCACCACGACGGCCTCGAGGAGCTTTTTTTCGAGGACGGCCAGAGGACGTGGCGGCACGGTATGGCGCCTATGCACTACCCCACTCACTGCACTTCGATGCTTATCGGCCTAACCGGCGAGCGATTGAAGGAGGTAACTTGTATCGGGTGGGGCGACGACGACCCAATTCTCAAGGACAACGCCTATAACAACCCTTTCTGGAACGAAACGGCGTTGTTCAAGACCGACCGTGGAAATGCCCTTCGGGTGGCGATCTTTTGGAAAGGTGCTCACAAGGTGACCGAACGGGCTCAGTGGTACGGCGACAAGATGAGCTTTTTCGAGCCGCACCCCCACGGTCCCGGTCACATCATTATCCGTCGCGAAAGACAAACGGAAGTAGATGAAAAGGGGAAAGTCCGTTACCTGCCGCAGTTTGAGAAATACGAACAGCCGCAATACTGGGAGACGGATATGCTGCCGCCTCTCATGCGCCACTACAGCTATCATGACGGCTCGCACACTTTCCTGACACACGAGTTCGTCGAAGCTGTGCTGAACAATCGCCGCCCGACGATCGACGTCTACGAAGCCATTGCCTACACCGCACCCGGTATCGTCGCTCACGAATCGGCCCTCAAGGGTGGGCTGCAGATGAAAATTCCGCAGTTTGACTGACGCTGAACCTCGCTGATCAGCGTTCCCATTTCCACGGGGTCGCCATTTCTACGCCAGCCACAAAGCCAGGAGCGCAACGCTTTCCAGCGAACCGTCGGTGGACGGGGAGCGACCCGGCCCGTGCCTCTTCCTCCTGTCTTTCAGATGAGCCGTATACAGATGTCTGACGGCTTTGTCCTCTTTCCTTCAGTGCCGTGATCCCATGACGAATCCCATTTCGCCGGCACGGGTCCTCAGCCTCTCCCGCCACAGGCGAGGGCCTTGCCAGCCGAGTCGTTTCGCGTCGATAATCACCTCACCCTCGAACGGCTGCGGAGTGTAGTAGACCACCGTTGCTCCTTCTGCGGTTGCGTACAGTTTTGCTTCCATGCCTTGGTGCTTGATGGTGAGTCCAAGCTGGTCACGGAAGGCAAATGGGTAGCCGAAAGCTTTTGATTCTCGGAGTTGCTGCCTGGCTGCCACAAAATCCCTGAGCGCCGCGAGCAGTTCCCCTTCCAGTTTCTCGGTCCGAGCAGGAGACGGAAAGGGACCAATGAGTAACGGACAGCCTAGCAGATAGGCCCGGGCTATGCTGGCGCGAATGTTTCCCGGATTTACCCCGACCATGCACATCTTGTCCGGGTGGGTGAAGCGCAAAGTCTCGGTAGCCGGCAGATGCCAGAGATCGATCCAGCGGGCCTGAACATCGCTGCCTCCTTCGCAGGACAAGAAGCCATTATTGGAGGTGGCCATCTCTCTCCAGGTCCGATAGAGTCTCGTGGCTCCTCGTGACTGCGCCGATAACGCTGACAAGGAGCTGTCGCCATGAGAGTGCCCGGGTTTCGTACAGATGAACTGGTGCCCGAATCCCTCGTCGAAGTAGATCCCCGCAACACCCGCACGAATGAACCCGGGGTATATTTCCTGCGCCCACAACTCATGCCATTCCTCTATGGCCATACAGGCAATCCCGCCCATCGAAGTATGCCAGTCCATGTGTGGGTAGTTCATGCCGGTATCAGCGGCGGGGAGATAGTTCCTGGCCTGCCGGTGCAGGAAGTAAGGGTGACCATAGAGGACTATGCCCGATATCCCCTGATCGCGTATTTTCCTGAAGGCTTCTTCAGCAGCTTGCTGACCCCCGGCTTCCGGCGACATCGGCAGATGATCGGGCATTTTGTAAATGCCCCACATCGTGGCTGTTCCAAGAACATTCAGGATGACGTTCGCTGGCTTGATCGACAGGCGCCTGACTGCCTCCGCAACGAGTTTCGGCAAGTCTTGAAAGCGGTTAAAAACCCGGCCGCTCGGGTAGTCGTAAGCAGTTTTTGGGTCCTTGGGCGGGTTGCCCCATGCGACGTGACTGTTCAGGACCACGTCACAATTCCGAACCGGCGAAGCTGTCTTTTCCCAGTCCAGAAAATCATCCTGGAAAACCTTCTCACACCTTTGCCGGTAAGCATAAGCGGTTTCGTGCCAGTTCCCGTCGTGTATCACCAGAACCCACTCGTCGCTCGTGAACTGCTCTCCGGGCGCAAGGGCATAGACCTGTTTATCACCGTCGTAGCCCCACATGAAGGCACGGCTATCTTCCAGGCAGAAATGTCGCCATCCGAGGTTAAGACCGTCGCCCGTTCCTTCCACGTGTCCGACCATGTCATACTCTCCACGGTTCAGGTATCCGGTTCCGATTCCTCCCGTGGAGTCGCTAAAATCCATCCAACCGAACACCAGTCCAATTGGCATCGTGGGAGGAATGCTGAAGGTCCTCTTCCCTGAAGGAACATCGACCAAGATCTTAGTCGCCTTCAAGCCGTAGCGGGGATTCGCTAAAGGTTCGCCGGCGACGTCGCCCACCATCAGATTCTCCTGCCCGGCGTCCTGATTGAGCGCTAGTCCTTCAAGACCCAAGAATAGCCAGTTGACCCAGTGACGGCCGCGATTGCGCAGGCTGGTCCGGACTCGCACACAGTTAGCGTCGGAAGACAAGGTAAATGAGCAGGAAAGCTCGAGACCGGTTCTGTGGCCTGAATTCACTAAATCGGGCCAGCGGATTTGAAGAGTTGTATCCCTTTTGCCGGTGGTCGTCTTCATCTCGACTTCGCGCGGCACGTCCCGGCAGATAACGATGTCATGTTCTACCGTGCCATCGCGTCCACCCAGTCGGACGCGCACGGGCGCCGCCGCAGGTCCGGGAAGTTCGATTCGCCTTTTCGATAACTTCTCGGTGAGCGAGACAAGTGCTCCGCTCGATTCGTCGAAAACCAGCTCGATCCGGCTGTTGGACAACTGTAGGCCGCCTGCGCTTGCCGGTTTCCTCTTTGTCATGCCGGGATTGCCTGCCTGCGCCACATCCGTTCCACTACCGACCGCAAAGGCAGTGGCGCCTGTCGTCTTCAGAAACGTTCGCCTCAGTAGTTTTTCAGACACTCGATCCTCCTCCTAACTTGTTATCTAGGGGTGTACTCCTCGGTAGTCCACGCGAAGCTACCCTTCTCCTGCTTTCGCTCTTCCAGCCGATGAAGGCGTCGGTACACCTCCACGGCAGGAGTCGCATGAGGTCGCCACAACTGCTAACAAGATAATGATTT
>Ga0116190_1004180_pt1 | contig 10239 bp, 7 predicted proteins | sample AD_JPNTR4_MetaG_FD_89808 | JGI IMG/M metagenome (GOLD analysis project Ga0116190, IMG submission 89808) | Active sludge microbial communities of municipal wastewater-treating anaerobic digesters from Japan - AD_JPNTR4_MetaG | ecosystem: Engineered > Bioreactor > Anaerobic > Digestate | place... | reverse complement strand
TCTTTTCTTATTATCCATTTGCATCACTAATATTCTTTAAGATTTAAATTCCCATTTATTATCTTATCTATTAGTGGTGCTTTTTGAATTATAATTAATATTTGTAAATAATTGCTTGAATATTTTTGTAAAAGAACTATACTGTCGTTCAGTTTAATTGAATTAACTCAATATCACAAAATGATATTAAATCTACTTAGACAGTCCAAACTTTTTATAAAAGAAAATCACAAATTTGTAAAATTGATTTTTTATGTTTCATTTTGAAAGTTGCTTTATACTTTGGGCTTGATAGCTTACAATATAAATAACTTGTTGATTTATAGATTTAACAAGTGATTATCTTTGATGAGTTCTTTGGAATACTTCAAAACAGAAATTATTTCAAACAACTTACTTTGGTTAGTAATATTGATTGGGATTATTATTTTGGTTTGATATGTGTTTTTATATCCCACATGAACATCAGCAGCGATACATTTTTTGAGAGATAAAAAAAACAGCATTTGAAAAGCTATGTGAAAATGAGCCAATGATTTCTTTACAATGTTTGAACTAAATGCTCTAGCATTTTCATTCTGATTTTATACTTACTCTATTACAGTTTTAAGACTATTTACTTTGTGAATTTTAGATAGTACAATAGCAATCATACTGGTTGTGGTTCGGTGATTAGCTGTTTTGTTTAGTAGTATGTTTTGGCAATATGCAAAATTTTTGATAGTTATTGAAGATATGTGAGTTTTTGAAGCTATCAAAAAAAGTATCTGAATCACTATAAATAATATTTGAATTACTCTTAGATGATGGATTATGCAGATGATTTTATATGTTTTATTTTATTTTAAAGTATTTGTAATAATTGCAGTTCCAATGTTGTTAATGTATTTTCTAATAAATTGAGGAGTGGCTAGTAGTGGTTTTGAATGGATAATACGACTTATTGGCTGACTTTCTGTGATTTTAATTATATATTTGATTTCCATAATACAGTCTTTTTTCAGAAAATTTTGGTTTGATGTGTATCATAAAGTGGCAGATTTTGAAGAAGTAGAGGAGTAATTACATTAAATATAATTGGTTTTTTTATAAGCCTTTTGTAGATTGTATATGCTTTTTAATCATATTAAAAAAACAGTAAAAAGTAATTCCTCTTTACTGTTTTTGGTGACACCACTTATATTCCACCGCCATACTTAATAAATATTTTTGTTTTTCGTGGGTGGTCCCACCAAGTTAATTTGGCGTGATATAGAAGCACATCAGCTTCTCTTAAATAGTAGAGCTGTTTTTTTTGGCTCTACGTTCTCCGCCCTTTTGATGAACTTTAAGGCACGTTTTTTCATACATTGGATCCTTTTTACTTTTCTTGGATATTTTGCCTTAAATTCTTCATCATTATTCACTTGTTGAGTTAATAATTTTTCATAATCAATTAACTCAGTTTTTTTGTTTTCAATTTCTTCTAACACCCCTTCTAATGCTGGGTTGTTTGAAGTTTTGCTTGAAAAGCTTTGAGCATTTACTTGTTGTAAATTAAAACACCAAGTGATACTCATAATTAATAAAATAATTAATACTTTTTTCATAATTTTTAATTTTTTGTTTTTACTGACTTCTAAATAGGTAAAAGTCAAAAATTTCTTGAATTAATAGCCCTATTGCTATGGTTTTTTACAAAGTTTCCATCTTTGTTTTTTTTGTTTGCAACTATAGTATAACGATATAGACACAAATGTCAAGAGAATGTGTTATTATATTTGTTTGGATGTGTAATAGTATTATTCGACATTAATTAAAATGTTGTTTGCAAAAGTGATTCGGGCAGGATCCACTATTTCAATAACAAAATCTTTTTCTCATTCTTGTTTGTGAATTAATTTTTTGGATTCTTCAAATCATTTCTTTATTGTACATTCGTATATTTTTACATTTCATTTTTGGTCTACTAATTCTTTTTCAGAATATTGAACTACATGCATCACAGAATAGCAATTTACTCATACTTGACCAAAATCTTCTTGTGAATTCTGTGCTGCATAAGCTATATTACTGCTTGGAAATGTAAAAGAATATCATTTGCGGGATGTAAATTTAAGAGATTTTTCTAAATTTATAGGGAATTGAGGGACATCGGTGTCTCGGTTGTAATTCACTTCTGTTTTTTCTTTATCTCATGCTTTATCGCTTTCGTTGTTGGCGTTGGTTTCTTCTATTTTTCAAACAGATTTTAATTCTATAAGTGTGGCCATGTTTTTTAAATTTGGATTGACTTTTAATTTACATTCAAACATCTCATTTGTGTTTTTTCACTTTATATCCACAAATAATTCTTGGTTTTCTAAGAATAACTTTTTTTCATCGATTTTTTCAATTCACTTTCATGATTCTCGGCATAAGATATCTACTTTGTTTAAAATATTTTTTTCCACAAACTTATTGTTTATTATTTGGATGTTTCTTATTAAATTTTTGACAGCACTATCGTTTGTATCATTTATAAAATATCCGAATAGTGAATCATTAGAAAAGAATCGAGACTGTATTTCTGCTTGTTTGTAATAATTTATACCATAAGTGTCTATGAATTTTTCTGCATTAGATTCCGAAAAAGTTTTTTCAAATCTTTCGCAATTTGTATTATTATCAGAACTAGAGCATTTAAAATAGTTTAAATTAATTATTTCGTTTGTGTTGGTATCTTTTATTTTTAAAACTCATCCATCTCATTCGTTTATAAGTGAGTATTTTTGAAAAAATTCTGCATCTAGATATATTCCAAGTTTTGGTAAAAACATAGACTCATAATTTAGTCAAGATAAGTTATCTCACTCTATTTCTTCTTCTTGCATATCCAAGGAATATATTGTAGAAACTCAAATTATCGGCATTCATTGATAAATTTTTTCGACAATTCATTCTATAAAAACATCATTTTTATAATTGTTCAGATTTATTTTAGAGCTTTTCAATGCTAGTTTTCCAAATTCTGAGGATTCAGTAGAGTGGGTGTAGTTTAAAATATCTCCATCGTCGTATATTGTTCCACTAAAAGATACTTCATCACCAATATTGAATTGTGTGTTAGAGGTTTGTGTGTCAGAGTCTATCCCAATAAAAGAGATCATATCTCATCGTTTGCTAGCTATGATAAAAACCAAAACTATAGTAGCAATAATCGAAATTATAAGGGTAGGAATAGAAACCGATTTTTTTTGTTTTTTGGGTTTGGGATCTACCGTTATACTTTCAGAAAAATAATTATTCATGATTTTTTTAAAAAAATATAAATGTTTATGTATAATAACATTATTATTATATTTTTCAAATGATTTATACTTGAGTTTGTAAAGCGCGTGAATTTAACTTGTAAGGTATTTGTCGTCCTAAATCCCCATAAACTGTAGCTTAAATTCCCACAAACTGTGTAGGCGCGAATTCGAATTCGCGCCTACAAGAAGTGGGGAAAGGATTTCTCCGTGTGTTCATTTAGTCGAAATGACTGGCTATTTATAATAAATTATTTATTTGTTATAAATTTTTTGCTATTTTTTGTTTTTTAAGCTTTCTGCAATAAGCCTTAATTCACCAAACATTAACTTTGTTTGATATCGAAAATCACGATTTTGTACCATAAAACTATCAAATTCTGAGTTTATGAGTATTATGTTTTGATTTGTTATAGTTGAAGTTATATTTTCTGTGTTTCATTGAACATTCATCGTTTCTTCTTCTTTACAAGAATTCATAAGAGCTGTTTTTTCTTCTAGACTTCCAGCTTGAGTTCAAACTTTGTGTTCACATGGGTCATCAATTACAATATATTTGTTTTTTTCCTTGTCTATATCGTGTTCCTTTGAAAATCATAATACCTGTTCCATAAGATCTGTGTTTAAATTTATTTGTTCTTTTTCTATTCAATCTTTAGATTGATTTGAAGATATTGGTTTTGTTGTACTGTTGATGCTGAAAGATGCTTGTTTTGCAAAATTGTTTTCTTGTTTTGGGTGTTCTAAAAACTCTTTTGGTTTTATGTTTATTCACATATTTCAACTATTTCTTAAACCTTCTAATACTTTGTGTAGTTCTGAAAATATGCTTGTAATATTGTAAACTGTTTTATCTTGTCATCCTTCTCATACAGCAGGTATTATGCAAAATTTCATTGAAAAATCGCTACTTAAACCGATTGCTCTGATTGTATTATTTAGTCATGTAATGTTTTTACCACTACCACTTAGTTCAAAGTTGCCATCATAACTTATAGTTTGACATAAACATTTTGCATAACAAACAAATTTAGGGCAATCTGTAGCATTACATTTCATTAGACTACATTTTTGAAAACAACCAAGAACTGGATCATCTTCAGGTATTGATTCTCATTGTTCCGCAGCATTTTCTAATATGTTTTGGATTTCTTCCACGCTAGATGGATCATCTAAATCATAAGATGAAGTCTGACAATCAGGACATGAATTAGATTCTCGATCCTGACACATGCCATCATTATTACAATTTAATTCTTCAAGTTCTTCGATAACAGATTCCAAATATTCTTCTGGTGTGATTGGTGTACCTGCCTGTTCATTTGTTGAAAGTGAAATCATATATTTTTCTGATTCAAAACTGGAGACACATTGATTTCAAATAAAAGATGAAGATGGATTGTTTAAATTTATGTTTACAGAATTTATGAAATTTTGTATTGAACTATCTGGTTCTCATCAAACTCATCAAGTCACAACTCACACATTAACATCTCATGAAGTATTTCATACATCTGTTTGGGCTATGCCTCATAGTTCCTCGATTGTTTCTGTAGTATCGGTATCACTTGTGTTTTCATCACTATAAAAAATATTATATGGTGAAAACCAATCTATTTCCATATTGATTGTTGGCTCTCAAAATACATTTGCATTACTTGTTTTTGGCATACTATAAAAAAGTGTTGTTATTGGGCTTTTAATTTCTTGAAAAAGAATTTTTCATAAAGAATAAACATCATTTAATATGTCATAACTACTGTCATTTAAATCATTGTTCCAAAAACTATCTGTTCAGATAGTTTGTTTTCACACATTTTCATTGTAATATGCATCCGTATAAAAATTTAAAAATATATTTTCAATATGGTTTTGGCATGATTTATTAGATGCTACTGTGTTGCTGGAAAAATTTCAATCTATACAAGTATTTAACTTGTTACAGCTGACTCATAAACTGCTTCTATTTGGTTTTTCAAAATCATCTAGATTATTTATTAATTCTTGTTTAAAAGAAGAATTTGTGAAGTATAAAACATTTATAATATCTTCTTCACTCATGTTGCATGTATATTGTGTATTGATGTCGTTTATTGTTTTGTTAATGGCAACAAACAAAGGAACCATGTTGTTTATTTGAATTTTATCCAGTGAGTTTTTATATAGATCTTCTATTATTGCTTTTCATCATATTTTGATTGAGGCATTTCTATTTATTGTGTTTTGTATTTTGTTTATTGAATTTTTTAAACTAATTTCAAAAGAAAAAGAGAAATTAATAAAAAATAATGTTAGAAATATAAATAAAATTATATTTTTAAAACTTTTAATTATTTTTTTATGATTTTTATTCTGCTTTTTGAACATTTTGGAGTTTATCAGATAAAGTCCTAATAGGAGGATATATTTTGGATAATTCTTTCATAAATATGTGTGCGTTTTCTTGATACATTGTAAGTCATATATGTAGTGGAAAGGTTTGAGATATTTCAGATATTGTTCTTAGAGAACTACTTAAGGCCTCTCTAATTTTCACATTATTTTGTTGTACTCACACGACTTTTTCTTTATTATTAGCTAATTTTTCTGAGTTTAAATTAGATTGAATATTTGATAGTTTAGGGTTCGAAGAAAGGTTTTTACTGTAATATTCCATAAATAAGCGATATCGTAAATATTCGTTATAAATTGCATTCAAAAAATCGTCGTTGGCATTGTTACTACCTAACAAACCACAATATAATATGTTTTTTGAAAACTTATCCTCACAATTTATATCTCCACCTTGTTCCGTTAGTTTTTTCGTGTCTATTACTTTGGTTTTTCTCAATAGTTTATTAGCTTTATTTAAGTAGTTTGATAAATACTTACAAGATGTATTATAATAGTCTTTATTCTCTGGATCACATATTCTTATAAGAAAATTTTCTTCAGAAAACTCGTTTGCTGCAGATTTTGAGTCAAATCTGCCTTGAAATCACTTGATTCAATATATTCTAGATTGTCCTATGTTAAAATAATCATTAATAATTTCGTTAAACATTTTTGGTAAATGTCTATAAAAATCACATCCATTCATGTCCATTTTTTTATCACAGTGATTTACATCACTTATGCCTCGATTATATATGTTAAAATGGGAAAATTTTGTCTTTTTTAATATAGACTCGTTTTTTGTTCTTTTTATAGATGTAAACTTTTCTCATCTTCAAACATTATCACATAGCAACGATAAAAATACGGATTGATTTGCATCAAAATAATCTGAATCGTAACTATTTACCTTATCTTCGCATTTAGAATCATGTACATGTTCGCAGAAATGTTGGCTTATTTCCCTAACACTTCAAAACTCAGATAAGTTAGAAAAGTTTGAGTTTAATGATAAAATCATGCTATCACAGCTAGGATATCATGCAAAAGTAAAGGAAATATGGTTTATAATTCCTATTAACACTGTTATAATAAATTTCATTTCTATTCTTTTCATTGTGTTAGTATAATTTTATTTAAAACAATTTTTTGTTCATTTGTTTGCACATTGGTATGTGCAGGCTTCTCACAAATATTTCACCAATCATTTTGTGTCTTTTTTTCCAATACTTTCTTCAATAATATTTTGGATTAATTTTAATGTTTCTGTGAAATACAGATTAGTAGAATTTGTACTATAAAACAAAACAATGTCTTTGTGTTGGTTTTTTTCACTCAAAACTGAGTCTAATGTATTTAATAAAGCAGATTTCATGTCACTCGTTTTTGTCGCTTCGCTTTCTAAAATTTTCTTTATTCTCTCTTGATCTTCTGGTGATAATGTCTGGATATATTCTCTGTCTTGTTCTTCTTTTTTCTCTCCTTTTTTTATGTTTTCATTTATTGTTTTTTCTTTGTTGGTAAATACATCTGAAAATCATAAATCTATTCCATTTTTGATATTAGTTCGGGCTTTCCAATCTTTACTGAAAAGTGTTTTTAATCATACTCCTTGTTCTTGAGTTATTTTAGATGTATTTATTCCATATACTGTTCTTAACAACTCAATTTGTTTGTCGGTCAATCAATAAGGATTTGATTTTTCATTTTTACGATCTTTTATATCAGTAAATACTTCTGCTAAATCTTGATTGGCTTTTTTTATAATATTCATAGATTCTGAAAATGAACTTTGTAGTCCTCCTAGTTTTGAAAAATCTTTAAAATCATATTTATCGCAGGCATTAATTTTTCTAGCACACATATAATCATCTAATATGTTTTTTGTTCGATTTTCGCTAAACTTTATTATTATGTTTCACTTTGAAAACTCTTTTTCAAAACTTCTCATAAATAAGTTTCCTCCTTTTCATGTTAGTAAGAAATTTTTCATTAAAGAATTAATTTTTTTTGAAGCATTTATAACATCTTTATATTTTACTTCTCATTGAAAGTAAAACTTCTCAAACATTCATCGTTGATTTTGATTTGTTTTAATATAGTTTTTGGAGATTTGTTCTATTTTTATCCTTGTGGTGTCTGAGATTTCCTTATTCCATAATCATTTTTCGCCAAAATCTTGCATCAGATCGTATACAACTAAATCTAAGCTTTCTACAGTTCCTCGTTCTCTTACAATAGGTTCGCTTTTAAATAATATTGATATTCATGCAATCATATCTTTTCTTCATTCAGTGATTATTGATGTTACTACAAGGCTTCCCATTTTGATTGCATTCCAGGTGTCCACATATTCTTGTCCCACCCTTTTGAATCTCGCTGTTAAATAATTTCGTATTTTGGATGGAATTGATAAAACATTATGACTAAACAATCATCTTTTAGTAAAATTGTTGCGACTTTCTTCTTTTTTATCAAATCCTAGTTCATTCAACAGTAAACCAAATAGTTCTGTTTGAAAATTTATGTATTTTTGAAATTCAACAGAATTGGAAGAACATACTCCACATGAACCAATACAACATCAGTTTTTGTCTACCCGTAATCCAGAATCACATCAACCATTTTTTGCTGGATTTTCGCAAACACATCCCTTATTTTTTTCAAATTTATATCATTTTCAATACATAATACACGATCATTCTATATCTTCTAGTGCCTTTGGTAAGTCGTTTGCAGCAAGACCAATATTAAAAAAAAGTATATTAAATACAAAAGCGAATATTGTGGAATATATAACTATTTTTTTTCTATTTATCATCTTCTTGTAAATTGGTCTAAATATTTATGAAACAATAATTTTAAATTATTAAATTATTAATTCATTCAATTATACATAAAAGATTGAAAAAACAAAAAAAAACACAATCCTGATGTTAGTCTTGACTTGACAAACTTTGTAATAAGTGGGAAATTGTGGCGGGTGGGGTTTGTAAAGTTTTTAAAGTACTAGTAAATGGCTGGTGTGGGGGTGGGATTTCTAAGTTTTTTCGTTGTCGTGGAAATTGAGAGAATTAATAAATTAAGTTTATTATCGAGGTGTGATATTTCATCAGTATTCTTGTTTGTTAACGTGGATATTTCAATTTGGACAAAAATGCACCAAATAGAAAGTCTCTCATGCTTTTAGATCATATTGAACATTGTTAGTAAACGGCATAACAACATAACCTAAACTGCCACTTTGCGATTCTACACTTTTATGTCCAAACAATAGAAATCCTCATGTGAATAAATCTTGACAGAAAATGTACCGTTTGGAGTCTGTTTCTAGAGCTTCATTTTCCTCTCATGTGAGTACTCATTTGGGGAAGAATCGTGGTTTTCGGTATCATCCATTTTCATCATCTATCCAAACTCATGTAAATAATTTATGTTCAACTGTTGATAGTGATTTTACATTGCCACCTTTTATTTCCATTCCACTGAAGTATCCATTTTTAGCGGAGATGTTGCCGGAGAATTTTCCTGTTCCATTAACTTCTAATTTTTCACTAGGATTGTTAGCTCATATTCAAACCTTTCATCATTTTATTGTTACTTTTTCTTCTTGTGTTCAGTTAAGTGACCTGAAAACTAATTCGTTTGAAACAAAATCTAGCTTATTTTGAAAAAGCTCAATATAAGAGTTGTTGTTATTTTTAACTTTAGATGTTTTTATAGATCCTTCTACTACTAGCTTTTCACTAGGATCAGTAGTTCATATTCAAACATTTCCACTAGTGTAGTAAATATCTTCATTATTTTTGCTCCACAACTTCAAATCTTCTATGGATGAACAGTTGTCCCCATCGTCATCACAATATTGGGAAAACAATCCACTCTGACCATAGATTTTGTTTCAAGTGATGTTAGTACCTTTTATGTTAGTTCAAGTTATGTTTGTTCAACTTATGTTAGTTCCGTAAATGTTCTCTCCACTTAGAGTATCTCAATCCAAAACCATTCAAGTAGTGTTGTCGTTTTTGAGTATTACTAGCTTCTTCAAGTATTGAGTCATTCCATCCTCAAAGTTTGTAGAAATGCTGATTGTAGCAGCGAGGACGGTCATTGCTGAGAAAGCGATTCCAGCAAGGAACATAGTAAAGAGTTTAAAGTTTGTCTTGTTCATTTTTTTAAAGGTAAAAGAATTTAAAAATTTTTTGATACCTAATTTTAGTTGAAAAATATTTTTAATCAAAATTTTACCGATTTTGGTATGAAATGGGTTTGTTTTTTTTTTCTGTGATGTGGTATGGGTTGGGAGATGGTTTCCTGACCCCGGGATCTCACTTTAATTCTAAATCACCCCCTAAATCCCCCTCTTTTCCCGACCTATCGGGACTCCTTTCAGTCGAAAAAAGAGGGGGACATTAGATAGGAACTGAGAAAACCCCTCTTTTTCAAAGTCCTATTATAAGGAAAATCAAGAGTAATAAAGAATTTTAGGTAGTTAAAAGATGATAATTATGGTCAAATTGTGTATTATTTTTCAATAAAGCTCGCATAATATAGATCATTTTCTTAGCTACAGCTAATACAGCAATAAAATGATGTT
>Ga0116190_1004174_pt1 | contig 10253 bp, 4 predicted proteins | sample AD_JPNTR4_MetaG_FD_89808 | JGI IMG/M metagenome (GOLD analysis project Ga0116190, IMG submission 89808) | Active sludge microbial communities of municipal wastewater-treating anaerobic digesters from Japan - AD_JPNTR4_MetaG | ecosystem: Engineered > Bioreactor > Anaerobic > Digestate | place... | reverse complement strand
TAAACCCTTCTTCGCTAAATGCTTCGTTATCGCTGCCGTCAACGTCGTCTTCCCATGATCTATGTGCCCAATCGTCCCCACGTTCACGTGCGGCTTCGTCCTCTTGAATGTCTCCTTAGCCATAGAGTTGTCCTCCCCTGGTCTCTTTTACCTGTGCGGAAATGTTGGTTGGCACCGGCTCGTAGTGCGACACCTGCATGGTGAAAGTCGCCCGTCCCTGCGACTGGGACCTCAGGCTCGTCGCATAGCCGAACATCTCGGCGAGCGGAACCTGGCTGGCGATGACCCGCACGTCAGCGCGGGTGTCCATGCCGAGCACCTTCCCCCTCCGGGAAGAGAGGTCGTTGATGATGTCCCCGATGTACTCCGCAGGGCTCACGACCTCCACGTCCATGATGGGTTCGAGCATGATGGGCCCGGCCTTCTTCAGTGCGTTCTTCATGGCCATGGACCCGGCGATCTTGAACGCCATCTCGGAGGAATCCACCTCGTGATAGGAGCCGTCGTACAGGGTCACGCGGACGTCCTGCACCGGGTACCCCGCGCAGGGACCCATCTGCAGGGCCTCTTCGACCCCTTTCCTGACAGCCGGTATATACTCGCGGGGAACAACGCCCCCCACGATCTTGTCGACGAATTCGAAGCCGGAGCCGCTCTGAAGGGGCTCCACCCTGATGAGCACATGGGCGAATTGGCCGTGCCCGCCGGTCTGCTTCGCATACTTGGTCTCTTCCTGGGCCTCTCTCGTGATAGACTCGGTGTAGGCGACCTGAGGTCTGCCCACGTTGGCCTCCACGCCGAACTCGCGCCTGATCCGGTCAACGATGATCTCAAGATGCAGCTCGCCCATCCCGGAGATGAGGGTGTCGCCGGTGTTTCGGTCGGTGTGGACCTTGAAGGACGGGTCTTCCATGGACATGCGCGAGAGCGCCATGGCGAGCTTTTCCTGATCGGACTTGGTCTTGGGCTCGATGGCGATGGAGATGACCGGCTCCGGAAAGTCCATGGACTCGAGCACGACCGGCCGGGAGGCGTCGCACAGAGTCTGGCCCGTGATAGTGTTTTTCAGGCCCAGCGCCGCGGCTATTTCGCCTGCGTAGATAGACTTGATCTCCTCGCGCTTGTCCGCGAACATGCGCACGAGCCTGCCGATGCGCTCCTTCTTTCCGCTTCCGGTGTTAAAGACCGAATCGCCGATGTTCAGGACGCCGGAGTAGACCCGGATAAAGGTGAGCTGGCCCACATATGGGTCGTTCATGACCTTGAATGCAAGGGCTGAGAAGGACTCTTCGTCGTCGGGATAGCGCACCTGGTCCTGGCCGCTCAAGTCCTTGCCGGTGACCGCCCCCACCTCGCGCGGAGAAGGCAGATAGTCCACGATGGCGTCCAGCAGGGGCTGAACGCCCTTGTTCTTGAACGCCGAGCCGCAGAGCACCGGGGTGAGCTTTAAGGTCAGCGCACCCTTCTTGAGCGCCAGCTTGATCCGTTCCTTCTCGATTTCACCGCCTTCGAGGTAGGTCTCCATGAGCTGGTCGTCCACGTCGCAGACTGCTTCGATGAGCTTTTCGCGGTATTCCTCGGCCTTGTCGTGGTATTCTTCAGGAATCGGCGCGATCTGGAACTGTGCGCCCTTGGTTTCGTCGTCATAGATCACCGCGTGCATCTCAATGAGATCGATGACGCCGGTGAAGTTCTCTTCCCGGCCGATGGGCAGCTGCAGGGCCACGGGGTTTGCCGCGAGCTTGTTCGAGAGCTCGCCTAAGACCTGGAAGAAATTCGCGCCCACCCGGTCCATCTTGTTCACGAAGGCGATCCTGGGCACCCGGTAGCGCTCGGCCTGTCTCCACACGGTCTCGGACTGAGGCTGCACCCCGCCCACCGCGCAGAAGACGCCGACCGCGCCGTCCAGCACGCGCAGCGACCGCTCCACCTCGATCGTGAAATCCACGTGGCCCGGGGTGTCGATGATGTTGATGAAGTGGTTTTTCCATATGCAGGTGGTGGCTGCCGAGGTGATGGTGATCCCCCGCTCCCTCTCCTGCTCCATCCAGTCCATGGTGGCCTGGCCGTCATGGACCTCACCGATCTTGTAGCTCTTCCCCGTGTAGAAGAGGATTCGCTCCGTGGTGGTGGTCTTCCCGGCATCGATGTGTGCCATGATGCCGATGTTTCTCACTTGTTCTATTGGTACCGACCTTTTCAAAGCTCTTGTTCTCTACCAGCGATAATGCGCAAAGGCCTTGTTCGCCTCCGCCATCTTATGTGTGTCTTCTTTCTTCTTTATCGATGTTCCCCGGTTGTTGTATGCGTCGAGAAGCTCCAGGGCCAGCCGCTCGCTCATGGTGTTCTCGCTCCGGGCACGGGCCGCATGGATGAGCCAGCGCCGGGCGAGCATGTCGCGCCTCTCGGGCCTCACCTCGGTGGGCACCTGGTACGTGGCGCCGCCGATCCGCCTGGACCTGACCTCAAGCGAGGGCTTCACGTTGTCGAACGCCTTGGTGAAAATCTGAAGAGGATCTTCTTTGGTCTTCTCGGCAATGATGTTCAGCATGTCGTAGAAGATCTGCTCGCTCACCGATTTCTTCCCGTCCCACATGAGGCAGTTGATGAACTTGCTGACGACCTTGTCCCCGTATTTGGGATCGGCTGTCACATCCCTCCTCAGGCTTCCTCTCTTCTTTCTTGGCATGGTAAAAACCTCTTACTTTGGTCTCTTAGTTCCGTATTTCGATCTTCCCTTGCGGCGCTCCTGAACACCCTCGGAATCCATGACCCCGCGGATGATGTGAAATCTTACACCGGGCAGGTCCTTGACACGGCCGCCCCGGATGAGCACCACAGAGTGTTCCTGCAGGTTGTGCCCCTCGCCCGGGATATAGGAGGTCACCTCGTAGCCGTTGGTGAGCCGTACCCTGGCGACCTTGCGCAGAGCGGAGTTCGGCTTTTTCGGAGTCGTGGTGTACACGCGCACGCATACCCCCCGCTTCTGCGGGCACTGCTGCAATGCCCTTGTCTTCTTCTTCTTGATGATGTCTTTCCTGCCTTTTCGTACCAGTTGGTTGAGTGTAGGCATCCTAAATCCCTTCTTTTCCATTTAAAAAATTGACGGGTTCCACCGTCAGAGTGGACCGCAGTCTTCTAACAATGGACGCCCTTCCTGTCAAGGGTTTTCTACAGCTCATCGTCATAGATATCTTCCTCTTCGACCTTGATATCCACCCTGTTATAAACAGGGAAACCGGTTCCCGCGGGGATGAGCCTTCCCATGATCACGTTTTCCTTCAAGCCTACCAGATGGTCCACCTTGCCTTCCACGCTCGCCTCGGTCAGCACCCGGGTGGTTTCCTGGAACGATGCGGCCGAGATGAAGCTCTCGGTGTTCAGGCTCGCCTTGGTGATGCCCAAGAGCGACGGTTCGGCCACGGCGGGGCTTCCGCCAGCGGATACCACGCGCTCGTTCTCCTCGGAGAAGAGGTACTTGTCGACATACTCTCCTTCGAGGTTCGCGGTGTCGCCGGCATCCTTGATCCGCACTCGCTTGAGCATCTGCCGGACGATCACCTCAATATGCTTGTCGTTAATGCGAACGCCCTGGAGCCGGTAGACCTCCTGTACCTCGTCCACCAGGTAGCGGGCAAGGTCCTTCTCGCCGCTGATCCTCAGGATATCATGCGGGTCCACGGCGCCGTCCATGAGCGGCTCGCCTGCTCGCACAAAGTCTCCCTCGTGCACCGAGATGTGCTTGGTCTTCGGAATCATGTACTCCTTGGCCTGACCGGCCTCGGGAGTGATGATGACCTTGCGCTTGCCCTTGCTGTCCTTGCCGTATGAGACCTCACCGTCGATCTCGGTGACCGTTGCGGCCTCCTTGGGTCTGCGCGCCTCGAAGAGCTCGACGACCCGGGGCAGACCGCCGGTGATGTCCTTGGTCTTCGTGGTTTCCCGCGGGATTTTCACGAGGACGTCGCCTGCGTACACCTGGTCCCCTTCCTTCACGAACAGGTTGGCGCCTACAGGGAGAGTATACCGGGCCAGATTTTTGCTGTCCGGAATCTTGACGACCTTGCCGCCGTCGTCCACGATTTGGATGCGCGGACGCAGTTCGGGATTCTTCGGTTCGATGATGACCGAACGGCTCAAGCCCGTCACCTCATCGATATGTTCCTGCACGGTGATTTCTTCCACCAGATCGCTGAACCGCACCTTGCCCGGAACGTCGGTGAGAATCGGGATGGTGTAGGGGTCCCACTCGGCGAGCAAGTCGCCGGGCTTGACCTGTGCGCCGTCCTCCACCTTGATTCTGGCGCCGTACACGATGGAATATGCCTCGCGCTCACGTCCGTTTTCGTCTTCCAGGGTCACCATGCCGTTGCGGTTCATGACCACGAGTTCGTTATCACGGCCGCGCACGGTCTTGAGGTTCTTATACCTGACCACGCCGGTATGGTTGAACTTGATGCTCGACTGCTCCACAACCGTGGCGGTTCCACCGATGTGGAAGGTTCTCATGGTGAGCTGGGTGCCAGGCTCTCCGATGGACTGGGCCGCGATGATGCCCACGGCCTCGCCGATGTTGACCATCCGCCCCCTGGCCAGGTCCTTGCCGTAACACTTGGCGCAGATGCCGTGCTTGGACCGGCACGTAAGGGCCGAGCGGATCACCACGTGTTCCAGACCCACATCCTCGATCTTGTCAACATGAGACTCGTCGATCATGGTGTTCGCCTGAACCAGGATCTCTCCGGTATAGGGGTCGCGCACGTCGTCGAGCGCCACCCTTCCCAGGATTCTCTCGCCCAGGGTCTGAATGATCTCGCCGCCCTCCACCAGGGCCTCCATCTCGATGCCGTCCAGGGTTCCGCAGTCTTCTTCCGTGATCACCACATCATGGGCCACGTCCACGAGCCGCCTGGTGAGGTAGCCCGAGTTCGCGGTCTTCAGCGCGGTGTCGGCCAGACCTTTTCTCGCACCGTGGGTGGAGATGAAGTATTCCAGGACATCGAGGCCTTCACGGAAATTCGACTCGATGGGGGTTTCGATGATCTCGCCCGAGGGCTTGGCCATCAGACCCCTGATACCCGCCAGCTGCCTGATCTGCTGAGCAGAGCCTCTGGCGCCGGAATCGGCCATCATGAAGATGGGGTTGAACGACGGGATTTCCTCGGTGTGCCCGTCAGGATAGGTGACGATGTCGGTCTTGATGGTGTCCATCATGTCGGAGGCCACGTGGTCCGTGACCTTGGTCCATATGTCAACGATCTTGTTGTAGCGCTCACCGTCGGTGATGAGCCCCTCGTTGTACTGGGTGATGATCTTGGCCACGTCCTCTTTTGCCTTGTCGATGATTTTCGGCTTGGACGCCGGGACGAGCATGTCTTCGATGCCGATCGAGATACCCGCCTTGGTGGCGTAGTAATAGCCCAGGTCCTTGATCCGGTCGGCCAGCAGAACCGTGTTCTTGTCGCCGGCCACCCGGAAGCAGACATCCACGAGGTCCGCCAGGGCCTTCTTGGTCATGGGCCGGTTGATCGTTTCGAAAGGTATCTCCTCGGGCACGATTTCGTTGAAGAGCACCCGCCCCACCGTGGTGTCGTGGTATTTGCCGTCCATGCGCACCTTGATCTTTGCATGAATGGACACCACGCCCGCGTCATGGGCCGCCCTCACTTCTTCAGGCCCGAAGAAGATCATGCCCTCTCCCTTGGCCAGGGGTTTTTCCCGCGTGAGGTAGTACACCCCGAGCACGATGTCCTGGGTAGGCACGATGATCGGCTTGCCGTGCGCCGGAGAGAGGATGTTGTTCGTCGACATCATGAGCACTCTCGCCTCGACCTGGGCCTCAACCGAAAGCGGCACATGCACCGCCATCTGGTCGCCGTCGAAGTCGGCGTTGAAGGCCGGGCAGACCAGCGGATGGAGCTGGATGGCCTTGCCTTCGATGAGGATGGGCTCAAAGGCCTGGATGCCGAGCCTGTGCAGGGTGGGAGCACGGTTGAGCAGCACCGGGTATTCCTGTACCACTTCCGCAAGGCATTCCCAGACCTCGGGGGTCTCCGCCTCCACGAGCCTCTTGGCGCTCTTGATGGTGCTGACATATCCCTTGGTCTCCAGCCGGTTGTAGATGAACGGCTTGAAGAGCTCGATGGCCATCTTCTTGGGCAGGCCGCACTGGTGGAGCCTCAAGTCAGGGCCGGCCGTAATGACCGAGCGCCCGGAATAGTCCACACGCTTGCCCAGCAGGTTCTGCCGGAAACGTCCCTGCTTGCCTTTGAGCATGTCGGAAAGGGACTTTAGCGGCCTGCGGTTGGCGCCGGTGATGACCCGGCCCCTGCGGCCGTTGTCGAAGAGCACATCCACGGCCTCCTGGAGCATCCGTTTCTCGTTGCGCAGGATGATGTCCGGCGCATTGAGCTCCATGAGCCTCTTCAGCCGGTTGTTCCGGTTGATGACCCTTCGGTAGAGGTCGTTCAAGTCCGAGGTGGCAAAGCGTCCGCCGTCAAGGGGGACCAGCGGCCTCAGATCCGGAGGCAGCACCGGGATGACCTTGAGGATCATCCACGAGGGATCCTGCCAGGGCTTGAGGTAGTCGATCTCGTCGTGCGTGAGCCTGCGGGACTCGATCAGCCGTTCGATCACCTCGTTGACCTTGGGGATGATGGTCTTCTTCTCCGCATAATTCGGGGCTTCTTCCCACCGCTTGGCGATCCTCCGGCACTCGGTGAGGATTTCTCCCAGCACCCGCCGGAACTGCTCGTCCTTCTCCAGATGGAACCGGTCCTCGATAAAGGTCATGAGGTCTGCCGGGTCGATTCCCTTGAAAACGTTGACCATCCTCAAGCGGCGGCTCAGCTTCTTTTTCTTGGCCTCGCTCTTGGTAGCCTTGATCTCGTCTCTGAGCGTGACCGAGAGCGCAAGAATATCCTGGTCCTTGATCAGGTCGTCGATCGCCTCGGCGCCCATCTTGGCGACAAAGCTGCCGATCCCGTGCTTGTCCACACTGGCGCGGAACTTGTCCTCGGTGAGCAGCTCGCCCTTGTGCAGGGGCGTATCCTTGGGGTCGGTCACGATGTAGCTCTCGAAATAGAGCACCCGCTCGAGCTCCTTGATAGAGAGGTCGAGCAGGGCGCCGATCTTGCTGGGCAGGCTCTTCAGGAACCAGATATGCGCAACCGGGGTGGCCAGCTCGATATGACCGAGCCTTTCTCTCCGTACACGCGAGTCGATGACCTCGACGTTGCACTTCTCGCACACCACGCCGCGATGCTTCATGCGCTTGTACTTGCCGCAGATGCACTCATAACTCTTGATCGGTCCGAAGATCCTGGCGCAGAAAAGTCCATCGCGCTCGGGCTTGAAGGTCCGGTAGTTGATGGTCTCCGGCTTCTTTACCTCTCCATAGGACCATGCCAGGATCTTTTCAGGAGAAGCAAGGCCGATCCGAACAGCCATGTAGTTGGAAGGGTCTTTCGGTTTTTCGAAATAGCTGTATAGGTCTTCCAATCTTTTTCTCCTTTGCTTAGTGCTGTCCCTGGCCTTTGATCAGTCCGATGTCCAGGCCAAGGCTCTTGAGTTCTCTGGTGAGAACATTGAACGATTCAGGGATGCCGGGCTCGAGCTCGTGCTGTCCCTTCACGATGGACTCGTACATCCGGGTTCTCCCGGCCACGTCGTCCGACTTGACGGTGAGGAACTCCTGGAGGGAGTAGGCGGCGCCGTAGGCCTCGATGGCCCACACCTCCATCTCTCCGAGCCGCTGGCCGCCGAACTGTGCCTTGCCGCCCAGCGGCTGCTGCGTCACGAGTGAGTAGGGGCCGATGGACCGGGCGTGGATCTTGTCGTCCACCAGGTGGTGCAGTTTGAGCATGTACATCACGCCCACGCTCACCTTGCTGTCAAACGGCTCGCCGGTCCTGCCGTCGTATAGGACCACCCGGCCTCCGTCGTCGATCCCGGAGATGCGCATCACATCCTGGATCTCCTGCTCGGTGGCCGAGTCGAACACGGGCACGCCCACAGTGAGACCCTCGTCGCGGATCGCCCGGGCGAAGTCCATCAGCTCTTCCCGCGAGCTCTGATCCAGGATCTTGCGGATCTTTTTCGAGGTGTAGAATTTCTTGAGTATAGACTTGAGCTCGTTTTCATCGAGCTCTTTTTCGATCATCCGGTTTATGGCATCGCCGATGCCCTTGACACCCCAGCCCAGATGGGTTTCCAGAACCTGTCCCACGTTCATACGGGAAGGGACGCCCAGCGGGTTGAGCACGATGTCAACAGGCCTTCCATCTGCGAAGAAGGGCATGTCCTCTTCGGGCAGGATGCGGGAGATGACTCCCTTGTTTCCATGCCTCCCCGCCATCTTGTCGCCGACCGAGAGTTTGCGCTTGATGGCCACGTAGACCTTGACCATCTTGTTGACGCCGGGCGGCAGATCATCGCCTGCGCTGAGCTTCTCGATCTTGGAGTCGTAGAAGCTGTTGATGAGCCGCTTCTGATTGTCGAGCATGGAGATGATCTCTTCAACCTGTGCCTCGATTTCCTCGCCGTCGACGATGCGGATATCCTTGAAATCGTCGATGGAGAGATCGGTGAGCATGTCCGCGTCTATCACGGCACCACTCTTGGCGATCACGGTGTCGCCCAGGTGCGAGAGCAGAGGTCCGGCGAGCTTCTTGCCCGTAAGCAACTTCACCAGCCTGCCTCTGGCCGCGTCGGTGATGATCGCGACTTCGTCTTCCTGGTCTTTCTTGAAGTCCTCGATCTCCTTCTCTTCAATCTGCCGGGTCCGCTCGTCCTTTTCCTGGCCCCGGCGGTTGAACACCCGGGCGTCGATCACGGTGCCCTCGATTCCGGGCGGCACCCTGAGCGAGCTGTCCTTGACCTCGCTGGCCTTCTCACCGAAGATCGCCCTCAGGAGCTTCTCCTCGGGGGAGAGCTGGGTCTCGCCCTTGGGCGTGACCTTGCCTACGAGGATATCGCCGGGTTTCACCTCAGCGCCGATGCGCACGATGCCGGACTCGTCGAGGTCTTTCAAGGCCTCTTCCCCGGCGTTGGGGATGTCGCGGGTGATCTCTTCACTGCCGAGCTTCACGTCGCGGGCCATGACCTCGAACTCCTCGATGTGCACCGAGGTGTAGAAGTCTTCCTTCACGACGCGCTCGCTGATCAGGATCGCGTCTTCATAGTTGTACCCGCCCCAGGGCATGAACGCCACGGTCAGGTTCCTTCCCAGGGCGAGCTCGCCGTCCTTGGTGGCCGGACCATCCGCAATGATCTCGCCCCGCTTTACCTTCTGGCCCTTCTTGACGATGGGCTTCTGGTTGAAGGACGTGTTCTGGTTGGCACGCTTGAATTTGATAAGCCGGTAGATATCGATGCCGGTGTCGTTGAAATCTTCGCCGACATCATCGGCCATGATCACGATCCGTTCGCTGTCAACATCCTGAACGGTCCCCGAGCGCCTGGCAACGACGCACACGCCCGAGTCGCGGGCGACCACCTGCTCCATGCCGGTGCCGATCATGGGCGGTTTGGGGAACAGGAGCGGAACGGCCTGGCGCTGCATGTTGGCTCCCATGAGCGCACGGTTCGCGTCGTCGTGCTCCAGGAAGGGGACCAGGTTGGCCGAAACCGAGAAGAGCTGGTTGGTGGCCACGTCCATGAGGGTCACCTGCTCGCGGGTGGCCGTGCTGTACTCGCCGTTTCGCACCCGCACCCTCACCATGTCGGCGATGATGCGCCCGTGCTCGTCGAGCGGCTCGGTGGCCTGCACGATGACCTCGTGGTCTTCCTCGATGGCGCTCAGGTACCGGATCTCACCGGTCACAACGCCGTCCTTCACGACATAGTACGGGGTCTCGATGAACCCGAACTCGTTGACCTTGGCGTAGGTTGAGAGCGATACGATGAGCCCGATGTTCGGCCCTTCGGGGGTCTCGATGGGGCAGACCCGCCCGTAGTGGGACGGATGAACGTCGCGCACCTCGAACACGGCCCGCTCCCTGGTGAGCCCTCCGGGGCCCAGGGCCGAGAGCCTGCGCTTGTGGGTGATGGCAGACAGCGGGTTGGTCTGGTCCATGAACTGGCTGAGCTGACCCGAACCGAAGAACTCCCGGATCACCGCGCTCACGGGTTTCGGGTTGATGAGGTTGTTGGGCATCATGGTCTCCACGTCCTGGAGGCTCATGCGCTCCTTGATGGCCCGCTCCATCCTCACCAGGCCGATGCGGTACTGGTTTTCCAGCAGCTCGCCCACC
>Ga0116190_1004173_pt1 | contig 10253 bp, 6 predicted proteins | sample AD_JPNTR4_MetaG_FD_89808 | JGI IMG/M metagenome (GOLD analysis project Ga0116190, IMG submission 89808) | Active sludge microbial communities of municipal wastewater-treating anaerobic digesters from Japan - AD_JPNTR4_MetaG | ecosystem: Engineered > Bioreactor > Anaerobic > Digestate | place... | reverse complement strand
CAACCACTCTTCATTCCTTTCATCAGACCGAATATCAGAAGAAGTACTAGCATTATTACCATGCCCCACATAATTACTTTGGCGTAATTGTCCATTATCCAACTAGTCATGAAGTTATCTTCGTATCCTACAATATGTAGGAAACCTTCAGTACCACTTGACATTAGAGATTGATATTTTTCAGTGCTAGTAGTACCATAGCATATCTTTTGGTATTGGTTATATAGCCAGTCACTCATACCAGATTGTAGAACTTCACTTCTGTATGCTCTACCCTCATTTCCAGGATGTAGCATTAAATAGGAATACTTAAGCACTTCACTCTTTTTCTGTTCAGTTGTCATAGCAACTTCACCAAATACCTCAAGTGGATTAGTAATTCTGTCTGCACCAAGACCACTTAATAGCTTTTCATTGAAGTAGCTTTGACTATTATTCTTGTTTCCTACTATTCCATAGAACTCTAGATAGGTTAAATATATCCATGATGCAGTAGCGGCAAAGTTAGTACCCTCAACTAAACCTAGATAATTTTGAGCTTTTTTCAATGTACTACCACCATCATAAACTTTAGCTACACTCCTTAATGATTGCAGTAATGACTTTGGTGTTAGCTGAGACTTTCCAAATAGACCGAACCCCTCTACTAAGTCGGCTACACCTTTATCTCCAAATACACTTTTCCAATCATCTTTGTACTTTGCATCATCTCTTAGCTTCTCATATTGAGCTTGTGTATTCTCTCTTAATTTGAATAAGCCACTGAAAGCCATTATAGTTGCATTGAAAGTTCCTAATGATAAATCTTTTACATTAGTGTTAGAATTTCCAACAACCCCACTAGCCATATAAGTTGCTAGTTGCTCTGGAGTTGCTATTCCCTTAAAGGTCTCTGCCATACTAGAACCTTTAATTACTGGAGTGCTTTCTTTTTCGAAGGTGTTCACTTCGTTCCAATCTATCTGATTTGCTATAGTCTTAAAGAATATATGATTAAAGTACTTAAGATACCCTTGACTAGCATCACCATTGTTGGCACTTAAGCCAATACCAGGACTTGCATATGCAACATTTCCTAATATACTAGATTTCTCTATTTCGTTATAGCACCAATCTAGCACCACTTTATCTCTACTTTCTATTAAGTTCATATAGGATATAGATTGTGATGCTAAGTAGTTACTAGCCAATACAGTTGATGAGTCAAGATTTTTAAAAGTCTTTATTATTTCTACTGCATCTGTTAAAGCACCATCGTCGTTATTGTTTATATCCCCACCGCCCACAACTTCAATTCTTAAGTTGGTATCAAGAACTCCCATTGTATGTTGATTAAATATAAACTCTTTCAACTTATCCATGTATCCTACGTCATTATAGGTAAGTTTCTTGTCTGCTCTATCCCCAGACTCCCAGAACTTTGTCTTGTAGAACTCATTGGCTACATAGGAGTCTATACTACTATATACTAGTATTCCTTGTTTCTGTTTCTCAAAGCTATATTCAAGTATCTTATCACTAGCATCTGTTCCATCTAAAGATGTTATAGAACTAGCACCATGATTATCTGCTCTTTCTCCCTCTGCATTGAATATTTCATTAGTTCCACTGATACCTATTGCTAAAGCGTCTGATGTAGCATCAACATAATTGTTTATCAAAGGAGCTACTAATAGATTTATTCTTCCATCATTTGTTATATTTTTATTCATACAAGCAGGAATAATTATAACAGATTGAGTTTTATCAGCATTTGTAGTTACTATATTACCAAATGCGTCAAAGTATAATGGAATACTCTCTGCATTTTGTATTAGAGATGCCATGTAGTCATTTTCATCTTGTGAATTTCCTATTGCATATCCTATACCTGCACCAGCCGCGGCTAGTCCTGCTACTGCTATCCAACCTACTGGTCCAGTCAATACACCAACAGCTATACCCACACCTGCCGCACCACCTGCCGCACCACCAACTATGGCACCAGTAGTAGCATCGTCATGGTCATTAGCTTTATAATCTAGTATACCCTCACTGTATCTATCTACATAGTTTAGTATAGCAGTAAACATTTGAGCATCCCAACTGTCCGCCATATCCCACACTGTTTTGTTTTCAGCTAACTTACCATCATCACTCCAACTATTCTCACCTAAGAAGAATACAGGTAGATTAGCCTTTTCCACTAAAGCTAAATCATAATTTAGATTGCTCCATTTTGTATTACTATCGTTATAGTTAGCTTTTAATTTAGTATAGAAATTATTTGTATAACCATCACCCTTAATAGTATTTCTTACCCAACCATAACCTAGCAATCCTTTTTGCTCTATCTTATCCCAAGTAGCAAAATTGTCTGTCATAGTGCTAGAACCATCTCCAGTAGGTGTCTTTACCAGTGTTACTAACAAGTCTTTTAATGTTGCTGGCTTAGTATCTGTTTTCCCAGTGTAGTCATGGTTGACTTCATTTCCGTCAAATGCTCTGTACTTTACATATATAGGCTGTGGATATGTTGTTGCTGTTATTTCCGTCTGCTTTAATATGTAGTTTACCATAGTGTTTAAGGCACCAGTAGCATCAACGTCACCACCTGCGGCAAACTGTAGTGCATATAAACCTGCTCCGTCACTACCACCTAACCCCTTAGTAAAAGCTGATTGATAACTGTCAAAGAATGGTATACAGAAGTTACTCATAAATGTAGCAAATGTCTGCATATCCCATTTATTCCAGTTATCAACCGTGAAATTCTCTTCCAACAACGGAACATTTAATGCCTTGTTAGTTCCAATTGCTGAAGAGAACTCCAGCCTTTTAGCCCCATAAGAAGTATTCACAGGTATTATATTAGCCAACGAAGCTAATACAAGTAATAGAGCTATTGTACTTTTTATATGGCTTGTAATGTACTTTTTCATTAATCTGCCTCCCTTACTTATTAAATACTAGCTTCGATATCCATTGTAATATTCCACTGAACGCTTCTATCAGCTTTCCTATTAACCAAATGATATTTGTAGTTGCCAGTATTAAACCTACACCTGATATTATCAGAGTCATTTTTAGTATCTTACTAAAAGTCATGTATCTAACATCATCGTCTGGTGGTAGGTTTTCATCATCTTGTACGGCTATCAAATTACCCAATGTAATCTTTTTCAATGCTCCTATGCCTTCCACATTGATATCCATAGCCCAACATACCAACAATAATAGACCGTAGAATATCATTACAATACCTATTATTCTAACAACTGTCTTGTATAGATTAGCTTCTCTCTTGTTGGTTTCTTCATCTAATGTCTTTTGGATTAGTTCTATAGTTTCTTCATCTAGAATAACATAGCCATCTTTCGCCATATCAAATTTGTAGTATATGTTAAGTAGTTGGCTAATTTCAGACATGTCTATACGATAAGTATACTCATTCTTATCTAGCCAATTATTCCACCACTCTAAGCTACCCTCTCCAGTATCGTCTGCATCTATCCATGTTGTAGACAACTTGGAGTCTGATATTGTCATATCTGTACAAATAGCGAACATTTTAGGCTTTTGCTCATTTTTACCTATGTCAACGGTAGCCGCTACACAGACATTATAAGCATTAGAAGCTGATGCTGGTCTCTGCCCACTTGCAAACTTTCCTGTTTGTACTCTTTCGCCATATAGTGTACTTAAGTACACATTACTAATGACATTACCAGATAAATCACTTTGTACCGTAGAATTTGAATAACTGTATCCACTACTTCCGTCGAGCAATAACTTAACTTTTATTCCCTTTAACTTATCTAAACCTACTACAGTAGCAATACCACTTGCGGTAGGAGCATTACCACCAGTTGTTCCATTTTCTATGGAGACTTTCGCAGATACTATGTCATATAGAGTTTCTGCCATGTTAGACTTATTTATTTCTTCAGTCAACTTACTTAATGCCGCTTTTTGCTGTTCTAAAGTTCTGCTATCTGCATAAGCTGCACTATACACATAATCAAATATTCTTTGTCCCCCACTAAAGTCTATGTCTACCCCTAGCTTATCCTTTATAAACTTTTGTATTTGTGGAATTGCGTATTGTCTAGCCGCTGATGGAAGTGCATTTTTACCATTAGATGTAAGGTCATTAGCAATAGCCAAAGCATGACTCTTATACTCACCCTTAGTAGTACCATCTAATGATGACCAAGGCACTATGTTATTATTTGTACCATTTCCATATGAACCAGTACCATATATACCTGCTAGTGTTCCACTATAGTAGTCTAATTTCTCCAATGAGTTTGTTATGGCTACGTTACTGTCTGTAGAAGCAGATATTAAGTTGGTAATCTTTACATTTCCGCCCTCTATAAACTGTCCGTTTTTGTCCATTAACATACCTACAACACTTGAATTAGTTAGACTGCCATCTAAGTTTGTCACTCTTATTCGTCTACCAAAGCAAGTGAATGTATCTTCTTCTCTAGGTAAGTATACACCTTCTAAATAATCTGTTAATACTATAGAAGGTACACCGCCAACTGTTAATTTTTTATCTCCTACAGTTACTAATGCTCTATAAGCGACACCATTCTTATCATTACCTAGTGCAAAGGAATATCCACCAGAACCACCAACATAATATATGTCCTCTCCAGTGAACTCTATAAGTTTCTTGTTTTCGCTACTTCCCTCTGTTCTAACATATAATGCCCCATCACCTAAGTTAATTTCCATTCCAGTGTCGTTAGGTTTATTAATATTCTGCTTATATATGTTATAGGATGAACCACCTACTTTTCCTGCAGATGTATCTAAATAATTGGCTTGCCATGTTCCATTATCATAATCAGCTACAAACTCTTTTATGCCTAATACTGGATATTGTATTAAGTACATTTTAGTTGAGCTACTGTTTACATTTACTGAAGAAGCATCTCCGTCATAATACACTAGATATTTAGATGACTTATCTGTCATTGTGGCTGATATATCATTAAAGGCTTCTTCATCAAATGTATTTACTAATATCTTCGCCCCTAGAACCTTTTTCTTTTCGTCAGTACTTCCACCTATATATGCAGTATTTAGATATAGAGGTACTTCCCTATCTTTAACGAATTGCCTTTCCCCTATTCCAAGTGTTAATTCTTTACCACTACCAAGACCTACTAAATAGTCAGAGCCACTCCCTTTCAATATGTCAAAGTAACCCATACTTGTAGCTGTCATTACCTTACTTGAGTAACTGCTTGCTATAGAAGAAGCTACTGTTGGGAAGTCTGTTGTTTTTACTTTAGCCTTACTTAAAGCAAATATCTGACCACCAAACATGTTGTTAATTACTTTATTAGCCTCTGGATTTACTAACTGATATGATTCAGAGTTACTAACAGTTAATTTAGCTTGTTCAGCAACTGTATCATTCACTAGTCCATAAAATTTAATATGGATTGTTAAATAATATATATTCCCAGAGTCTGCTCCTGCTCTTAAGAATGAACCTACAACATAGTCAGAATTTGAATAATCTGTCTTATAAGCATTTGTATTTGGGTCTAAATATTTTGTCTTGTTCGTATTCTTTACAACACTACCAGTATTCTTTCTATAGCAGAATACTGGAGTTGAGTCACTGCTGGAAAATATAGTCTTACCTGCGGCTAAATCTTCTGCAACGTTTTGTATATTTTTAAGAGCTTGTTTATATCCTTTTAGATATAGAGCTTCAGTATTTTGCTCTGCCCATTGCATTTGTGACAACCCACTACCTGTGTCTGATAGTAAAGCAGCGTAAGCATCTAGTAAACACCTTGATGTATCACTGTCACCTTTTAGTGTGTAGTTGTCGTTAATTTCATTTATAATCTGTGCTCCCTTTAATACCTTACTATCTCCAGAACTAAAGTGTAATGTTGTTGCATTTCTTAACTTGTTCGCTATTTCTTTAGCATAGAAGTCTTGACTTAAATAGTTAGCCTCACCATTAAGTTTTACTTGGCTTTCAGATACATAAATTCTTCCGTCAGTATACTTATCGTAGTAGAATAACTCAGGACTGTTTGTATAGGCACTTCCATAGCCACTACCATAAGCCATTTGAGTTATACCTAGCTTACTTCTTGTTACATTATTCTTATTATTTATACCTACTTTTTCAATCTTTACGTCAACACTAGCTAATTTAGATACAATTAGAGAATATAGTGCTGCATCTGATTGTGCTATGCCTGCCGCCATAGCTTTATCTCCTATTATTGTACTGAAAACGTTCTTCTTATCATAAGCATGAGAACTCCACTCTTCAAAGTATACTTGCTCGTCAACAGTTTCAGTAGAAGAATACTTGACTGTGGTTGTCATTTTCCCAGCCTCGTTATCTTTAAAATAGGATTGTAGAGTACTTACCTCAGCTAACATTCTGTTAGATACGTTACCTGCTATATAAATTGCTAATTCTTCGTTTGATATAACGTAGCTTAAATGCTTTGTCATATCTTCTATTATCTTATCAGCGGCTTCATTTTCCAATTTGCCAGCAACTGGAGCTAACTTGTTGGCTATTTCGTCTGCGTATGCCTTAGCAGTTTCATAATCTTTAGCCGTTACAGAGTTTTTTAACTTACTAACTCCGTTTTTAGCTTTATTTATCAGTTCTTCTTGTACAGTAGTATCAAACCCTAGGAATGCTTTGTATACAAATTTGGATTTAGAACATCCACTTACAAGCATACTACTAAGAACAAATATACTCATTATTGCTACCATCTTAACTAATTTGTTCTTTTTCATAATCGTTAACGTCCTCCTTATATTCCAAATTTGTCTCTCAAACCTTTTAGCATTGCACTTATTATATCTATTACAAATCCGCTACCTAAACTTAACACTAGTATTATGATAGCAGATAAAATATACGTTTTTGTTCTATGTTTCAAATAGACCATCATTATGCTACTTCCCATTGCAGTAGCTTCTTGCATGCTATCTACTGCGGCTCTTGATACTAAGTATATGCCCTTAGTATTTCTTGAACCGTCTAACCCCTTTCTACTTAACCAACTTTGGTATATAGGAATAGTCATATAAAATATATCTAAGGCAGTCATAATTGATAGACCCACTATAATGATTACCACTCCATAAGTTAATATAAGGTTAGCTAGCCCTGCTACAAAATAAACTACCTTAAGCCATAATCTTTGGTCTACAGTACCACTGTCTTGATATTCTTCGTATGGATTTTTAAATGTTGCTAACACAATGCTAGCCCTGTATAATAACCCTTTCATAATAATCACCTCGTTATAAAGATAATAGCCTGCCCACATTTCTATGAGCAGGCTATCATAATCTTATTGCCTACGTTGTGTCTTACTGCTTCATTAAGCGGCAAGTTTCTCTAATTGTCTCATAACACCGCTAATAGCCTTAAGAGCTAAGCTTACAAGTAATGAGATATTACCACTCATTAATAAGTAAATTACTACGGCAATTGCTATATAGCTACCTATACGCTTCTTTAAGTATACTACCATAGGTTTCTTACCAGAGTTAGCTGCTTCTTCAACTGCTTGTATAGCGTCATCAGTAATAACTGCTAACTTTCTCTCACCAGTAGCTTTAGACTCTCTAGTACCCATACCACCTTGAGCTGCTTTACTTTCCATTTTACCTCTAAATACTGGCATTGTAATGTAGCATACGTCAAAGGATGTGAATACCGCCATGGCTAATATAGCTATATAACAAATAACACCAAGTATAGTTGTTATGAATGGCTTTAAACCACTTAATGTATCAGCCGCTTCGGTAATGTTTGCCTTTGTATCTAAAGCGGCTGTAATCTCGGTTTTAGTAGAGTCAATATCACCCGTTCTTGTTACCCTATCCTGTGCATCAGATATTTCCTTAAAGAATTTATCAGCGGCAGTGTCATCATATACTGCTACCATATAGTCCGTCGTGTTATATTTTATCTTTTCATCTCCTGGAGATGTTCCATAAGTGGATTTAGGTGTTGTTGCCTGTGATTGAGTGCCTACTATAATGGCATCAACACCATTTACTTTACCAAGTTTAGCCTTTTTCTTTACTAGAGTTTCAAGTTCAGTCTTAGCTTTGTTAATCTGACTTTCAGTATATTCGCCAGTACCTGCTGTACTATTTGCTATTTTCTGTAAATCAGACAGAGCATCTCGTATCTCTTTTGCTGATGTAGCCGCATATGCTACAGTACCACCAGTAAAAATGGTGATTGTCATAGCCACCAACAGACAAGCTAATAGCTTGCCTAATATTCCTCTTTTCTTTAATACTTTACTCATGCTATTTCCTCCTCTTATAATGATATTACTATTCCATAGGCTATACAGCTTAGCCCTAGTGCAAAATTAATATACTTCATAAGCCTTTGCACATATTCTTCCCAAGCATCACCAGTCTTGAACACCACGTTACCTAACTTAATTCCCGTAATAATCAAGAATAGTCCAGCTATAGAGCAACCAATTGTAATATTAATTTTTCCTAAGTACCACCCGGCTACACCAACGCTTATCAATAGCAATCCGCTTGTTAATAATGCTAACCTTGAGGCTTTTCTTGGCACTAGCTTTATTTTGAATTTACTCCAGAACACTAGCCTAACTCCACCAGAGGTTAACATATCACCGAATAAGTGACTTATCCATCCACACCAGAACCCAATAATTATCATAGATGCAACAACTGTGTTTATTTCGTCTAACTTTATTAAGTATCCGAACTTACTCACTAATACTAAGGCTCCAACTAGACTTCCTAGACAGATATCCCAACTATGAGTCTGCCAAGACCTATGTTTTCCACCAGTTAGATGTATAGTTTTATTGATTATAAATGTCACAGTGTTTTTATCTTTTATATTGCTCCAATCATGGTCCCAATCTGGATACTTAGCGCCCACTTGACTAAGTGGTAATATTAACAACATTACTATAAAGTAGTTCAATGTTGTAGTATTGAGTACGCCCATTACTATGGTGCCCACATATGCAAACGCTACTGCGAACTTTCTATGTGTTATACCTGTCATCCGCTACACCACCCTGTTCTTATAATTTCTACAACAGACTGTCAATCTGTTGTACCATGACGTTAGGTATTCCTGCAAAAGGTGATGTATCTTCTTCTTTAACTTCGTACTTATTTACCCTAGCTAATTCAGCTACAATAATGTTAGCTGGTTGAGCCATAGGCTTTATATAAGTCTCCATATGAGTCTTATCATCACTTAACCTTGTCCTTAAGCTAGGTATTATTGTTGCTCTACCTATTAGAGTTGCTCTCTCCCCATGTTTTAGAGACTCCAAAATACTTTCTCTTTCAGCGTTAAGTACCTTTCGCACTATTTCTTCGCTAAATCCCGCCCTAGCCGATATATCAGCTAGTCTCTCACTTACTGTCATCGCCGCACTCTCCTTAATAGAAAGCTACAGCCTTCCGCCTTATAACTACAATATCACCGAATTGTCTTATCTCATACTCGGACATTAATTCAGAATAGCATGCCTTCATAAACTTCGCTTGGTCTCTTTCATTAACTTTTACCCTTATTTCTTCTAATGTGGAGTCCTCAAATAGCATGTCTACCTTTTTTAAGTCCTCAGTTAATCTCATTGTATATAATGCGTCAGACTTAACTTCACTAATCTTTTCTTGTCTTATCCTTTCCTCTTGCTTTGCAATCTTATTTTTGTTTTTAAGTACGTCTCTAATCCTACTCATGGCATATCACTCTTTCTTCTTTGCTTACATATTTTTAGAATTTAGCCGTCCAAGCACGGATAATAGTCTCTAAGCCCATACCAATTACAAAACCAAGGTCTGCAAGAACTCCAGTGAAAGCCAATACAAGTAATACCGGTGTAAGTACCAGTACGACAACCATGTCCTTTATATATGTCTTGAAAGGTCCGTTTGCCTTACCATCTGGTCCTACTGTACTTTCGGTAGCCACAGCATTTAAAGCTGCGTTAGACACCCATTGTATTCTACCACGAGCTGGTTGGTTTTGCATAGCCATTTGGTTGCCTTGCATTGCACCACCCACCATGCCACCGTGCATACCCGCCATGCCACCGTGCATACCCGCCATGCCACCGTGCATACCTATTCCCATTCCGCCACCAATCATACCAGGTGTGCCAATCGCTCCACCTTGCATGTTGTTCATATTTCCAGTGACGTTAGGATTACCGGCATAACCGTTAGCTAGGATTACT
>Ga0116190_1004172_pt1 | contig 10253 bp, 10 predicted proteins | sample AD_JPNTR4_MetaG_FD_89808 | JGI IMG/M metagenome (GOLD analysis project Ga0116190, IMG submission 89808) | Active sludge microbial communities of municipal wastewater-treating anaerobic digesters from Japan - AD_JPNTR4_MetaG | ecosystem: Engineered > Bioreactor > Anaerobic > Digestate | place... | reverse complement strand
ATTCCTTTAGAAAGGATTCGGCATCTTGAGTGGAAATGTCGGCATGTTTTGACAGTAAAAGGGTTAATTCCTGCAAATTCACTTCTTCCTTCATACTTCCTTTTTTTTGATTTTTTCAATAAATGCTGAATCGGGTTTAAAAACCACCGTAATTTTAGGTGGTACCAGAAATTGTTGTTGTTCATTTTGCTTCACAAGAATATATTCCGGTTTTTTTTCGGTATCGAAAATACCGAAACTTTCAATGGTAATGCAAGCGCCCTCCGATAATTTCTCTTTTATGACATTCACTGCCGCCGTCAATATTTCCGAGGTTTTCGGCAGATCCAGGCTTAGTTGTTTTGACAATTCGTTAACAAAATCTTCGGTTGTCATTTTATGCTGTTTTTGCCATTAAATCAAAAGGAAGAGCAGAGGTGATGTTCACTTCATAAAAAGATCCGGTTTCAAGCGGTCGGTTTTTTTCGATAAGCACTTCACCATCTACTTCAGGAGAATCGAATTCCGTCCGTCCGATAAAGTAATCGGGCTCTTCTCGGTCGATCATCACTTTCAGGGTTTTTCCCACTTTTGTTTCGTTGATCGACAGGGATATCTCTTCCTGGAGGTTCATGAGCATGTCCGTGCGTTTTTGTTTTGTTTCTGCGGGAATCGTGTCCGTGTAATGTTTGTCGGAATACGTTCCTTCTTCATGCGAGTAGGGGAAAGCCCCGAGTCGTTCGAAACGGGTTTGCTGCACAAATTCCAGTAGCTCGGCAAAATCTTCATCTGTCTCTCCCGGATGTCCTACCATCATGGTTGTGCGCAGATGAATTCCCGGTACTTCTTCCCGAAAACGATGAATAAGCTCGATGGTTTCTTGTTTGGTAATATTTCGGCGCATCATTTTCAGCATACGATTGCTGATATGTTGCAGTGCAATATCCAGATAGTTGCACACATTATCATATTCGCGCATAACCCGAAGTAGATCCATCGGAAAATGTGCGGGGTAGGCATAATGTAATCTTATCCATTCTACGCCTTTGATATCAGCCATGCGCTCAACCAGTTCAGGCAGCATCATTTTTTTATAGAGATCCATACCGTAATAGGTGAGATCTTGAGCAATCAGCTGAAATTCTTTTACACCCTTGGTCACTAGAAGTCGCACTTCTTCTTCGATTTCTTCTATCGGGCGTGATGCATATTTTCCTGTAATCAGCGGAATGGAACAATAGGAACAGGTTCGATCACATCCTTCTGATATCTTCAGGTAAGCATAATGGTGTGGAGTCGCAAGTGTTCGGTCTAATCGCAAATCGCATCGGTACGATTTGCCGAGATCGGCTACCAATGTTTTCCAGTCGAATTTTCCATAAAAACGATCCACTTCCGGGATTTCTTCGGCCAGCTCCTGTCGATAACGTTCCGAAAGGCAACCCATCACAAAGAGTTTTTTCAGTTTCTTTTGCTTCTTTGCCTTTGCAAACAAAAGAATTGTATTTATGGATTCTTCTTTGGCATCGCCAATGAACCCGCAAGTATTAATCACAACAATTTCTCCTTTGGGATGTTGTGGATCATGTTCCACTGTATATCCATTGGCCGTAAGCTGTCGCATCAATAATTCGGAATCCACCAGATTCTTCGAACAACCCAGCGTAATGATATCGATTTTGTTTTTAATCATATACACACTTATTCTCCGAACAATGAATCAACGAATTCTTTGCTGTTAAAAACCTGCAAGTCTTCCATTCTTTCGCCCAGTCCTATATATTTTACCGGTATTTTAAACTGGTCTGAAATGCCGATTACTACGCCTCCTTTGGCTGTTCCGTCGAGTTTGGTAATGGCCAATGCCGTTACATCGGTGGCTGCCGTGAATTGTTTGGCCTGTTCAAAAGCATTCTGCCCTGTAGAACCATCGAGAACCAGCAAAACCTCGTGGGGAGCACTCGGTACAATTTTGCCCATCACGTTTTTTATTTTGGTAAGCTCGTTCATCAAATTGGTTTTGTTGTGAAGACGTCCGGCAGTATCGATGATCACCACATCGATATTGTGTGCTTTTGCTGAGCTCACCGCATCGAAAGCAACCGATGCAGGGTCAGAGCCCATTTTCTGTTTAATCACGGGCACACCCACACGTTCGCCCCAAATGGCAAGCTGTTCAACGGCAGCGGCTCTGAAGGTATCAGCTGCCCCCAGATAAACCGATAAACCGTTCTGTTTAAAGCGATAAGCCAATTTTCCTATGGTGGTTGTTTTTCCCACCCCGTTCACACCCACCACCATAATTACATAAGGTCTTTTATCTTCGGGAACGGCAAATTCATCTATATTTTTTGAATTGTTTTCGGTGAGTAAGCAGGCAATTTCTTCACGAAGAATATGGGTAAGTTCATTCGTATTCATATACTTGTCGCGCGCCACCCGTTCTTCAATGCGGTCGATGATTTTGAGCGTCGTATCGACCCCTACGTCGGAACTTACAAGTATTTCTTCTAAGTTATCGAGTACGTCATCATCGACTTTCGATTTTCCGGCAATTGCCCGATTGAGTTTCGAAAAAAAACTTTCCTTGGTTTTTTCGAGCCCCTTATCAAGGCTTTCTTTTTTTCCCTTTGAAAATATATCAAATAGACCCATTTTATCATCAGTTTAATAGCTTACAAAGCTACAAAATAGTCAATAAAAAACTTCCCTACATAGGTATGCAGGGAAGTTTTTATATATCTTTAACGAATTTATTTCGATAAATAATCTTTTACCAATTCATTTGGAATCATTTCTTCTACAAACGAATAAGCTCCTGTTTTAGGCGATTTCACCATTTTAATTACTTTTGTGTAACTTTGACCCGACCTTTTGGCTTTATCGCGGAATCCTGCAACTACCTTTTTTGCCATGATTTATGCTGTTTTTATTTGATTTCTTTATGTACAGTTACTCTTTTTAAAATTGGATTATATTTTTTCAATTCGAGTCTTTCGGGAGTATTTTTTTTATTCTTTGTAGTGATATACCTTGAAGTTCCCGGCAGCCCGCTCTCTTTATGTTCGGTGCATTCTAAAATTACTTGCACTCTATTTCCTTTTGCTTTCTTTCCCATTGCTTCTTCCTTTTATTTGTTATCTATTCAGATATCCTTTTTCTGCAGCCTGTTTAATAGCTGCATCTAATCCTATTTTATTAATGAGACGCAATCCCGCAGCTGAAACATTCAAGCTAATCCAGCAATCTTCTTCTACCCAATAAAATTTTTTTCTGAACAAATTTACGTCAAACTTACGTTTGGTCCTTTTATTGGAGTGAGAGACATGGTTTCCCACCATTGCCTTTTTCCCTGTTATCTGACAAATTCTAGCCATTTTCTTACTGTTTCTTAATCATTATTGATTTGATATTCCGCAAATCAGGGCACAAAATTAGCGATATAATTTTTATTTGCCAACTTTTTCGTGAATAATTTTTTAGTTAAATATGCTGCTGAGGTTGCTATATAAATCGTTCACGAAGGTTAGTGTTTGCTTTTGGAGGTTTAATTTCAGTTCTTTTTGTTCTCCCGACGACGAGGCAATTGCTGCATCGGTGATCATCTCTTCAGCCGTAAAAATTCTTTTGGAAGACGAATTTCCTTCTGTGTCGATTTGCTCGTAATTTATATCTCGCACCACAAATATACATCCTGCATTGGTTATTGAAGCGTCGAGACGGTAGCTCATCAGCATTTTCTCGTTTTTCCTCCCATTATTTCCGGCCAAATTCAATTCGGCTTTTGAACTTACTGTGATATTCAGATTTTCATTGTTAAAACGCAAGCTTATTAAATGAGGATTTCCCGTATAATTATCTTTTGTCCATTGGCATAAAAGAGCATATTTCTGTTCGGGAGTAGATTCAGATCCCGTATAAATGAATTGTCGAAAAACAACCTTTCCGTTTGTTGCCGGTACCGATGTAAAAACTTGTTCTACCCTTTTTTGGGCTTTCACCTGTATGCCGGTAATTAAAATAAGAATTGCCATTACAATATACTTTTTCATTCCGATGCAATTTTTTTAATTATTATCCCTTTATTTGAGTCCGGGTTTGACTACAAACATACATAAAAGATTAACCAAGGACAAATTTCTTTCCATAAAAAAATGCGATTAAGTTTTATTTATCGCTTAGAAATCTTTATTTTTGCAACTCGAAATTTATAATCTATAATGCAATAAACTATGTCGAAAAAGCAAACGGGAGATAAAACGGAAAAAAAGCTTGAAACTATCGATGAAAAATTGTCTTCATCAGAACAGTTTTTAGAAAAGAATCAGAAATTAATTCTTTACGGTTTAGCGGTATTGGTTGTTGTTGTCGGCGCATTTCTGGCTTACCGTTATTTATATTTGGTTCCTAAAAACGAAAAGGCTCAAGCTGCTATCTTTAAGGGTGAACGTTATTTTCAGAATGGAGAAGATTCTCTTGCACTTTTTGGCAACAATAACGATTACATCGGATTTGAGGCTATCATAAAGCAATATGACGGTACAAAAACAGCTAATTTGGCACATGCATATGCGGGCATTTGCTACAGTAGATTGGGTGATAATGAACAAGCCCTTCATCATCTTAAAAAATTCAAAGGACAAGGTCTTTTGATTACTCCAGCAGTTATTGGCTCTATCGGCGACGTTTATATGAATATGAATAAGCCCGAAGAAGCGATAACCCATTATAAAAAGGCGGCAGTTAAGGCAAATGACGAAATGTTGTCTCCTATTTATTATAAAAAAATAGGCATGGTATATTTATATCAAAAAAACTATGATAAAGCTATCGAAACGTTTACAAAAATAAAAGAAAACTACCTCAATTCACCCGAAGGCCAAGAAGCTGATAAGTTTATAGAACAGGCAAGATTGCAAAGTCTTAATCAAGAATAATTTTTTTGCATATGGCAACCGAGCTTCACAATTTATCGTCTTACAATGCAAGTGACGTTCCGAACGGTACAGGAAAAAGAATAGGAATTGTGGTTTCCGAGTGGAACACAAATATTACCTCAAAGTTGTTGGAAGGAGCATATGAAACCCTTCTTAAATTTGGCGTAAAACCTGAGGATATTATTATTGACAGTGTTCCGGGTAGTTTTGAACTTACTTATGGCGCAAAATTGCTAATTGAAAGGGCTAATCTTCATGCCGTAATTGCATTAGGATGTGTCATACAAGGCGAAACCCCCCATTTTACTTTTGTTTGTCAAAGTGTTACCCAAGGAATTACCGAACTTAATCTCAAATACAACATTCCCGTAATCTTTGGGTTGTTGACTACTAATTCGCTTGAACAGGCAAAAGCTCGGGCGGGAGGAAGACACGGTAATAAAGGTGATGAAGCTGCTATTACGGCTTTAAAAATGATTGCGTTGAACGAAAAATATAAGTAAGAGGGAAAGGGTAAAATCGAGTTGAAAATTTCGGGATTATTTTTTGAATCAAGCATAGGACCTATAAAAATTAAGGACTTGTTGTTTACGACAAATCCTTAATTTCCGTAGCGAGAGGGGGGCACGATCCCCCGACCTCATGATTATGAATCATGCGCTCTAACCAGCTGAGCTATCTCGCCAACATGTTAAGTTGAGGTTCATTCCCGAATTCGGTGTGCAAAAATAGTATAACTTTTTGAATTTTGCAACGGATATCCTGAAAATTTACAATTATCAGGAAACACTCTTTTCAATACTATCTCATACAAAAAGTGTATTTTTGTATTTCTAAAATAATACGATCATAAAAGTGGTTTATCCTGAAAACTTCGAACAAAAAATCGAATTTCACAAAATTCGTCAACTCGTTGCTTCTTTTTGTCTAAGTCCGATTGGAAAAGAAAAGACAAGTGAGATGTATTTTTCAACTTCTTTTGAGGAAATCGATCGATGGTTGTCTCAAACAGCAGAGTTTGTTAGTATTCTGAAAGAAGAAGATGCTTTTCCTGCCGATCATTTCTACGATGTACGACCGGTGTTGAGACGTCTTTGTGTAGAAGGATCGTGGATTGATCAAAATGCTCTTTTTGAACTTCGACGATCGTTACAGACCATTTATGCCATCGCTGCGTTTTTGCGTCGCGATGAAGATAAGAATCCGAAATACCCTCACCTTTTATCGTTGGCTGCTAATGTGGTAGTTTATCCTGACATTATTAAAAAAATCGATGCCATTTTAGATGATTTCGGACAAATTAAAGATACTGCTTCTACACTGTTGACAGATATTCGTCGTCGGCTCACTTCCACCATGAACAGTATTTCTAAAACCCTGAATACCCTTTTGCGCAATGCACAATCCGAAGGATTTGTAGAAAAAGATGTAACACCCGCAATGCGAGACGGGCGATTGGTAATCCCCGTAAATCCATCCTACAAACGCAAAATACGAGGCATTATTCATGACGAATCCGCATCGGGTAAAACCGTATATGTTGAACCGGCTGAAGTCGTTGAAGCCAACAACCGAATTCGGGAATTGGAAAACGAAGAGAGACGCGAAATAATACGAATCTTGACAGATTTTACCGATCATTTGCGCCCTTTTTTGCCGGATTTGCTCGAAGCTTATGAGTTTTTGGGATGGATTGATTTTATTCGGGCAAAAGCCAAATTCTCACTGCAAATTCAGGCCATAAAACCGGTTATGGAAGACCGTCCCGAGATTGATTGGGTACAGGCTCTTCATCCCTTGCTGTATTTATCTCTGCAAAAACAGAATCGGAAGGTAGTTCCGTTGGATATCGCATTGAACCAGGAAAACCGTATACTTATCATTTCCGGCCCAAATGCCGGAGGAAAATCGGTTTGTCTTAAGACTGTCGGTTTACTGCAATATATGGTTCAATGCGGTTTGTTGATACCACTTAAAGAAAATTCTCATGTGGGCATATTCAACGATATTTTTATCGATATTGGCGACGAGCAATCCATCGAAAACGATTTGTCGACGTATAGTTCGCACTTACTCAACATGAAGTTTTTTCTTAAAAACTGCAACGAAAAATCGTTACTTCTCATTGATGAGTTTGGAAGCGGTACAGAACCGCAGATTGGCGCAGCCATTGCAGAAGCCTTGTTGGATCAGTTCAACCGTAAGCTGTCGTTTGGCGTTATCACAACTCATTACCGTAATATCAAGCATTATGCCAATGAGCATCCGGGTGTAATCAACGGTGCCATGCTGTACGACCGTCATCAAATGCAGCCACTTTTTCAACTCTCCATTGGGAATCCCGGCAGCTCGTTTGCTGTGGAGATTGCCCAAAAAATCGGTTTACCACAAGAAGTTATCGACAGGGCGGCAGAAATTGTGGGAAGCGATGTCATCAATATTGATAAATATTTGCAGGATATTTCACGTGACAAACGATATTGGGAGCGAAAACGCGACGAGATCCGTCGCGAACGAAAACGCGTCGGTGAGCTTTCGGCCAGATATCAAGCCGAGTTGGAAGAAATCGATAAACAGAAAATAGAAATTCTTTCTCTGGCAAAATTTCAAGCCGAACAATTATTGGCGGAGAGCAACGCAAAAATAGAAGGGGTTATTCGTGAGATACGTCAGTCACAGGCAGATAAAGAAAGAACCAAGCAAGTGCGTCGCTCGTTGAACGAATTTTGTGAACAAGTAGTTCGAAAAAAAGAAGATGAAACCAACGAACGCTCGATATCCCGATTATCACACACAAAGAATAAGTTACAAGAAAATGTGCAGTTGTTTCCGGGCGATGCTGTTAGGTTGAAAGGACAAACGGTCGCAGGAAAAATTCTGGAAATTCAAGGCAAAAAAGCATGGGTTGTTTTTGGATCTATAAAATCGGTGGTAGCTATCGATAAGCTGGAAAAAGTTAGTCAAAGTCAACTTAAAAAAGAAACGAAAGATGCGATTTCCGATTCCAATATGCGCGAACTGATGCATGAAAGAAAATTAAAATTCAAACCCGATCTCGATGTTCGCGGCATGCGTGGCGACGAGGCTTTGCAGGCCGTCATGTATTTTATCGATGACGCTATTCAGCTGGGTATTTCTCGCGTACGCATTCTACATGGCACAGGCACAGGCGCTTTGCGTCAGATCATTCGCGAGTATCTGACCACCGTAAACGGCGTGACGAATTTTCAGGACGAACATGTTGAATTTGGTGGTGCCGGAATTACTGTGGTCGATTTAGAATAAATTGTCGAAAATATTCACTAACTTTATGCCGATAAATTAAATTCGTTATTAAACGGAGATAAAATACAAAAGAATCATATTATGAGATTAAATCTTAGTTCACAAATTACATTGAAAAGGGTTCCGAAAAGGTATTTTCAGCCCGAAAACGATTTTGAGGAATATATTCTGACGCGTTTCGAAAAAATTCCCACGTATATTTATGAAGATATCAACGAGGCATCGAAAGTTGTTGCCGATGAAATCGTGAAAAATCTTTTGCAAAAGCAAAAAGAAGGTAAACCTTTTGTAATGGGCATTTGCGGCGGATCTTCTCCCCAACTTATCTATGAAGAATTAGTTCGCCGTCATAAGGAAGAAAACGTCAGTTTTCATAATTTAGTTGTTTTCAATATCTATGAGTATTACCCTGTTACCGATATTTCGAAGAGCAATCTTCAGATGCTGAAGGATGTTTTTCTTGATCATATCGACATTGATCCTAATAACATCTATTCGCCCGATCCTGCTGTTGAAAAAGATCTCATAGCTGAAAATTGTGCAGCATACGAAGGAGCTCTTCAATCGTTTGGGGATATGGATTATTTGTTGTTGGGATTGGGCAGCAAAGGAAATATCGGATTCAATATGCCCGGAAGCAACCCCAATTCCCGTACCCGATTGGTAATGCTTGACGGCGATTCACGTCGCGACTCCATTGGTATTTTCGGCTCATTAGACCGTGTACCTGTAAGCGCTATAACAATGGGAATTTCTGATATGATGAAAGCCCGTCGAATTACCCTTATCGCATGGGGTGAACAAAAAGCGGAAAGCATAAAAAGTATGGTAGAAGGGAGTGTAAGCGAATCCATGCCGGCTTCTTTTTTGCAAACGCATCCAAACGCCAATGTAGTTATCGATCTCTCTGCTGCTTCTAATCTTACCCGTATCAGCTATCCGTGGCTGGTGACCAGTTGCGATTGGAATAATAAACTCATTCGAAGAGCTATTGTTTGGTTGTGTAATAAGGTTGACAAACCCATTCTCAAACTAACCAATAAAGATTATAACGATAATGGGTTGAGCGAATTGCTTACTATTTATGGCTCAGCGTATAATGTGAATATTAAAATTTTTAACGATCTTCAGCATACAATTACCGGTTGGCCCGGAGGAAAACCCGAGGCCGACGATACGTATCGCCCCGAAAGAGCAAAGCCTTATCCCAAGAGAGTAATCATTTTTAGTCCCCACCCCGATGATGATGTCATATCCATGGGTGGAACTTTCCAGCGGTTGGTAAATCAAGGGCATGAAGTACATGTGGCGTATCAAACTTCGGGTAATATTGCCGTAAACGATGAGGAGGTAATTCGCTACATTTCGGTAATCAACAGCATTCGTAAGAGATTCGATCCGGGAAATGTGACTATTCTCGAAAAATATAATCAGATCAGGAATTATCTTTTGTACGAGAAAAAGAAGGATGATATCGACACTCCTGATGTTCTTTTCATCAAATCGCAAATTCGTAGAGAGGAGGCACGCACTGCCGATCGCTATATCGGGTTGTCCGATGAGAATATTCATTTTTTAGATCTTCCTTTTTATGAAACAGGGCGGGTGAAAAAGAACCCGATTTCGGAAGAAGATGTGTTCATCGTGAAAGATTTCATCGAGAGCTTTAAACCTCACCAGATTTATGTTGCCGGCGATCTTGCCGATCCTCACGGTACACACAAGGTATGCTTGGACGCAGCATTGGCTGCCATTGATTTGCTCAAAGACGAAGACTGGTTTAAAGATTGCCGAATATGGATGTATCGTGGTGCATGGATGGAGTGGGAAATCGACCATATCGAAATGGCAGTTCCGTTGTCACCCGAAGAACTTAGGCAGAAACGCAACGCTATTCTCAAACATCAATCGCAAATGGAAAGCGCTCCTTTCCTGGGCGACGATGAACGATTGTTTTGGCAACGTGCCGAAGAAAGGAATAAAGCCACAGCCGAATTGTATTGGAAATTGGGGCTAGCCTCATACGAAGCTATTGAAGCATTTGTGGAATAT
>Ga0116190_1004169_pt1 | contig 10256 bp, 6 predicted proteins | sample AD_JPNTR4_MetaG_FD_89808 | JGI IMG/M metagenome (GOLD analysis project Ga0116190, IMG submission 89808) | Active sludge microbial communities of municipal wastewater-treating anaerobic digesters from Japan - AD_JPNTR4_MetaG | ecosystem: Engineered > Bioreactor > Anaerobic > Digestate | place... | reverse complement strand
TTTAGTTTATAAAGTTGAAAGTTAGAAGTGAGTCCCCCTTAATAAGGGGGATAAGGGGGATTAAATAAAAATCTTCATTTATAATAAAATCACCCCATCCCCCCTTAATTACGGAGTTCTCCGTAACGAGCAAGGAGGTGTGTACAAAAACCTCACAAATCACTACTAGATAACTTATTTTAAACAAGTCAAATCAAGTTAGCCTAAAATCATTTTTTTTTTGTAAAAAATAAAGATTTTCAATATAATTGATTATGAGTTATTATTTTATAAAAAAAAATAAAAATATGGAACAAAAACTAAAAAACATTGTCTTTGATACAAATTACACTAGACACATAAAGGAATGATGAGTTATAGATTTTCCTATTACTAACAATAATAGTAACAACAAAATCCAAGAGAAAAAAGCAGTAAAAAAATGATTTTTAGATAAATTAATAGAATCAATCATACCAAAAACCAAAAGTTCTTCTTTAGGAAAAATAGGAGGGAAAAGTAAAAATGATGAAAGTGAAGACAATCCTCTACTTAAAGATTTATCTTTAAAAGAACAAGTAAAACAGATTATAGAAATACCAGATGAAGAGTATTCTGATAAACTTTTAACAAGTAAGTTAAGACAATACATTTCAGCTACTGAAAAGCAGTATTATAAAACAATTAGTGATTACAAATCTCACATAGCGCCATCATTTTGGGAAACAAATACTAATCATTTTAATGTTAGCTGACTTCTTGGAAAATCATACTATGTACAAAGTTATCCTTCTTATATTGATGCATTACGAACAAGAGAAATATTTTCATTTGACACAAAACGGGATATGAGTTTTATTATATATCCAAAAGATGATGCAGCAATACAATCTATGTTAAAACAAAAAGCCACCCAATTAAAAGCTGAAATCAGTGAATCAATTAGAAAGGGAATAACACTTGATACTGAAATTGAACAGCAATATAGAGATGTAGAAGATATTAGGCAAAAACTAACTACTCGTGAAGAAAGATATTTTGAATTATGATATTATACAAATATTTATGAAGAAAAGGAAGATAAGTTAAAAGAAACTTGAAGAAAATTTGAACAAAAAATTTCTGGATATTGAGTAAAAGTAAAGAATGCTACTCAAAGAATGGATGAAGGATTTAATAGTACTCTACCCTTATGTAATGATGAATTATGAATTACAAGAAGTGCTGTAACATCTTCTTTAGCTTGAAGTTTTCCATTTATTTCAAACGATCTTATCGATAAAACTGGAATTTTATATTGATTAAATAGCTATACTGGTTCTTTAGTAATATTTGATAGATTTAGTGGGAAATTACCAAACATGAATAGTTGTATTTTAGCAACATCTGGAGCTGGAAAATCTTTTACAGTAAAACTAGAAATTTTAAGATATCTAATAAACTGAATTGATACAATTGTAATAGATCCAGAAAATGAATATAAATGACTTTGTGATAAAGTTGGTGGTACTTATGTAAATATTGCTACCAACTCGCAACAATACTTAAATCCATTTGATATTCCGCCAAATATAGAAGATGTAGAATATTGACCATGAGACCTTCTTAGAAGTCAAATTATGAACTTGATAGGACTAATTGAACTGTTAATTTGAGATTTAACTACTGAAGAAGAGGCTCTTTTAGATAAGGCCTTACAAAGTACTTATAATCTAAAAGGATTCTCTTTTGATGTAACAACTTACGAATGAAAACAACCTCCTATCATGGAAGATTTGATGAACACATTAGATTGAATGGATGGGTGAGAAACGATGGCGTTGAAGCTAAGTAAATATGTCACCGGTACTTTTGGAAAAGTCTTCAACAACTATACAAATGTAGATATCAACAATAAAATGACTGTTTTCAGTATTAGAGATTTGGAAGACGCTCTAAAAACACCAGCCATGTTTAATGTATTAAATTTTATTTGGACAAAAGTTAGATCACAAAAGAAGAAAAGACTATTAGTTTGTGATGAAGCATGGATTATGTTAAAACACAAAACATCAGCCGAGTTTTTATTCTGACTTATCAAAAGAGCCAGAAAATATTGAGTAGGAATTACAACAATATCTCAAGATATTGAAGATTTTGTAAGAAGCGAATATGGTAAACCAATTATATCAAACTCTGCACTACAAATACTATTAAAACAATCTACAACTTCTATAAAATCATTGAATAGTTTGTTATGATTGTCAGAAGCAGAACAAAGAAGATTAGTCTCTTGCGGGATATGAGAATGATTGATATTCGCATGATCTCAACATGTTTGAGTTAAAATATTGGCTTCAGCAGAAGAAGCGTCATTTATATCAACTGATGTAAAATAATATGGATCAAAAACATAAATCGTATAGTAATAAAACTGAACTAGCATTATCTGCACTAATGTTTTTTGCTCCATTAATACAAAATTTAATGAAGAAAAATAATATAGAAAAATCCGATCAAAATTTTTTGAATTGATATATTAAATTATGATACTTTAATATAACACTACTGGCATTAGCAATAATTTTCCAAATTACTTTTTATCTAAAAGGCAGCATAATCTTTCAAAATATAGGCTTTATTATCAGCATAATTTTATGAATATCGCTATCTATATGAAGTATATATGCAATATTAAATAAAGAAATATTCTACAATCACAAACAACAACACTTAAAACAAAATAAAGAAAGCTTATTAGACAACATTTTATATTACATACCTATATATAATGTATATGTGCGATACAATGAACATAAATTTGAAAACCCAAATATAATCTTAAAAGAATCATTATTATTACGAGCAATATTTACAATAATATTATTAATATTTCCTTGAGAAAATACTATAATCACAATTTTTTTACTACTCTGTTTGAGAATTATATCTATAGCAAATTGAATATATTGATGAGAAAAATATTCTAATATTATAAATAAAGCATTCAAAAAAAATCCTGAAGAAATTTGGGGTTATTTGGCATGAATACTAAAAACATTATTCAATTGAAAAAAAATTAAAGAAAATATAGATAATATTAAACAACAGTTCGAATTTATTCCTAAAATTGATTACAAACAAATATTATCACAATATTTAATATTGATTATAGTATTATGATTTTTATTTTATTTATGAATAACAAACCATTATTTAAATATAATTATAGCCTCAATATTAATTACATGAAGATACTGAATAATGATAATAAAACGACAACATGTTCCAAATATACCGATTTTAAAAGAAATTGTAAATTTATTCTTTAAAAACAAAAATTAAAATGAAAAAGACATTTAAACTTTTTTTGTATGTACTTATATGAGTAACTTGAATTATGTGAGTTTCACAAGCTTTTGATTTGGTAATAAGTGAAATTTCTCTAAGCAATGGTGGTAATACTGTCGCTTTATATTCAGAACCTTCAATAAACATAACAATTAAAAATGAATGAAATAATATCGCTATAGGTAATACAATACCAGAAGGATTTATAAGTTGTATAGAAAAAAATTCTTGAAATGAGATATTTAAATCATCTGTAATGGATACATTTATCCTCAACACAGGTACTAGTATGATAGCATGAAACTTAAAACTATTAGACAGCCTAACACAAACTCAGAGGGAAGTACAAATAGAATGTAAGGTAGACACTTCTTCCTTCAATGGAAACGAAAGCCTTACAAACAACAACTCAAAAGAATTTTCTTTTCGAGTAGATAAAATATCTAGATTTGATTCATCTATGGATAGAGCTATTGAACCAATAAGATCACATTTAGATGCAGCAGAACCAGTTTCAACACTATGATGATGAGATTCTATAAGAAGCTTTGTTTTTAATAAAATAGTAAATGTGATAACTCCTCTTATAATAATTGCTGGTGTAATTGTATGAATATTATGAGCATACAAATTATTCTTTTCAGATAAAGAAGAAGACCTAAAAAAATGAGCCATGTTAATAATTTATTGAGTTGTTTGAATCATTATAATATTAAGTGCTAGATATATATGAAATGTAATCTTTGAGGAAATGCTATGATCTTGAGATGCTACATGATTAAATTGAGTAGATTTAGCACAAACATTATACAAAAAAATAGCATATCCATTTATAAAAATAATATTATACCTTGCTTTATGAGTTTTGTTTCTAGTATTAGCAGGTAAAACTCTATGATTTATCACAAAATCTGATTGATCAGGTCAAAAAAAAGCAATAACAATGATAGCTCGAAGTGCTATATCTATATTGGTAATAATATGAGCTAAACAACTGGTTGAAGCCGTATATTGAAAACAAGATGATGTTTTAACACAAAATGCTCAAAATTTATGAGATATGTGAGGTTGAATACTAGCCAACAAAAGTATTCCTATATTATACACAGCAATAAACCGAATTATGTGACTTACATCATTAGTTGTATTGATAATAATAATATTCCAAACATTTCAAATATTAGTAAATCCAGACAAATCAGAAAATCGACAAAGAATTGGAAAAACTATAATATATATCTTTATATGAATACTAATTATCTGAACTTGATATGTTTTAACAAACTTCCTAGTAGTGAACTAATAGGCTTGCTTTTTTAATAAAAAATTGTATACATAGTATGTATTTTATAAAAAATTATTAAACAGTGTATAACTTATATCAAAGCGATTTACGAAAAGATATACAGACTAAAATATACGACAAACCATACTTTACAGTACAACTATTTGGTAAAGAATATTTTTGATTAATAAAAGAAAAAAAAGTCTGACCATTCAAAACAAAATGGCTACAAATTATGTGAGTTGAATTTCCGACCGACAAAGATTATGTAAAATCAGAATTGAAAAAGCTACAAAAGAAATATAAAAAAGAAAAAGGAGTGATTTTTGTCCAACTATGTCTACTAAATGAAATAATAAGGTTTGAAAATGTCGGCGTAAGGTCCGATAATTTCTTAAACGACATGAGAGATATGAGATTACAAATCCGTAAACAAATGCAAGAGACTTATTGATTAGAAACCGCTTTTAGAGAAAATATGCCACAAGCTAACATTGTATATGACATCACAAAATCAGATGAAGAATTGATGAGTGAAATGAATTCTGGCTGCAAGGAAAGAGTAAAAAAAGCCATGAAAAAATGAATTGAATTTGGTGTTGCTTCTCCCGATCAATATGATTTATTTTATCAAAAGCGAATAGAATTATCGTGAATGAAATGATTTAATATTATACCACAAGATCAATATTTGAAATTAATTAGATATATTACTCAAAACAACCGTGGTAATTTATTTACTTCTACAATAAATTGAGACATCATCGCATGAAGTATTTGTCTATACGACAAGCATCGTATAATATATTTATACTGATTTTCAAACAGAGAATACTCAAACATTTGAGGTCATCACTACCTAAAATTCAAAATATTTGGACATGCTAGAAAACTATGAATGACTTATGTAGATATGCTTGGATGAGCACCAACTTGATTTCCAAATCATCCACTCAATTGAGTAAGTAAATTTAAAGAATCTTTATGATGAACAAAAATAGAACAATATGGTAGTTATGATCTAATAATTAGACCACGATTATATAAAATATACAAACTTTATTTCAGACTAAAACACAAAGAGTAATAGTTAGTTGCAAGTTACAAGTTGAAAGTTACAAGTTATAAACTTGATGAACTTTAAGATTGAAAACATTCTTCCCTTGGGGGAAGCTGTAGCCCCCGATTTATCGGGGTAGTTGGGGGTTGTTGAGAATAATTAGGATAAAACCCCCACCTATCCCGCCCGTAGCCCCGCAATACTGCGGGGCGGGGCGGGAGAACATCCTCCCCCAAGGGAGGCATCTTAATTATGAACTTTATGAACTTTCTAACTTTATAAACTTGATGAACTTTACAAACTTTATTCACTCCCTAGCTTGCTCTATACATCATCAATAAAATCCATGCTCTCAATTCCGTTATTGTTGGATCTGGTTTTTTAATAATAAATTTATCGTGAAGATAATTCAAATGATCCACCCATCGAGCATCATCTTTATTGTTGTCATATTTATTACCTTCTAACATCCTTGAAAAAACAGTTGAAAATTCTGCTCTACTTACATAATCATTTGGTCTAAATTCTTGTAATGGTGTTTTTCAATCTGACTGTAATCACATTATTTCTAATTCACATGCTGTTTTAATATAATTACTCAATTCTGCATCTACATTATCTATATCTGTGTATCAATCACATCATTCTTTTCATTTTAATTGTTCTCTATTACCATAATTCATAGTATATACACTCATCATTTTTGCTAATTCAGATCTTGTAATAGGGTCATATAATCTAGCCTTACTTATAGGAGATAATGTGGTTATTCAATGTGTATATGCTCGCTTATAAGCACCTATCAACTCTGGATCTGAAATAGTGTTTTCATCATCGATTATATCAGGAGAATTATGTTGTTGTTCATTTAAATTATGTCTAACATATCGTCATCTATAATAAGATGTTCAAGTGTTAGCAAGAGCTTTAACAACAACTGTTCTTTTTACAGTCGATGCTGAATTTCCAGCTCTATCAACATAATAGTAATATAATTCATAAGTTCACTCTTGATTAGTGTCAACTCCTAAAGAATATACAATTCCTGTTCAATCTACATTATCTGTCCATATAGCTCATTCATCTATAAAAGAATCTCCCACAAATAAATTAACTGTTGCCGAACCGGAAAGCATTAAATCAGGTTGAGTCGTGTCTATTATGAAATCTATATCATAATCAACACTCATATTTCCATGCTCATCTTTTGCTGAAACCGTTATAGTATGATTACCTTCTGAAAATGCTGGACTAATAGGAATGTTCCAATTTCAGCTACTATTTACACTCCCTGTAAAAAGTTGAGTTCCACTTAAGATACCAATAACAGCTCAAGATTCACTAGTTCCTGAAATTTTTGTTAATGACTGATTTAAATATGCTCAATCTGTAGGGAAAACAGTAAAAAGAGGTGCTTTAGTATCTTTAATAAGTAAGCCAGTTATTGTTGTTGAATTTCATAAAGCATCTGTTTGGCTTACCTGTATTGTTATATTTCAGTCAGGATAAGTTATTGAAGAAGAAAAATCTCCAGTTAAAGTCCAATTTCACACATTACAAGAAGTAATAAATGGTTGACCGTTTAGTGTCACATACACATCATTATCGCCTGAAGTACAAGTTCCATTCAGCAGATATGCTCATTGGTTTTGTGAATTTATAACCTCTGTTGAGGTAAGTGTTACAATTGGTGGAATGGTATCTATCAGAAAATCTGATTCTGTTTTTCCTGATAAATTACCAGCTTTATCTATTGCGGAAATAGTTAGCGATGATGATCATGAAAGTGTCCAGCTACAATCAACTCTTTTCCCGTTTGTTTGCACACAATTTCGGTCACTAAGTTGACCAGCAGGATTTGTTGTTCAAGTAATTTTATCTGCATCAATTGCTACATCATCGTGAATTTCAACCGTTCAAGTAATAGCTTGATTACTAGATTTCATACTTGAGAAAATACTAATAGTTGGCGCATTCGTTTCTACAAAATATTTTTGAGAATTGTGTCCTGTAAATCAAGAAGTCTCTTGTACTTCTACATTAACAACTGTTGTCTGATTAACAGTTATGTTACAAGTTACATCTGTTGTATAGGGCGCTACTGTATTTCATGATAAATCTTGGCAATTTAGTAACGTTGCTCAAGTACCAGAAACTTTTACATTCCCTAAAGTTTTTCCAGTAGCAGAAGCATAAATTTTTACGGTATCTGTTATTTCTCAACTACTTACCATTGTTGGTGTTTCAAAAACAACTGTTGGTCAAAATACAATTGGACGAGTTGTTATATTACCGCATTTACCATGAGCCTTAATAGTAATACTGGTTTTTCATCAGGATCCAAGTTTAAAACAACACCTCATGGAATATATGCACTTCATGTAGTATAAGTTCATGTGCTTGTAGTAGAAGATACTGTCCCTGAATTATTATCATTTTCAGTATAAATAAGCTCATATTTTTCCAATGCTGATGGATCTAAAACATCAAAATGAACTATCGGTTTATCAACTCCATGCGTTTGTGTATCCACATTAAATACTGTCAATTGTGGTCATTTGGATTCAATTCTATAACCATCTTCAAATGCTGTAGCAACATTTCATGATAAATCTTGTGCGGTAACAACCAACCTTCCAGAACTTTTAATATTCACATCACAGGTAATAACTCCATGGTGACCAGAAACAGGTGTTGGGTTAATAAATGGAAGTGACCCACTACAAACAAAGTTATCATAAGCAGTTGTACTTCAATTTAACGAAATAGATTCAATAGAAAAACGATCCGAAACTTTTATTTTTGTACCAGTAATTGGTCAATTGTTTTCTTTTATGGATGGTATTATTTCAATCACGGGTGGGAAATCATCAATATCAATAACTGTAATAATAAATACAGCTTCAGAAGTCAGATTTCTACTATTCTTTGCTTGTACACGGAGAGTGTAATTGTTTCCACTATTACCTCCATTACCCAATGGAGTTTCAAAATCAGGAGCGATAGCAAAAGCAAGAGACCCATCAATGCTTAATGAAAACTTGGTATTATCATCACTTCCTTCTCCTGCAACAAGAGAAAAAGTCAGAGGTATATTACTATCAATAGCACTAAATTGTCCAACATAAGTCGTTCATTCATCAACTCAAGTATTAGAAAGAGTGATATTAGCTGGAGGACACACTGATCCACTATCAGTAATAGTCCAATTGTAATTGGTTGTTAAATTATTTCTAGCTGTTTGAGCAGCGACTGAACAGTAAGATATTCCTTGTGCGCCTAAAGGTACATTTGATTGAACTGTTTGAGCACTCCAGCCAGTTAATAATTTCTCATAATTCTCCATAGAGAACAAAGTATTTTCCAAAAGATTTCTAAAAGTTGTTACATTACTAATATTCCAAGATGATATATCCTGATTAAATGCACTCGCACTCCAGAACATACTATTCATATCCTTAACATTCTGAGTATTAAAATGACTTAGATCTTGATTAAAAGCATAAGCCATCTGAAACATAGCAAGCATAGTAGTTACATTTGAAGTATCCCAATTCTGTAGTGGCTGATTAAAGCGATGAGCTCTATCAAACATTCTTGTCATATTAGTACCACTCGAAGTATCCCAGCTACCAATCGGTTGATTAAACGATCCATTAGAACGAAACATACCGAAAAAGTCTTTAACATTTTTTGTGTCCCAATACAAAGGTTTAGTACTCGCACCAGCAGGGTCACCATTATTAAACCTTGAAGCAAAAAACATATCCCTAACAGTAGTAACTTTTCCTAGATTCCAATTAGAAAGATCTTGATTAAAAAGATGAGCTTCAGAAAACATTTCTGACATATCTGTTACATTTTGAGTTTTCCATCACCCAATAGGTGCGTTAAATTTTTTAGCACTTCTAAATACTCTGCTCATGTTAATCACATTACTTGTATCCCAATTATTCATAGAAGCATGACCAATAAAGTTTGTTGCACCTTGAAAAGCAGATGACATATCAGTTACTAACGATAAGTCAGGAACATCAATAGCAGTTAACTGCACATTTGTCATATCCTTAAAAGCACTATTAAAACTTGACCACTTAATATTTCACCATTGTTTTATTTCTTGTAATTTAGACTTTTCATCTGTAGTTAATCCAGGAGCATAAAAAGCCAAAGGAGTAAGTGGAGACTGAATACACACATCATATATTCAAGAAGTACCATAATCATAACCCGTTTTTGCATAAAAACCCACTTCATAATTTCCATCACAGTACCAAGAAATCAAATAATAATCTGTGGGTCCATCAGACTTTTGAAAGTTCAAAGTAATTTTACCGTCACTAGTTTTCCAAGTGATTACAAAATCATTTGAATAACTAGTCCAATCTGCAAATGCTGAAATCGGCACAAGCATCAATAAAAAAACAGAAATAAGAAAGCAAAGTTTTTTTACCATTTTTATAAAATTAATTTTAAAAAAGGGTCTAGAGTAGTTGAGAAAAAATAGCAAATAAATAATATAGCATCATGACTACTCAAAACCCCTATAGAAGAAGATCAAAAATAGATAGTAAAAAATCACTAGAGATTTTGAGATATTTT
>Ga0116190_1004167_pt1 | contig 10256 bp, 9 predicted proteins | sample AD_JPNTR4_MetaG_FD_89808 | JGI IMG/M metagenome (GOLD analysis project Ga0116190, IMG submission 89808) | Active sludge microbial communities of municipal wastewater-treating anaerobic digesters from Japan - AD_JPNTR4_MetaG | ecosystem: Engineered > Bioreactor > Anaerobic > Digestate | place... | reverse complement strand
TAGACAGATTCATGCTTAAAATAATAGTAGATTATCCGTCAAAAGAAGAAGAACAACGAATAATTCGTCAAAATTTATTAAAAGTTTTTCCTAAAGCATCATCTGTTATAAGTATAGAACAAATTATTAAGGCTCGCGAAGTTGTAACAGAAGTATATATGGATGAAAAGATAGAAAAATATATTGTAGATATTTTATTTGCAACACGTAATCCCCAACAATATAATCTTTCTCATTTACAACATTTAATATCATACGGATGTTCACCTCGTGCCGGAATTAGCATGGCAAAAGCAGCAAAAGCATATGCGTTTATAAAACGAAGAGGATATGTAATACCCGAAGATGTAAGAGCAGTATGTCATGCAGTACTTCGTCACCGAATTGGGTTAACGTATGAAGCCGAGGCAGAAAATGTGAGCGTAGAATCTATTATTACTCAAGTAATTAATGCAGTTGATGTACCATAGTTTTTTAATGAATATTATAACAAGGTAGTTACGCATTACATTGATACTGTACACATGGAAACCTCAGAATTGCTACAGCGAGTTCGGAAAATTGAAATAAAAACTCGTGGTCTTTCAAATACATTGTTTGCCGGAGAATATCACAGTATGTTCAAAGGGCGAGGAATGGCTTTTAGTGAAGTTCGTGAATATCAATACGGTGATGCTATTCGTGATATAGACTGGAATGTTACTGCTCGTTTTAATAAACCCTATGTAAAAGTATTTGAAGAAGAACGTGAACTTACAGTTATGCTTGTAGTTGACGTTAGTGCTTCGCATTCTATTGGCACTCGTGGTCAAATAAAACGAAATTGTATGACTGAAATAGCTGCAGTATTGGCTTTTTCTGCATTACAAAACAATGATAAAGTAGGGTTGCTTTTATTTTCTGATACTATTGAAACATTTATTCCTCCTCAAAAAGGAAGAAAACATATATTACGAATAATACGTGAACTTTTAGAAAGAGAAACAACTAAAACCGAAACTAATATACCATTAGCTTTGCAGTATATTACAAATGCAATTAAACGCAAATGTACAGCATTTATACTTTCTGATTTTATTGATTCTCATCCTATTATAGATGCTTTATCAATTGCAAACAGAAAACACGATATAATTGCAATACGGGTATATGATGCTATGGAAATGAGTTTGCCGGATGTAGGGCTTATTCGTATTCATGATGTAGAATCTCAATCGCAAGCATGGATTCAAACGTCTGATGCAACAGTAAGAAAAATATATGCACAAAATTATACTGAACGAGTTCAATATTTACAATCAGTGTTTGTAAAATCAGGAGTTGATTATGTGCATGTACAAAGTGATAAAGATTATGTTAAACCATTGTTGAATTTATTTAAAAAACGATAATGAAGCAGTTGCGTTTGTTATTTATAGTAGTTTGGTTTTTACCTATATCTCTTTTTTCTCAAGGATATTCTGTTCAGATGTCTGTTGATACCAATAGAATAGGGTTAGGTGAACGAACTCATATAACACTTCATTTTACAGAATCAAAATCATCAAAATATACTTTACCTGCATATGGCCAAGAACTTATAAAAAATATACAATTGTGTTCTATGCCGGAATATGATAGTGTTGAAATTCAGAAAGATTCAATTCAGATAATTTGTAAATATTGTATTACTTCGTTTGTTCCCGATGAATATTCATTTCAAATAGGTCCAATTATTCATAACAACAAAGATACCATATGGTTGCCAACTATTGGGTTATCGGTAGTGGCAGATACTGTTGATTTGCAAGGTGAAATACGCGATGTCGCTCCTATTCAAACACCTCAATATACCTGGTTCGAACGAAATAAACAATGGATAGTGTGGGGTGTTGTTGTACTAGGAGTTATTCTACTTATAGTTGTGTTGTGGATTATGATAAGAGCACGACTTAATAAACCAAAACAAATAGTTGTTGCGAAAGAACCGCAAGAATTGCCGCATGTGCGAGCTATTCGACTTCTTACTGAGTTGCAGCATAAAGATTTATGTAAACAACATTTGTATAAAGAATATTATACTGAAATTACAGATATAGTAAGAGAATATTTTGAAGAGCGATTGCATATTCCATTATTTGAACGCACCAGTGATGAGATAATTCGAGATATATCGCGTACCGGATTAATTAGCATTGCGGTAATTCAAAATTTACAATTATTGTTGCAACAGGCCGATATGGTTAAATTTGCAACCTATATTCCGCCTATTGATCAAACAGAAATTCATATGGGTATAGCACTATTTTGTATACAAGAAAGTATAGAACACAATAAATACAATGAACAATGATAGAAAGTATGTTGCATATATTTGAGTTTGATGCTTTTCTACATAAATATTTTTTATGGGGATTAGTAATTCTTATCCCTTGTGTAGTTTGGTATATATATTCTCATTCAAAAAATGCAGTACCTGTGCATGTTTCGTCTATTTCATCGTTTTCGGGAATTTCACAATCGCTTTACATGTATATTCAGCATATACCTTTTGTATTGAGAATACTTGCATTTGCTAGTATAATTGTAGCTCTTGCAAGACCTGTATCATACGATACATTTGCAGACTCCACCACGTATGGGGTTGATATAGTTTTGGCGATGGATATATCGAGTAGTATGCTTGCTCAAGATTTAAAACCCGATAGACTTGAAGCATCAAAAGATGTAGCAGCTAAATTTATTGCAAACAGACCATATGATAGGATAGGTCTTGTAGTATTTAGTGGTGAAAGTTTTACACAATGTCCTCTAACTACAGATCATGCTACATTATTAAATCAATTAGACCAATTGAAATCGGGAATGATTGAAGATGGCACAGCAATAGGTACCGGATTAGGTTTAAGTGTTACACGAATAAAAGATAGTAAAGCTATAAGTAAGGTTGTAGTATTGCTTACAGATGGTGTAAATAATAGGGGAGATATTGATCCGCTTACTGCTGCAGAATTAGCTAAGAAATATGGCGTTCGTATATATACTATTGGGGTCGGGACTCAAGGTGAAGCTCCATACCCGGTGCAAACATTATGGGGAATAGAGTTTCAAATGATGCCCGTAGAAATTGATGAAGTTGTATTGCAAAAAATTGCCAATATTACTGGTGGAAAATATTTTAGAGCAACTAATAAAAAGGAGTTGTTAGAAATTTATCAAACAATTGATTCTTTAGAAAAAACTAAAATTGAAGATTATAAGTTTACTACCAAAAAAGAAATGTATGCAGGTTTTGTATTGTGGGCTTTAGTATTTTTGGTTTTAGAATTTATTTTTAAACAATTTGGATTAAGAAAATATTTGTAATTGCAGTATGAACGAAACAAATTTTAGATTTGCTAATCCTGAATATTTATATGCTCTTACAGGGGTATTTATATTTGTTTTTTTATTTGTTTGGTATCGTTATGTGAGAACAAAAAAAATAGCAAATCTTGCAGATTCTCATTTAATTGATTATGTAATTCCTTTACAATCACCTATTCGTATTACAATTAAATTTATTCTTTTTTCACTTGCGTATATATGTATTATTATAGCATTGGCACGTCCTCAATTTGGAATTACCATTGATAGTGTAAAAAAACGAGGCATAGAATTGGTTATAGCACTTGATGTTTCTAATAGCATGCTTGCACAAGATGTAAAACCCTCTCGTTTAGAAAGAGCCAAACTTTCTATTCAAAATATTATAAATAAACTGCAAGACGATAAAATTGCAATTGTTGTATTTGCCGGTGATGCATATATACAGTTGCCATTAACAACAGATATACATGCCGCTAAATTATTTTTGCAATCAATATCAACAGCAAGTATTCAAAAACAAGGCACTGCTATAGGTGCCGCATTAGCTAAAAGTGTTCGTTCGTTTACTGATAATCCTAAAACCGGTAAAGCTATAATAGTAATAAGTGATGGAGAAAACCATGAAGATGATGCTCAAGCCGAAGCTCGTAAAGCTGTAGAAAAAGGAATTGTAATTCATACTATTGGAATGGGGAGTCCACAAGGTGCTATCATACCACGTTCTGCCGGAGGATTTGTAGAAGATGCTAATGGACGCCCGGTTACTACCAAATTAGATGAAGAAATGTTACAGAAAATAGCAAGTATAGGTAATGGTATATATTCACGTGAAAATTTTTCTCCTGTTATACATTCTATCGAGAGTATGACAAAAACAGAATTTGAAACAAAACAATATAGTCAATATGATGAAAAATTTCCTTTGTTTTTGTTAGCAGCATTTGTATGTTTGTTTCTGGAATTAATTATATTGGAACGAAAAAATAAGTGGTTACAACAATTTGATATATTTACAATTAAATAATAAACAGTATGATAAAACATGTAGTAATGTGGACGTTCAAAGATGAAGCAGAAGGTGCTTCAAAAGAACAAAATATTAAAAAATTTTGTGATATGTTGCAAGCATTGGTTGGTGTTGTGCCCGGAATAGAATTGCTTGAAGTAGGTTCAAAACAAGCTGCTTCTCCTGCTGATAACTTTGATGTAGTTTTGATATCAGAGTTTAAAACATGGGCAGATTTACAAGCGTATGCCGTTCATCCGGAACATCAAAAGGTGGTAGCATTTGCTAAAGAAGTTGTAAGTTCAAGAGCAGCAGTTGATTATGAATTTTAATTAAAAAACTTAAGAATTATGAATCGGGTTGTATTCATATTATTCTGTTTTGTTTGCTTTCATTCGTATGCTCAACGTGATGTGCGAATGTATATTGATAAGGGTAATGCATTGTATGCAAAACAAGATTTTCGTAGTGCAGCAGTAACTTACAAACATGCTTGTATGCTCGATTCTGTAAATTTTGATGCATGGTACAATTTCGGTAATGCATTGTATAAATTAGAAAAATATATTCTGGCAGGAGATGCATATAATAAAGCATTGCAACTTACTTCTGATTCTAAGTTGCAAGCTCAAACCTTGTATAATGTTGGAAATGCATATCTAAAACAAGATGATTTTGAAAATGCTATTGAAGCCTATACAAAATCATTGTTACTAAATCCTGCACAACCTGATTGTAGATATAATTTATCGTATGCCCTTAAATTACAAGAATTACAACAAAAAGATAAGAATAATTCTAAAAATAATCAAAATAAACAAAAAAATCCACAGATTTCAGAATTTGCTCAGCAATGTAAAGCGCAAGCCGATACTTTGGTTGCTCAATATAAATTTAGTGAAGCATATGATGTTATGAAACAAGGGTTGGCCAAAGATAAAACTGTTGCAGAATACAGTGACTTTATACAACGATTACAAAAAATTTCAGAAATATTAGAAAATAAGTCAAAACCATGAAAAAACGTTTTTATTCTATTGTTGTTTTCATAGTTTGTGTGCTAATGGTTCAAGCACAAAAAACCGTTCAAGACTATTGTAATATGTCGTCGAAATTGTATATAGAAGGAAAACAAAAAGAGGCATTGCTTCTCGCAAATAGAGGGTTGGAAGTATATGAAAATGATGAAAAACTTACAAAACTTATTGAATTGATGAAAGAAAATAAAAATTCTTCCAGTCAAAACCAGCAAAACCAAAAAAATCAAAATACTAATCAAGATAATAATTCTCAAAATAATTCTCAAAATGGGAATCAAGATAATAAGCAGCAAAATAATGACACAAACTCAAAAAATGGCAGTAATCAAAACTCAAATCAAAATAAACAGTCAGGAGAACAACAGCAAAAGCAGGGAGAACAATCAAAAGAACAATCCGGTGAAAAATCAAAAGAACAATATGTAAAAGGGCAAATATCTGAAGTTGAAGCAGAAATGATGTTGCGAGCTATTGAAAACAATGAGCGAGCAATTCAATTAAAACTTCAAAAACAAAAACAAGAACAACAACGAAAACAGGTAATTGAGAAAAATTGGTAAAAAAGTACAACTATGAAACCCATACAATGTATAGTAATTTGTTTATTTGTAAGTAGTTTTTGTTTCTTTTCGGCAATAGGACAAACAATTACGGTACAGGCACCTAAAGTAGTTGAAGAAGGTGAATTTGTTCATATTACGTATTCTATCAATGTACGTCCGGGTGATAATTTTAAAGTATCTACCGTTGACGGATTGCAAGCCTCCGGAAGACCACAAACAAGTACCAGTAATAGTATTCAAATAATAAACGGAAAGACTACATCGGAATATACATATAGTGAAACTCATCAATTTAGAGCTATACGCAAAGGGGTTTTTAAAATACCTATTGCCAGTGTAGTTATAGATGGTAAAACAATATCATCAAAAACACAAGAAATTGAAGTAGTTGCAGCTTCTTCAAATAATTCTGCACAAAGACAATCGTCGGGAGCAGCTGCTCAACAAGCATATCAAGACCCAACACCTTCATCGGCAGGAACCGATGTGTTTGCTCGTGTATATACTAATAAACAAACTGCTTATATTGGTGAACCTATTTATGTATCAATTAAATTATATACACAGAAAAATTTTAATATAAATACTCATACATTCCCCGAATTTACCGGTTTTTATAAAAAGATAATCGAACAGCCGCAAGAACTTAAATTTGAACGTGAGGTTATTGATGGCAAAGAATATTATTCGGTATTGTTTCAACGATTAGTGCTTTTTCCTCAAAAATCAGGAAAACTTACAATTACACCCTTTAAACTTGATTGTAATGTTATAACTCAAGTAGGAAACAGTTTTTGGAATATGTACAATAAGCAAGAACGAAGAATAATAGAGAGTAAACCTGTATATATACAAGTGCTGCCATTTCCTCAAGGTAAAACCTCTGATTTTAATGGTGCTGTGGGGGAATTTTCAATAACGGCAAAAACCGATGTGCAAACTATTCCGGCAAATGAAGCTATTACGTATAAGTTTACTATTCAGGGAATTGGTAATTTAGCTTTGTTACAAAAACCAACAATTGATTTTCCTAAAGATTTTGAAGTGTATGAACCTAAAATAATAGATTCGTATACAACTACAACTATGGGGGATAAAGGTTCCAAAACATTTGAATATGTGGTAATTCCTCGTCATGAAGGAAATTTTACAATTCCTCAAGTTGTAATGCAGGTATTCAATACAGAAACCAAAACGTTTAAAACAATTACTGCAGATGCCATACAAATAGCTGTAACCAAAGGTGCTGTTACTAATCAAGTAACAACAAATTTTGGAACAAACAAAGAACAAATACAATATTCTGCCGATGATTTTAGATATATATATACCGATGATTTGCAGTTGCATTCAATATCATCATATGTAATAATAAATCCTTGGTTTAATGGATTATTTGTTATATTAGTATTAGGAGCGGCTGTGTATATATTTGTGGCACGTAAGCGAATAGAATTATATAGTAATGTTACTCTGTTGAAACAAAAACAAGCCGCTAAAGTATCCAAAGCATATCTTAAACAAGCTCGTGAATTTCTAAATCAAGGAAATGATGCGGCTTATTATGAAGCAATATCGAAAGCATTGTTTGGATATATAGGTAATAAATTATCAATTCCAATGACTGATTTTACTGTTGAAACAATAGCAGATACATTGCATAAAAAACAAGTGCCGGAAATTATTATACAAACTTGTATTGAAATAGTAAATCAATGCGAAATGGCACGCTATGCTCCAATTCAAAGTATAGAAGATAAAGAACAATTATTTACTAAGACATCACAAGTAATACAAGGAATTGAACAAAATGTATAAACGTATGAAAACTCTCTATAGTATAGTGTTCGTAATACTAAGTATTACGTTTGTTAATGCAAATAATCAATTGAATGACAGTATAATTCAAAATGCTCAAAGATTATATAAAGCTCAACAATATGATAGTGTAATTGTTTTGTATAAGTCTCTTATTTCTCAAGGATTGGTAAGCGATAAATTGTATTTTAATCTTGCAAATGCGTACTATAAACAAAGAGAAATAGCACAAGCAATACTTTGGTATGAAAGAGCATATGTATTGAATCCCTACAACGAAGATATTAAAAATAATTTAGCTATAGTTCAAGCATTACAACCCGATAAAGTTGAACAAATACAACAAAGTATGTTACAGTTGTGGTATCCTTATGTGTATCGTTTTTGTAATTCCAATACATGGGCAGTATTGAGTTTAGTGTTTTTTATAGGGTTTATAGTATGTGTCTTATGGTTTTTATTTACTAAGCAAAGAGTGTATAAAAAAGTATCATTTTTTATAGCTTTAGGTAGTTTGGGATTTGCAATTATTACATATATCAATGCGTCGTATCGTTACAATGAACTTGTAAAAAATCAATATGCTATTGTAATGGAATCGAGTTTGAGAATACTTACCGAACCTAATGAAAATGCAAAAGAATTAGTTGTTGTGCATGGTGGATTACGTGTGAAAATAGAAAAGAAAAATGGAGATTGGGTAAGTATTCGTTTGTCAGATGGTAAAGTTGGTTGGGTTCAACATTTTGCCATAGAAAAAATTTAATTTTAATATCATTTTTTTTATTGTATTTTTTATAGAATAATTGGTATTGCAAACCAATAAAAATGTATTTTTACTTCTTGAAATTTAAAGCAGTGTATGAGGGTTGATAAAGAAAAAATAATTGCAATTCTGCAAGAATATTGGGGCAAAACTAAGTACTATTCAAAAATATTATGGACTTTTTATAGAGCAAAAGATAAGAAATGGTATGAAAAAATACTTCATTGGGGAGCTTTTGTTTTTTCAATTATACTCGTATACATTATTGCTGTCGAAATTAATTTTTTGTGGTTGTTTGGATATACACCTAATTTAAGTGAAATAAATAATCCTAATCAATATGTAGCTTCAGAAGTGTATGCATCAAATGGTAAATTGTTAGGTAAGTTTTTTTACGAAAATCGTACACCGGTTGAATACAAAGACTTATCACCATTACTTATTAAAACGCTTATTGCTACAGAAGATGCTCGTTTTTATCAACATAGTGGAATAGATTTTAGAGCATTGGCTCCGGTTATAATGGATGCTTTAAAAGGTAATCCTAGGGGAGGAAGCACGCTAACACAACAATTAGTTAAAAATTTATTTAAAACTCGAAATAGAAATCATGGTTTATTAGGTAAAATACCATTTCTTAAAATTTTTATAATAAAATCAAAAGAATGGATAGGTGCTTTAAAAATTGAATTGTTCTTTTCAAAAGAAGATATACTAACATCATATTTGAATACGGTAGATTTTGGTAGCAATGCCTATGGGATAAAAACGGCTGCCAAAACGTATTTTAATACTACACCAATGCGTTTACAACCCGAACAATGTGCTGTTTTGGTAGGTATGCTTAAAGCACCAACGGCATATAGCCCTATTTTGAATAAAGAACGTTCATTATCGAGACGAAATGTAGTGTTGGGTATAATGAAACGTGACAATATAATTACAGAAAGAGAATATGAAGATTTAATAAAAAAACCTATAGTGTTGCATTATAATGTAGAAAAAAATGTACATGGTATTGCAAATTATTTTAGAAGGGCTGTTTTTGATTATTTAAAACCGTGGCTCAAAGAAAACGATTTGGATATTTATGCCGATGGTTTAAAAATTTACACAACACTTGATTATAATATGCAGGTATATGCTGAAGAAGCTGTAGCTCAAAATATGAAACGTGTTCAACGTCAATTTGATGCGCATTGGCAAGGGCAAAATCCATGGATTGATAAAAATAAAGTTGAAATACCCAATTTTATTGAAAGTGTGGTAAAAAATTCATGGTTTTACTATAAACTCGATGCTCGTTTCAAAGGTAATCAAGATTCTATACAATACTATTTGCATAAAAAAGAACCTATGAAATTATTTTCATGGAAAGGACCTATAGATACTGTATGTAGTTTTATAGAAGCAACTAATTATTTAAAACGTTTGTTGCATAGTGGATTTGTAGCAATGGATCCCGAAACTGGTGCTATAAAAGCATATGTTGGTGGGATAGATTTTAATTATTTTCAATACGATAATGTAAAATCTATGCGTCAACCCGGTTCTACATTTAAGTCAATAGTGTATGCTACAGCATTAGATAAAGGAATGTCACCATGCGATAGTATACCCGATGTGCCGCAAGTAATTAAATATATTGAGAAAGGAGAGGAAAAAGTATGGATTCCTCAAAATTCGGACAGAACATTTGTTGGTAGAAATGTAGC
>Ga0116190_1004144_pt1 | contig 10309 bp, 7 predicted proteins | sample AD_JPNTR4_MetaG_FD_89808 | JGI IMG/M metagenome (GOLD analysis project Ga0116190, IMG submission 89808) | Active sludge microbial communities of municipal wastewater-treating anaerobic digesters from Japan - AD_JPNTR4_MetaG | ecosystem: Engineered > Bioreactor > Anaerobic > Digestate | place... | reverse complement strand
TGCACTTGAGAACAGAGTTAGGATTCTTGAATATCAGATAAGGAAATTAAAAGAAGATTTAGCCACATCAAAAAAAGATAACAACCTAAAGAGTGATTAAAGAGATGAGATATCTTGGTAACCCAGAATGTCTAATTAAAGAGGTGAAATGTCTTGATTAATTCTAAATGGTCAAATAAAAGTATGAAATATTTAAGTAAGCGTGGATGGTTAAATGAAAGGGTGAGATATTGTGAATAACTTAGAATGGTCAATTGAAAGTGAGATATCTTAGTAACCAAGAATGTCTAATTAAAGAAGTGAGATATCTTGATTAATTTAGAATGGTCAAATAATTCGCGGTGGCTATTTCAAGTAAAAAATAATTACCACTACAGAAAAAATGATAAAATGAAAAATCTTAGTAACCCAGAATGTCTAATTAAAGAGGTGAGATATCTTGGTAACCCAGAATGGTTAAATAAAAGGATGAGATATTTGAGTAAGTGTGAATGGTCAAAGGTAAAGGGTGAGATATTGTGAATAACTCAGAATGGTCAAATGAAAGTGAGATATCTGAGTAATTTAGAGTTATTAACTGAAAGTGTGGAAAATCTTAGTAACCCAGAATGTCTAATTAAAGAGGTGAGATATCTTGATTAATTTAGAATGGTCAAATAAAAGTGTTGAGGTCTCTGAAAAGTCATCCAAACTTGTCATTCCTGCGAAAGCAGGAATCTATTTTACTGGTGGAAATACTGGATTCCCATGTTCCCCGCTTTCGCGAGGATGGGAATGACAAAATGGAGAGTTTTTCAATAGTCTCGTGTTGGATATATAAAAATCTAAAATATCTAATAAAAGGAGTGATCTATCTTGATTTCACCAGAATCATTATTTAGAAGAATGGCTATTTCGATTAAACAAAAATATTTAAATAAAGGAATGATATTTATTGATTAATCCAGAATTGTTAAATAATTTGCGGTGGTTATTTCCACCAAAAAGTAATTTCCACTACAGAAAAAATGATAAGATGAAAAATCTTAGTAACCCTCAATATTTAATCAAAGGAGTGATCTATTTTGATTAAACAAAAATGGTTAATTAAAGAATTAAATATCTTTATTAACCCAGAATATTTAATTAAAGGAGTGATATTTATTGATTAACCCAGAATGGTTAAATAGTTTTCTTGGTTTCTTTATGCCAGTGTTAGTTAACTATATTATCAACAAAAATTTTAGTAGAGAAATTAAAACAATAATAGCCATAATTACCTCTCTTCTCATTGGTTTTCTTTCTACCTATCTTCAGGGTTTATTCTGTTTATCACTTGAAAATTTCTTCAACACCTTCATCCAAATCTTCACAATCTCACAAATAGCATACAACCTATTTTGGAAAACTATCTTTATTAGAGAGGAGGTGAGATAAATGGCATTAATCAGTGAAGTACATTCAATAAGAATCCTTTTTGGAACAGAGGGTGACACAAGAAGTGAAACTCAAAACTATTTAAAGGTTTCTGCAACTGATACTCAGGTTGAGAATTTTGTCTCTCAAGTTTCTAATTTAGTCAAAGATCCAATCTATACCTGTTACAGAATGATAAGGAAACAGTTTGGTTAATCTTAAGAAATGTTAATTTGGTGTCAAACACCATATTAACATTTTTAGAGGTGAAATAGGAAGCGGTTAACAAGAACTTTGAAAATTAATTGAAAGGAGGTGAAGACATTGGATAAACAAGTTTATATAACTTTTTCAACAGAGACAGAAGGAAGAAACTACACAATGAGGTTCTATAATCCAAAAGATAGTATCACTCAGACAGATATTGAAAATTTTGCTAACTGGGTTCTCTCTCAAAATATGTTTCTAACAAGATATGGAGAATTAGTTGCTCTTGTTGATGGTGGAATAATCCAAACCACAAGAACAGATTTAATCCCACCCATAGAATAGATCCCACTCATAGAATAGATACCACCCATAGAATAAAAATCACTCTGGCCTGCCTATGATAGAAGAAAAATCCATAGCAGGCCAGAGAATAAAACTCTCTGACCAAATTTTGATCTTGATAAGAAAAAAATCATAGTAAATCCAAGAATAAACTATAGAGATTCTGACCTTTTTCGATAATATAAAAATAAGAAACCAGAATAAAAAAGTTTAAAACTATTTTCTATTCTTAGTAAGAAAAAAATTATCGTTGTTAGAGGTAAAATAGATAATTCTTTCTTGTTTGTGATAATTGAAAAAAACCATAAATTAAAAAAAAAATTTGGCGTCTCAATGCTGCTTAAGATAAGAAAAAATTATGGAATTCTTATTTCTTTTTAACAAGATTGAAATCTCAGTAACTCCCTATTCTATCCTTGACAAGAAAAGATTGAAATAGATTAAAATCACTCTTTCCTGCTTATGATAAGACAGACCTACAGCAGGCAAGAGAAAAAAACTCTGACCTGTATGTGATAGTGTTAAAAATTTAGAAATAAGAATATAAAAAGAGAATAAAACACCCATCACAGCAGGTTGGAGTTAATAATGAGACTTTGGTGCCTGACACCTTTGTCTCATTCCTGAGATAAAAAGATGAGACTTTGGTGCCTGACACCTTTATCTCATTCCTGAGATAAAAAGTTGAGACTTTGGTGCCTGACACCTTTGTCTCATTTTATTGGTAATTTTAAACCAAATTATGGAGGTGAAAATTTATTGGAAATTAACCTTGATAAACTTATTCAATATATCTCTCAAGTTGGTTTCCCAATTGTAGTAGCATCTTTTCTTCTTCTAAGAACCAATGGAAAACTTGAAAAACTAAAAGATGCAATCACTGAACTCAGAGAAGCTATACAAGAACTCAACCTCAAATTAACCAATTTCAAGTAGCCAAAAGGGTTCTCAATTTAAAGATAACCAAATTCTATTAATATAATATTATAGAAATTTAACAAAATAATTAAATAAACTTTAAAACAAAATATCTCCTTGTACTTTCAAAAAATCTATAACAAAAATTATTTAAAATTTTAATTTAAAATTTAAAAAAAGGATAATTTTAGAAGAGAGACCAATTGGTCTCTCTTTTTGCAAAATAATCTTAAATTTCCTGTTTTTACATTTTTTTATTTGTTATTATCATTCCTTATCACATTTAGTAAGAAAATCTTCTAATTCTTTGACAACATCTTCTAACTTAAAATTGGGAACATCAAAGCCAGCACCAATCATTGGAGGCATAACAAGGTTAGCTTCTTTAATCATTTCTATCAAAGTTCTTATAAAAATACCACTCTCTTTAATAACAGGATATTCAACATCTAGTATCTCAGGTTTTCCACCCCATTCATTATCGCTCCCCGACCATCTAACACCACAAGAGGGACTTCCATCTAAACCGATTAGAATTACTTTATATCCATTATTTTGGTACTCTTTTATTTGATCAACTATAGGTTTTAATATTTGTCTTGAAAGATTTATATAACCTGGATTATCATATTGTTCTCTAACATACCACCATCTACGAGTTCCTGCGTAAATGGTTTCCGGACAGGGTAATTGTAAAATTCCATAATTATGTTTTCTTAACACATCAATAACTTCATTTATCATCGCAGGAAAGAAAGCAAAGCCATTTACCTTTGCATTTTGGTTAAGTAGACAATGTGAAACCAAAGCAATCTTTTTTTCTCTTTTATCTTTTGTTAACATTTCTACCTACCTCCTTTCTTAATTATTAATAAATTAAACAAATCATATTAATCAACACTTTTCATTATCCAAAATTTCATCAATAAATAATATAAAAGAGCACCGATTATAAAACTTACAAAGATAGAATAACTTTGTATAATATGCATAGATTGAATAAACTGTGAAGGTAGTGTAACAATTATTGCAACAGTCAGTGCTATAAATGCTGCTGGATTTATACCGCTCTTATACCAATATTCTCCTCCTTCTGTATATAGATCTAATAATTTTAATTTTCCTTTCTTTAGAACCCAGAAATCTATAATCTGTATTCCTAATACACCACCAAGCGTTGCCCCAATAGCATTTAGCCAATTATAAATATAAATTTCATATGAAGATAATATATACCAAGGAGCTATTAAAACACTAATTATGCTAAAAATAATTGCAGAATTTCTGAAATTAAAATATTTTGGAGATAAGCTGATAAAAACATTAAGGGGTGCTACCATATTTGCAACATTTGTAGAAAGAGTAGCCATTACCACAAAAACAAAAGCAATAATAATTAAAAGTGTACCAATTGAGCCACTTCTACTCCCTATAATGCCTGCTAATTCAATTAAATCCCATACTGCTTTTCCAAAGATTTTAATTGTACCTTGAGCAACCATAACACCAAATAAAGAAAAAACTGCCATAACAACAATTAATCCCAAAAATTGTCCCGAAATCTGCTCCTTTTGTCCTTTTGCATATCTTGAAAAATCAGGTATACTAACTGCCATCGCTAACCAATAACCTATCATACCAGTAAGAAATATTGGACTCTGTCTTAGAAAATCTTTAGTTGGAAGTCCTGTTGAAATCAACATTTCATTAATACCTACATTTGAAGCAGTCCAAATAAAAAATCCTAAAGCAATCAAGATCATAATAGGTACTGTTACTTGTGCGAATTTTCTTATTCCCTCACTTTTTGAATAAGCAATTATCAAGCTAAACACCAAAACTATTAACATTCCTATTAATTTACCGCCAGAAAGACCTGTAATCCAAAAACCTTCAGTTATAGTAGTTGCTGCATCCCAAGCAGCCCATTTAGGGAAAATTAAACCTAATGCCATACTCAAAGCAGAACCACCAAGCCAATTTTGAATACCAAACCAACCAAAACCAATAAGTGCTCTAATTATTCCAGGATAAACAGCTCCTTTCAATCCGAATGCTGATCTGTTAAATACAGGAAACGGTATGCCATATTTTGTTCCAGCATATGCATTACCAATGAGGCCAAGGAACATTATAATCTGTCCAAAAATTATTAAAGAAATTGCTTGTCCAACATTCATACCAGCAGCAATAAAACCACCAGCAAGTGCCCATGTAGGAATACAAATTACTATACCAGCCCACAAAGCCATCATTGCATAAACACCCCATGTTCTATTCTTAACTGGAACTGGCTCTATATCAGGATTAGACCATTTAGAGACAGGAAGTGATGATGAAAGTTCAACTTGACCATTTGGATGTTCTACTACCTTTACATCTTCTTCCATATAATCCTCCTTTTCATAATAAAAAAAATTTAAATGTTAATAATATCTTTTATTATTTATTTTATTGGCGAATTAAAAGTAAGTCTATAAGAGAATTACTAAGAATTTGTAGGATTTTCCCTATATTTAGAATTAATGATATTAAAGCATATTATAAATGTTAAAAAAAGAGCATTTAATTTATATTTATAGTGTTTAATTTTTAGTATTAATCAAATTTTTATTCAACATTTATTAATTTATGCCTAATTGCATAATAAATAATCTCCGCATTATTTTTCAAATTCATTTTTTCTAAAATGCGCGAACGATATGTGCTTATAGTCTTCTCGCTTAAATATAATTCAGATGAAATATCTTTTATACTTTTCCCTTGTGCTATTTTTAAAAAAACTTCATACTCACGACTTGATAACTTTTCATAAAGTAAATTTTGAGTTTCATATTGAAAATAAGATGATAAACTATCTGCTATAGAGTAATTAATGTATTTTCCGCCATTAAAGACTTTTCTTATAGCTTTAACTAATTCATCTGGAGCAGATTCTTTTGTAAGATATCCTGAGGCTCCTAACGTAAAACATCTTCTAATATATTCCATTTCTGTATGTATACTTAAAATAAGAACTTTAGTATCTGGAAAATTCTCTTTGATCTCTTTTAAAATTTCTATACCATTTTGTCCTGGTAATGAGATATCTAATAAAATAACATCAAATTTTTTCTCTCTAAGTATTTTTTTAAGTTCAGTCCTATTAGAAGCCTCATCTATAACAATAATATCATTAGTTTTAGCTGTTATTTGTTTTACACCTTCCCTTATTATAGGATGGTCATCTACTATTATTATTTTAATCATAAAGCTCTCCTTTCTTAGTTAAAGGTATTTTTACTAAAACAGTAGTACCTTTGCCTTCTTGTCCAGAAATCTTTACAAACCCTCCAAAATGCGATATTCTTTCTTTTATATTTATTATTCCTAAAGATTTTGTATCTGAAATTTTTTCTTCAGGAATTCCAATCCCATTATCAACTATCTTCATTGTTAATCTACTATCGATTTTATTTATAACAACTTCTACTTTTGTGGCTTTAGAGTGACGAGCGATATTGGTAAGTGCTTCTTGAAGAACACGAAAAATAGATATTGAAAGTTCTGAATCTAAATCAATATTTTCAGGATTTAATTTCACTTTACAATGAATCCCTGTTGATTCTTCAAATTCCTTTACTTGCCATTCTATTGCAGGATATAATCCGAAATGATCTAAAAGAGGTGGCCTTAACTGATAGGATATTGTTTTTACTCTATGAATGATTATATCTATAAGACTTAATATATTATCTAAATCATCAATAAGATTTTTTTTATTATTTTGATTTTTTTTCTTTAAGTTTTGGACTTCAATTTTTAATACTGTTAATAGTTGACCCAATTCATCATGTATCTCCCTCGAAATACGAAGTCTTTCTTTTTCTTGAATAGTTTGAAGATAAGTTGAAAGATTTTGTAAATTTTCATGTGATTTTCTAAGCTCATCTTCAGCTTTTTTTATTTTTGTAATATCTCTTGCGTAAACTTTAATAGCAGGTTTACCATTATATGTAAATGGAACTGCACAAACATCTATGTCAATAATCTCTCCATTGAATTTAATAATTTTTTCTTCAAGAAAACCCACCTCTTCGCCTTTTTTTAAAATTTTCTTGATTCTTTTTTTTACTACTTCTCTATAATCAGGATGAACTATATCTTCTATTACATCTTTTCCTATAACTTCTTCAGGATTTTTAGCTCCAAGAAGAAAAGCACAGGCATTTGAAGCAAGAACAATTTTGCCATCTTGATGCACATATATTATATCTGAGGATCTTTCTAACAAGTTTTTATATTTCTCTTCAGATTCTTTTAGTGCAATTTCTGATCTATTTAATTTTGATTTGAATTGTTTTAATTTCTTTTCTATTTTTTCTACTTGAGCTAATTCATTATTAATTCTTTTTTTAGGCATATTTACTTCCTTCATAACTTTTAAAAGAACAATAAAAATTATACATTTATTTTAACTTAATGCAAAAAATTGAATTTCCTAATAATTTAAGAATAAATATCATGCCCCAATTTCTTGAATATTTATAAATTATCAAAATTACATTAATTTGAAGTGACAAAAATAATTTTCAGTGGGAATTTTATCTATTATTTTTATCATAAAAATTAATTTATATTTTTGTTTAATTTTAATATAAATTGATTTGTGGGAACTGGAGTTAATGTTTAATTTTAATTTAATTGACCTATATTGGTTGGAGTTGATGCTTTAATTTTATTGTGTTAGGCGGAGTTAATATTCAATTCTAATATAAATTGATTTATGGCAGTTGGAATTGGAATATATATCTTAATTTTAATATAATTTAGGTATGATAGTTGGAGTTAATGTTCAATTCTAAAATAAATTGATTTATGGCAGTTGGAGTTGATGTTTTTAATTTTATTATTGGAGGTGGAATTGGAATATATGTTTTAATTTTATTGTGTTAGGTGAAGTTGATGTTCAATTCTAATATAAATTGATTTATGGAAGTTGGAATTGATGTTTTAATTTAGTTATGACAGTTGAAGTTGGAATTGATATTTTAATTTTAATATAATTTAGTTATGATAGTTGGAGTTGGAGTTGATGTTTTAAATATTAAGAGATTCAGAAAAATAGTTAAAGGTAATCCAAAAATTTTGAATAGAATTTTAACAGAAAATGAGATAAATTTATTTAAGGATTATAGTGATTCGATCATTCATTATGCAGGAAGGTTTTCACTTAAAGAGGCGATAATAAAAGCAGGTAAAGAGTATTTAAATATTGAATCTTTTAAGGATATTGAAATCTTAAAAGATGAAGATGGCAAAGCAATATTAATGAAACCAAAAGGAAAAATTTTTATATCAATATCTCATAACGAAGATTATGTGGTATCAATTGCTGTAATAGAAAAGTAGTTAAACTAATCTTTTTCTCTTAACTTTCTTATTATAAACGATGCAACATCAATTCCTTTTGTTCCTCTACCAAATGTTGCATCAATTCCTATCTCCTTTGCTAAATCTAAAGAAAGTTGCGTTCCTCCACCAATTATTATTAGTTTATTTCTAACACCCTTTTCTATTGCAACATCAACAAGTTTTTTTAAATTAATTTTATGAACATCTCCATGAGTTACAGTTGTTGATGCTAAGATAACATCTGCCCCAACTTCTATTGCAGCATTAATGACTTTTTCTGGTGGAACACTTGTCCCAAGATATGTGACCTGAAATCCCCATTTTTCAATTCCACCATGTTTTATATCGATTATCTCTTTCAATCCAACATTATGTTCATCTTCTCCAAGTGTTGCAGCAATACATTTAATCCCACCTCTTTTTTTTACTTCATTTTCAATATCTTCATCAGATAATGGTAATATTTTTTCAGGAACTTTTATTTCATTCTCTTTTAAAAAGAAATCAACCTCTCCTTTAATTTCAACATAACTTCCCTCTGCTGGATGCATAACCTGTTGATGTACAACTTCAACATTTGTTAAGCCTAACTTTTTACCAATCTCAATTGCTGCATAAGGAGCCTTTTCTTTTGAAATTGGTAAAAACATTGAGATAAGAATAACACCATCATTTTTCCACTGGACTTCTGGTTTAAACATACCTTGCTTATCATAAATCTCATTCTTCTTTAATCTAACTTCAACATTATCCTCTGGATCAAGCTCATCTATATAAACAATTTTTTCTCTCTTGCAGAATGTACATCCATCAATCAAATCGCAGGGTTTATTTAAACCTTCTGGTAAATTGTTGTATCCAAAATGATGACATACTGGTGCTAAATAATCATCAGCTCTTTTAACAACACTATTAGCTTCATCTCCACCATCTTGAGGTCTTTTTATTCCATCTCCAACTCTTTCAGGATAATAGCCAGAATCCACAAAAAAACCCTCTTCAAGAGCTTTAAAATATCCACCAACATCTATTATCTCTTCTAAAAATAGAATTGCTCTTTCAAGAATTTCTCTTTCTTTCTCTTTTTCTTCCCCATCATTCCCAATTTTTACAAAATTCTTTATTCCATCTGCTGCAATTAGAGTTTGTTTAGCTGTATTAATAGCATTTATTGAGTTGTAGTGCCAAGGCACATTTCTTCCTTCATCAGGTGTAATTGTTGATTGAATATCTGCCGATGTTAATTTTGATATTAAAGCATTAAGTGTATGATTAACAGTTGCCTCTCTTGTATCTGATTCAACATATTTTGTGTTCATCTGTGCTCTGAATCTAAATCCTTTAAAAACTTTTCTCAGTAAATTTGCATATGGTAAATCTAACCTTAAAGATGGAAAAGGTGTTGCATCAGGAGGAACTGTTGATAGTGCAATATACTCTTTTTTCATTCCAATTTTTATTGAAAATTGAGAATTTATTGCATGTTGAACCAAAAGTTCTGGCATAACTTTATAACCATATTTAGCAGTTGCATTAGCGTTATGTGCTCCATCAATCTGCATCATATTAAAGGAAGACATAATTTTTTTACTGACACCTGCATCAACAAAAGATCTCACTGGATTAATGTTTCTATATAAAATGTTATATTGAGGGTCTTGATGTGCTCCATTGACACCCTCTTCAGCAAAAAGGACTGCAATTTCAGGACCAGCAATTCCTGATACATATGAGTGAAAATTAATTTCTCTTCCAACCTCTTCTTCAATCATATCAAGTGCTTTTCTTGTCGCCCTTATCTGTTTTCTTGTTATCGGAATCCCTCCAACACCTTCTGGAGTTCCTTCAATTAATCCATCAAAATGGCTTTGTCCTAAGGTTCTTATCACCATAATGTGGTCAGCTCCATGCCATGCTGCCATTCTCATTCTTCTTATATCATCTTCAAATCTACCAGATGCAATTTCAACAGTAATTGTGATATCTGGCTGTGGATCAATATAATCCATCTGCCTACTTGCAGGAAGAGGTATAGAATTTTTTAATGGAT
>Ga0116190_1004131_pt1 | contig 10332 bp, 9 predicted proteins | sample AD_JPNTR4_MetaG_FD_89808 | JGI IMG/M metagenome (GOLD analysis project Ga0116190, IMG submission 89808) | Active sludge microbial communities of municipal wastewater-treating anaerobic digesters from Japan - AD_JPNTR4_MetaG | ecosystem: Engineered > Bioreactor > Anaerobic > Digestate | place... | reverse complement strand
TCCGGAGCTCTTCTCGATGGTCATTTCCTGCTCACCTCCGGAAGGCACAGTGATAGATACATGCAGTGCGCTCAGGTCCTCAAATTCCCGCAATACACTGAAAAGTTGGCACGCTGGCTGGCAGAGGATTTCGCGGATGACCAGATCGACCTCGTTATAGGCCCGGCTATGGGCGGCATCATCGTCGCCTACGAAACCGGACGACAACTGGGTGTGCCCGCAATCTTCGCAGAGCGCGACAGTTCGGGCACGATGGCCCTCCGTCGGGGATTTTCCATCACCCCATGCCAACGAGTACTCGTCGTAGAAGACGTCACAACCACCGGAGGCTCAGTGAGGGAAGTGATGAGCCTGGTAGAAAAGTCCGGCGGAATCGTAGCGGGCGTGGGGGTTTTGGTGGACAGGAGCAACGGCGCAATCGACTTTGGCGTGAAGCAGCGCGCGGTCATCACCATGGAAGTCGTCTCTTGGGACGCCGCCGATTGTCCGCTCTGCCGCGGGGGATCGGAGCCGGTGAAGCCTGGAAGCCGCAAGTAGCTGCTAATCCGTGCCATCGTCCCCTTCTAAGAGGAATTTGCCTATTGGCCGAGTAGTATGTCTACAGCATACCATTTGAAAGGAGGCAGGGCGCCAGCCCGGGCCCGCACGGCCCGGGAGCGCGAAGAGGAATATGGAAGATGCGCTTGAGCTTGTGGCCCAACTGATGGAGATTTCGGCGCGAACCGCGCCCAAGGCGGTCGGGAAGGATTTCGTGGTCACCAAGGTAGTGGCAGGCGATGATCTGAAAAGCCTGGCAGAGCAGATGGAACTCTACGGCCAAGAGACCGGCAAGAAAAACTATGACAGGGACGCCCGTGGCGTTGCTGCAGCCGGGGCGCTGCTCCTTGTAGGCTTAAAAGATGCAGCCCCCTGTGGCCTCAATTGCGGCGCATGTGGCTATTCTGCCTGCGCAGACCTGCCCGATCTCGCTGAGGGTCGAGAGTTTGCCGGACCGATCTGCGCATGGCGCCTAGTTGACCTCGGGATTGCGCTGGGATCAGCTGCGAAAACAGCGTCAATACATAATGTAGACAACAGGATCATGTACCGGATCGGGGTTGTAGCCCGCAAGATGGGCCTCATAGACGCAGACGTAGCCTGCGGAGTGCCCCTTTCGGCATCCGGAAAAAACCCTTACTTCGACCGTTAGGCGCAGTGTGTCCTAAAGACCATCGCCTGAGCCTGCAAACCCACCGATCAAGTATTGCGGCAAGAAGCGTCGATGCAACACCATTGACGCTTCTTGCCGCTTCCACTTGCCCCGTCATTCAGCTGTCCACAAGGCACAAGACCCGCTTTCATGCCATGTTTGCCTCGTGAAGATGATCGACTTTGTCGGCCTCGACAACATCACGAGTGACCCGAATGATCGTCAAGCATTTGCTCCTGCAAAAACCCCATACAATCATAGGCGCTATTTGAGGGTTTTCATTGCCCAAGATATGTAGAGCCGCTGACGGGGCGGAGCACACCCCGTTGTCCGGCCAAGGCCGAAAACGCCCAGGTTTAGCCTTTCAACACTCGCAGGTTGATATGGGAGTTGGATGCCGCCCGAGATCCACGATAAATCTTGCAGAGTCTCTGGACAGCGCAGACATCTTCGATTCCCCGCACGCTTGCCCTCCTTGCCAATATCAGGAGAGATAATGCCCTCGATCCGGCAATCGATCGCCGAAAGATCAATAATGACCGAGAAGGCCACGGCTCTTGGCGACGTTCTCACAACACGAGAATATCACGATTCCGATGGCAAGATATGCCGCGCCCACTGCAGTGGCGGTCAGAATGTCGTTCAATGGAAGCTCCCATAGGCGGGCGCCGTCGACCATCACTGTGCTTATCAGATCATTTCCCACAGCGAGCGGCAGGAACTTAGCCCACGCCAGGCGTGTCGGGACTATCAGAAAGCCAACGAATACAAACTGCATGATCTGGAAGAACGCCTGTATCCTTTTGAACACCAGGGCCAGGCCGCCCAGGGCAAAGCCGAACCCGTATGCGCCCAGCAACGTAATGAGCAACAGTGGGATGAGGCTGACAAAGTCGAGGTTGAGCCATTTGCCAGTAGTGGCCATCATTGCAAACAGGAGAACCATTATCGGAACGAGGCTGAAGATGAAATTGGATATGACCGTGCAGGCCCCCACCCATTTGAACCCGCATGGCGCCAGATACAGCTGTTCCAAGGTGCCCGCCTGGGCCTCGCTTATGAGGCTCCACGACAGGTCGGAGAAGGCATATATCGTAAACGTCCACACGAAAAACCCGACGATAGTGCCTTCAAGGGAGCCTTCCAGTGCCCCGGTCTTAACGTAATTGGACATGCTTTGAAAGCCCATGAACATCAAGATGAAGACAAGGTATACCGACACTAAGCTTGATATGGAGTTGACCATATACCTCCTGATCATCGTCAACTCCCGCCTGAAGACAGCACCAAAAACAGTGCCTAGGTTCATTGAAACGACCGCTCCTTCCTGACGACCTCGAGATACACCTTTTCCATGTCGATCTCTTCGTGAGAGATCTCGTCTATGACTCCGTCAACGCCGCGCAAGATGTCCATCAGGCGGTAGATATCCTCATCTTCAGACAAGTTCACCTTGATTTCGGCGCCTTGCTCCCCCTCAGCCACAGACGAACCAACAAACTCGTGTACGAGCCTTTTCTCCAGCCCCTCGGGTGCAGGTCCGCGAAGAACGATCCGATAACACCTCGTCCGGAAGAGGTCCATGAGGTGGCTCACATTATCGTCCACAACTATGCGGCCCTCGGACATTATGATTACGCGCTGGCAGACATCCTGGATCACGGCCATGTCGTGGCTGCTTACTACGAACGTTCGGCCCTCTTCGCAAGAAAGTTCCCGCAATACGCTCCTCAGCTCCAAAGATGTCTCGACATCCAACCCCAAAGTGGGCTCGTCCAGAAAGACCAGCGGGGCGCGACGCGCCAGGGCGCACACAACGCTCGTCTTCTGTTTCATGCCCTGCGACAGTTTCCTCACTTCTACATTGCGCTTGTCTTCCAATGAAAAGAGCTTCAGAAGGTGGTCGAAGTATCTCTTGTCTGCCGGGGATGCCACCCCGTGGAGCGCGGAGAAAAAGAGAATGTTTTCCCACACCGTCAGCCGCCAGTAGAGGTTCCGGCTCCCCTCAAGAACCGCACTCATCTTCGAGAGTATCCGCGGATAATTCGTCTGTGCATCCTCGCCAAACACTGTGACGTGTCCGGAATCGGGACGCATCAACCCGAGGATGCACTTGATCGTGGTCGTCTTGCCCGCACCGTTCGGCCCGAGCAAGCCCACGACTTCGCCTTGTTCGACCTGAAAAGCGACATTGTCGACGGCCTTAACCGACCCACGACCCCCGTCGCGAAACGTCTTCGTCAAAGACTCCACTGCGAGAGCATTGCGTGTAATGTCCAACACCAAGCCACCTCCCCCATCTTCCGGCTGCCCTGCCCATGCTGCGCCTTCAGGCATCTTATTCCTGGGATCTGCGCCAGGCAGTGGATAACATGAGTTTCAATTCCACCGTTTCAATCCTAAATGATGTATTCAATATTGTCAAGTCTATAGTCCCTAATATTAAACACTCAGTAACATTTATTGATTACGCCTGTATTGTGCAGCAAACCACATATGTTGGATGGAGGGAACTTCCATGGCGAGCTGTCAGAGACGATGTCAGATGTTTACAGGAACTTCTGCGTCAAGCGAGATCCTGTCCAAACCGACGTCGCACCGCCATGCCCAAACCTCAACCCCGGCCTCCACCGAATCGCTCAAGGCGCCAGCGAACTTCGGGTCCATGGCCCTATTGGGCGTGAAGTTCGACGCGTCGTTGCGCTGTATGACGAAGATGACGACGCCTCTCAAGCCTGCGGAAACCGCTTGGGCGAGTTCCCTCATGTGCCTCGCGCCTCTGGCTGTGGGTGCGTCGGGGAATTTGGCCAAGCCATCCTCAACAAGGGTCACAGATTTCACTTCCACAAAGCAATCAGAGATGTTCTCGTCCAAGATGGCAGCCTGGGTCCCTATAACCTGACCCGGAGCCGAAAGATGGAAATCAAACCTGCTGCTGCCGAAAGCCGATTCCCGCACGATTTGGTGGTACTCGGCAAGTTCAGGAAAAAAGCCTGCCTGCAGAGCCCTGTGCACGAGCTCATTGGGCACGCGTGAATCTATGGATACCAATATACCTTCATAGTCAACCAAAACAAGATCATAGAGTGTCTTCCTTCCCACTCCTGCTAGAGTCGGTGAGTAATCCATCTTATCCATTCCCTTAGGAAAAGCGGGCAACACATATACCTTGGCCCCGGGCATGAGTAGTTCTTCAAGACGACCGGGATCGGCTACGTGGGCAGTGATCTCGGCGCCAGCGCGATCGAGACCGTAGGCATGCTCAACATCACAGCTGAGACGAACGATAGCCACAAATCTATTGGGCCTTGCGACAAAAGCCGCTTCCACCGGCACTCGGCCCCTAGCATAAACTACTGACGGTCGAAGGAAATGGCGTTCTTCCAATCGTGGATCCATGATCGACTCCTCCCATCGAAAATCAAGCGCGGGTTAGCCCTCCAGGCCCTGATCGGCCACGCTAACCCGCGCCAAAACCGTGATTTCTCCTAACACGTAGATGCATTTCGTGTTAACCCACGCTTCTGCGCAAAAAAGAGCTCTCGTAGTAGGAGCGCATCAGGCACTTCAACGTGCGATGCTCGCTCGACAGCGTCTTACTCAACCGTGACGACTGTCTCAGCCAATGGCCTCAGGGAACGCGGCCGGCGCTGCGATACCTCCGCCGGATATCCCATGGGGACCAATGCCATAGGCCGAAATCGCTCGGACAGGCCAAGGGCCTCGCTCACCATCTTCTCGTCGAAAGCCCCCACCCAGCAGGACCCGATTCCATAAGCTGTCGCCGCCAACATCATGTTCTGTACCGCAGCTGCAGTATCTTGTATGCAATAAAGCTTAGACCCGCGGTAACCAAACCTAGCAGCGCTCCGCGAAGGCTCGGCCAAAACCACTATGACTACAGGCGCTTGCTCCACGGATTCTTGGCCGAAGGCGGCTTCGGCCAAAGCTGACTTGAGACTAGGCCGACTGACCACCCAGAACTGCCAAGGTTGAACATTCCCTGCGCTTGGCGCCTTAAGTCCACATTCGAGGATGCGGGCGATTATGGAGTCGGGGATAGGGTCCGGCTTGAATTCTCTCACGCTGCGTCTTTCCTCGATGGCCTCAATTACGTTCTTGGTCAATACAGTCACCCCCACCGAACGCAACTCCTGGAAATCACGTATAATATGGATTATCCATGTTTCTGAAGATTCCTTCATACATCCTTTAATATGCAGCAACAATCATGCAAAACATTACATTATCCGCTTGGTGAGGCACTTTGCTCCAATCGCGATTGCCAGGGGGATTATACGGGCGGGCCGGGCAGCCGTAGCCTCTGTTCGGCATTGCGTTGCTGCTAGTTAATGTCTATTCTTCGCGTTCTCACCCTCGACTCTTCCGTTTTTGGAATGACTATCTCGAGAACCCCCTGATTGAAGCTGGCCTTGGCCTCGTCTGCCCGAATCCCGGCATCTATAGGAAGCGTTCTCGTGAACTGTCGATAGGCGCGCTCCCTCCGAAAGACATTTCCCGATTCGATCTCATGCTCGTGCCTGGACTGCCCCTTGATTGTCAGGGTATTGTCTGTCACGGTCACCTCGAGGTCGTCCCGATCGACTCCGGGCAAATCCGCCCTGACTACGACGTTGTCGTTGGTCTCGTACATGTCCACCGAAGGACGCCAACGGCCTATCCCTGAGAAGCCCGTCCTCAGGCTCGTATCCCCAAGCACTCTACCGAACGCATCGCGAAGCGCGACGAGATCATCGAATGGATCCCATCTTGTGATGCCCATCTATCAGCCCTCCCAAACCACATCATATTTCCCTGCACCCGCAAAGCTCCCCAAGACCAAAAAGGCTGCTCGCCTCCGGCTAACGCCGCCCGCTTCCCGCCATGTTTGCAGTAGGTAGTATTACTCCGACGCGCGCGACTCAAACACGAAGAGAATGAAGTTCCCTAGTACAGGCCCCAGATGATCCTTGACAACCAAAGAGGAGTCATGTTTCGGAAAGCCAACGTGTCTTGGTAGTTTCATTGACTGGGAAGCCCGATAGAGTATTACCCCGCCTCTACAAGGATTTTCGAATGAGCACGTTGGGAATGCGGTATACCCACATGTCTCGAGTAAACAGCTAGGTTGTCTACTACTGACTTGACCAGTATCGACGTCGCCAAGAAGCAGCACGAAGCTTGTGTCAATGATGACTATTCCGAACACGCAGCCCAAAGCTGAGCGCAAGCGCGTTAGCGGCGCCTACTGGCTGCCGCTACAGGGATACCGAGTCCATGTGATTAACCCATCCACTCTGACGCCATATCAAAGAGCAAGATCGACCCTTCATCCTCGCCAACCTGCTACGTCTCAACCAGACTGAAGAGACCTTCATGGCCTCGGAGGCCAACGCGCTATCGGGTTCTAGATCGCATCTTCCCTGAGTATGCCAGTTGCTTCATCGAGACATCTCAAGAGTTGCTAAAAAGCCATGCTACACCGGAAGCAGTCGCAGCGCTTAACCTCAATAAGCTCAAGGGCCACGCTCGGTGCACCCAAGAGCTCGCCAGAGAAACCTTCAGCTATTTGATTAGCTGTGGATGGCCTTTGAATTGAAACTAATCCTCAGCCAGATCTAGTTCATAGAGCCTCAGATTTCCTGCATCAGGCTTACCATGGAGGAACTGCAATCGCAGCATGCTCCGGGGCTCCTAGAAGCTACTGTCGCCGCGGCCATCATTGGGAAAATCGGTGACATACACCGTGGTGGCATCTGCACAAATCGATGCGACAGCGAATCAAGGAACCGGATGGCAAATGGAGGCCAGTAGGTTCAGTTATCAAGGTGCAGATTTGCTTTTTACTATTGGCTGTTCATAGCACGTCTATAGACGTTCGCGGAAAGACAGGGCTCGATCACGGGTATACGAGACTCCCCCCAAGGCTACATTCTCAGCAAGTATGTTGAGGATTCTCCATTCGATCGTTATGTGGGATATCCGAGAGGGGCTGACACCGACACCAACAGAGTAATGAGAGGGCATGCGTGATCAGCTCTGTTGACACAGACGCTCTTGTCGGCATCCTGCTCCCCGATGCGCTACCAAAGGGCTGATCGATAAGGCCTATGCTGATGGCACACTCGTTATATGTAATGCGGTCTACTCAGAACTTGCAGCCCTTATAGATTCTGTATGCTCGCAGGAACCGGACTATAAAAGTGGAACCATAATGAAAGTGCTCTGCAATTGCGACATCCTTGAGTGATGGAGGGGCGATTAGACCATGGCTTTCGATACCATAAACCTGTCAGGGCTGACCGCGCCAGGTCTCGTTCTGGACGTGGGCGGAGGCGGCGAGGGAATCATAGGCTCTGTCCTCGGAAGACAAGTAGTCGCCATCGATATCCTCAGGGAGGAGCTGGAGGAGTCATCCAATGACGCGCTCCGGCTAGTGATGGACGCGAGAAGCATGCAGTTTTTGGACGGGTCCTTCGATGAGGCGACTTGCTTTTTCAGCCTGATGTACATGTCCCCGGAATCGATCCCACGGGTCCTCTCGGAGATCTTCAGGGTGCTTGCGCCAGGAGGAAGGCTCCGGATATGGGACGTAGAGATACCTCCTGCAAAGCCCGGCGATGATCTGTTCATAATCGAGCTGAAGATTGTGACAGGCGCCGGCGCCACAACATGCGCCTACGGAGTGGGCTGGCCCGACAAATCCCAAAACTGCTCCGCTATTGCCCATATCGCTCAAGATTGCGGCTTCGAGTTGCTAGGCCAAGCCGAGTCGGGACAGACATTCTACTTGAGCTTGCTGAAGCCTTATTCTAATGTCTGTGAAATCCCGACTAAAGCAGGCCCTATGTGCATCATGCGAGCCACCGCAAAACACATGCACGACGCCTATGGAGTCCTTCTTGACAGTTGCCGGCGAGTTGTGGAACGCGGAAAGCGGGTTCCCTTTTGGCTTTTCACCGCAGAAGGCCAACAACATGTAGCAGAAAAAATACGAGACTGCGATTACTTCATCGGCTTCATCAGTGGTTCTCCCGCAGCAGTCCTCTGGATCAAGTGGGCCGATTCTTGCTCGTGGGAGGATGCTGGCAGCGACCGCTTAGCAGGGTATGTGTATGGCTTCGGGGTCAAGCAGGAGTGGGCAGGCGCCGGCGTCGGGCGAGCCCTCCTTGAGTGGGCATCCTCTTATATAGCCTCCAAGGGCAGGCGGCTAGTCAGACTGGAATGCGATGCAGGAAACCCAACTCTTTGCGCATACTACGAAATGCTTGGATTTGAAGACAGGGGACTGACAGCCCCAGGCAATCAGCTGCGAAAGTACGAACGTCCGTCAGGGTCAAAGGCCCAGTGCTCGATTGCGAATCCCTAATATAACTCATAGTACCGGACCTTCGCAGTATCTACAATCCGGGCACGGCCGCAAGCAGCCTTGCCGCCTTCTTGGGGTCACGCTCAAAAACCGTATGTCGCCCAACATCTCCAATCAAATCCTTCGCTGGTCAGTCAGGAATAACATTCGCCTTGATCAGACTCATCCGCTGATCATGTTCAAACTAAGCCTTCCCGCATTGCTACAGAAACTCAGAATCGCCTTCCGGCTCTCTCGTGCGCCACGGGTTCCCGCCCCCGGTGAACCGCCATACTATGTAGAAACCTGCCAAGATCGCCGTAGTCGCCAATAACCCGCCCTCAGGGCCGAACGCCCCGCCTGTCAGAAAGTCATTGCGGCTTGCTGCAACAGTGTAGGCACCCTCCACTTCTGCCCCGCTCACCGGAAACCCGAAAACATAGCCCTGGAAATAGTTCCAGGTGATGTGGTAACCCACGGGCATCCACACGCTGCCGCTCCGCAAGAACATGTAGGCAAACAAGATCCCTACCAATAGCACATTTGCCAGTCCGCCCATGGACACATTGGCGTTTCCTGCGTGAAGAAGAGAAAAGAGGACGGACGATACAATGGCCGCACTCCAACGGTTGTATATCTCAGACAGAGCCGATATCGAATAAGCCCTCGAGTAGAGTTCCTCCGACAGCCCAACGAAGATGAAGACAACTATCCCAATCGCCAGATTCCATGAGAGCATAGGGTGGGCAAGAGCGTTTTCGAGGGTGATGCTTTTCGAGGCGAGCAAGACGGCGAAGATGACCGTCATCGAAAGAGCGCCAAGCCCCAGCCCAAAGGCTAGTTCCTTGCGATCCCTTGCGCAAAATCCCGCTCCTATGTCCTCAATACTCTTTCTGTCAATGAACCTCAAAGCTAAGAGGATCGCAAGGATTAAGGCGATGGAAGGGATCAACTGGCTTGCAAGCCCAAGGAGCTCGTCACCGGCAATCGTTTCCATCAAAAACTCCAGCCTCCCATCCGGAGCCAGGCCAGGAGGAACCTTCAGGGACAACATGGTCAGATCCCAGAGGACGCGAAAGAGCATTGCCGTTATCAATAACTCAAGTATCAATACGACAATGAGCCTCCATTCTGGCCTGAGCCGGCCATCCCCCATGATAAATAGCTTTTTCAAGGACAACCCCCCGTAGTCATCTGCAGTTTTCATGAATAGCCTCGGGAAAAGATCGCAGTCTACATATTCAAGTAAGAGGCCACGGCAGAGATAACGCGGCTTTTGGATTTTCCCGTTTGAGGCGATGCCCCACCAGCAAAGCCTAGTGCTCCCATAGAACCTGCGGACCGATATCTAACGTCATGGCCTCACTAAGCTCCTTCCCGCACTCCTCGAGCTGAAGACGGACACCTTCTGCCCCGCCTCAGCTGTAGCGCCGATAGCGCACTCGAACACCGCCGGATCTCCCCCATCCCTATAGTGCCTGTCAGGCGCGGGCCGAGTATCATTGCATCAGCGAGCTCGCATACCTACATATTCCCTTGAGCTTCTCGACGGCGTTCCTCCGCACCCTCTCCATCCTGCTTCTGCGGCCAGGACCCAATGTCGAAGTTTTGGGTTGGTAGCGGATAAAGCTCTTGCCCGGACATCCCACACGTGTCGGTGGATGAGAAGACCAATGCCAATGTAAAGAGCAATACCCCAACGCATGCAGCAGGCAACGGGAGGACCCGGTTCTTTAGACGTTCGATTCCATCAACCGCCAAGTGAGACACTGGCCCCTTCTCTAACGAGATGTCC